>Ga0065711_1002989_pt1 | contig 30459 bp, 28 predicted proteins | sample Hoacrofraction12_FD_59098 | JGI IMG/M metagenome (GOLD analysis project Ga0065711, IMG submission 59098) | Hoatzin crop microbial communities from Cojedes, Venezuela - Epithelial fraction 12 v2 (version 2) | ecosystem: Host-associated > Birds > Digestive system > Esophagus > Crop | place...
TTCTTCCCTCTGAGGGTGACGGAGCACTGGAACAGGCTGCCCAGGGAGGTTGTGGAGTCTCCTTCTCTGGAGATATTCAAGACCCGCCTGGACAAGGTCCTGTGCATCCTGCTGTAGGTGACCCTGCTTCTGCAGGAGGGTTGGACTAGATGACCCACAGAGGTCCCTTCCAACCCCTACTATTCTGTGATTCTGTGAACTGCTTCATTGACTGCAGAGTTCCTGGTTTTGTACCATTTGTGGCGTTCCTGATCAGTGACACTCCCTAGGAGTTGTTTAAATAAGAAGCTCGGCACAATCCTGTTTCCTTCCCACACACACTAGAGTACCTGTCTGGCAGGCAACTTCTAATATTGTTTTTTGGCTGCTGGCCATGATACATCCGCTGTGTGAATGCTAAGTCAGTTTTTTGTAAATTACTCCTACATATGAATGAAGAGGAAGAAACACACAAGCTTTGGGTGTTTTACATTTGTCCATAAAATGGGTGCATCAGAAGAAGAAGTTTTGAAAAATTCTTCAGCAGATCCATCCCCAGCTGAAGAGCTTGAAAGGATTTGGTCTGTACTCTTCAGTCTTTAGTCAGTCTTCCTAGGACCACAGTAAAGAGGACAGTTAAAGAAAGGGGATGGGAGGTTGGTAAGGTAGACTGAGCTTCACTGAAACTACTTGCACATTTCTGTAATGTATCAAATTTGTCTTCATCTTCACAGTTATTGATAAAAAGTACATTTTTCAGAAAGCTTTTTATAAGTGTAAATTTTTTTTGTATGTGGAAGTCAATGGTTAACATTTATTTACCAGGATACTCAGTGAAGTAGGGAAAGTCCCCAAGAAATCCATGCCTTCCACATTGTGTCTCATGAGGGCTGTAAAAGTTATTGGAAGATATTCTAATGTATCATTTGAAAATCAGTAGATGATCAAGCAATTAGGCTGTCATAATATATAAGCACAAGGGAGCAGTTATATTTGCACAGGAAAACTTAACTTTGGCATTTCTGGTCAGTAGAATGGTCCTCTCTACAGTCTTTTTGTTATTTTTCTTGAGTAAATGGAAGGTAGCTTTTAAAAGTACAATACAACTAATCTACATAGAACTTCATCAACTTCTGTTTCTTTAACATTTTTTTTCTTACATTGAAATAACTTCAACCTATTTCTTTTATACTAGTATGATGCAGTATAGCATCAGGCTAATTTCCCTACAGGTTATACAGACCTGGCGAGTAATAACTAAGTTGCAATATTTGAACAGTGCTAATGTTATATTTAATCAGAACTGTCAGTCTCACTGTGCTTTGTACACATTGCATCTCAAAGGTTTGCATGTTTAAAAAAAGAGCTCATCAAGACTCACAGCTTTGACTCATTTTCTTGGATAGTTATTGTGTTTTTATTAACCTCCACACAGTTCAATTACTTGCAGTTTTCAATTTCAAGTAGACACATCAATGCCATCTTTAATTTCTTTACAGAGAGCTTACAAGGTATTTGGGTTTGATGTAGGTGTGAGGGAAACAAGGCAGTCTTTACTTCATCTTTGAACTTCATTGTTGAGTACAAGTAAAGGTTACATAAATAATTTCTCCTTTCACAGAGTTTTTCTCCACTGTTTAACAGAAGAGCCAAACAGATCTTACTATAGTATCATATTTCCAATTTTATTTCTTTTCTAAGATTTAAAGATTCTTCATACTTTCTCTATCTATGACAGCTTTCTTTGCACATGATGCTGTCTGTGGGAGCTGTTATCACAACTGGGCTCTCCAACCTGTATATTTACATTTTTTGCGGAAGTAAGCAAAATTATAAGTAAGAGATCTTATATCATACCTCTTCTTTTCCCCAGAATTTTGTCATTATTTGTTTTTAAGGTGCCTGACAAGTTTAGATAGCCTCTGTTCACTACTTACGACAGAGTGTTGTGCTTGCTTATACTCTGGGTAGGCTTTTTTTGAGTTATTCTTAGCCTCCTGATATCAAGTTTTGGCAACCTCAGCCTGAGAAGGCTTTTTTTTCAAACATAGCTAGCTCAGTTTGTGAATGGTTTGCACTATTGACTAGATTTTCGTTCTTACATTTAAAAGCAATATTAGAGTCTTTAACTTACAAGCTTCTGACTAAATGTTTCTTTAACAAAACTGATAAAATCCCGTTTTGGCTTGCTGGGGATCCAAGGCACCCTGATACATATTTTATATTTACTGTCTGTTTGCTCTGCCTTCTGCTCTCAGACCAGTGCCCTCTCAGAACATAATTTTGTTTCAGCATCCATTTTCGTTCTCAGAACCAGTACTGCATGGTGGGACAGATGACTTTAGTCTTCTTTCTTCCCTGTGCATTTGCAGCGATGGACTGATTGACCAGTTCCACTGACAGATTTTGTCTTGTTCTCTGCCTGCTAGTAAGTCTAGTGATTACAGCAGTATGATCTGGATTATCTGAGGACTCTGTCTCTCTGTACAAAAAAGAAATTGCCTAAGAAAGCCTGACTTGGACGATGTAAATGAGGTACTTCTCTTTCTCTGTTTTTTTGAAGCAACTACCCCTGTATATAATTGCCTCCAGTGGTGGCAAATATTCTCATGTCCTGTGTGAAGATGTCGTGTTAATTTGGCAGAAAGCAAACCCCCTTGCTTTCTAACTCTCCTCACTGAAGTGAGAGGCTAGGTGCGGCTAGGTTTAAATTCTGAGTGATATCCAATTTGTCACTACCAGTCCAGTCATATTTAATACGTATATTAAACTACCACGATTCTGGATACACTAATAACAGTCTGCACCTTCAGTCCAGTTGTGCTCATGAACTAGCACGGCCGCGTTTGGTCATGTTCAGTGAGAAACTGTGACAACTGGCTACTTAAACAGTGCAGTTTTATTTGTGCAACAGGTATAGAGATTTTTTGAATTGCCGGTGATAGTGACTGTCTGCAAGAAAGCACATGCAAATATAAAACGCGTGAAAAGGTTATAAATAATACAGCCTGGCTATAAACATTAGGGAGTAACTATTCCCGAGAAAAGCGGTAAGTTTAAGTCTCACCCAAGGCGTCCCAAGGAGGGGAGAAGCAAGGCTCAGCCCATCGGCCAATCCCGGCTGTCGGAGGCAGTCTGAGGTGGAGTTTCCCTTGACTTGCTCACGGTGTTATCTTCTTCTCCAAAAATCCCCCATTTCCCTGGCTATTTTTATATCCTTTCTACCTTTAAGGTGGAGTTTGAGTGTCTGTAGTCATACATACCTTTTATCATGATTGGTGTAAAATTCTCTCGCTTCACATTTAAAGGTATAGTTTACGAAAAATTGAGAGCACAGACTCAAAGAGGGGTGGTCGCACCTCGGAGGCAGGTAGCCTTCGGGATGGAGGTATGTTTTGGTATTAAAATGATATTAAAGCGAGCAAAGTTCATGAAAAGATAGCACTTTGGCAAGGTTTCGAAAACCTGTTGGCTCAGGGGACCAGATGAGCTGCTTTTCAGTTCTAGAGGACCATTTCTTCCTGCTTTACCATCACAGAGCATGGCCACGGAGTCTCCACTCCGTTCCATCCTCTATGGTACATTGCAGGGAGTTGCTGTGTTAGTGGATTCCTCGCATGCCTGCTGCAGCTGTGTCCCATCCTCAGAGCTCCTTTTGATTTCATGGTTTTCCTCAATGGGTGAACACTGCTACGTTTTTCATATAAACCTTAATTTTCAGATGTAAAACCTTAATTTTACTAATAATTCCACAGAAGAAAAGCCTAGAGCTGACTGATATGAAACTGTGAGTTTGAGGACAGTGTGTTTGAATAAGAACTTAAATCAGGGCTGCACAGTAAGCACCCCCACTCACCATGAAGTTCTCTTCAGCAGCTCTGGGCCTCTGCCTTTCTTGGGAGCTTTCTTCTCTTTGAACTGGAAGGTCAAGCTCTGTTGTTTCTGCATTCCTGTCAATTTTGCACTTCTTTCTGCATAAAAAGGTCCAGAAGAAGGTGTAAACATTGTGCCACTACCTTGTCATTCCAGCATGGTGGCTGGGGCAGTGTCCTTGCAACTGGGAACAAAGGGTTTAAAATCACTCAGAATAAGAGATTTACATATATTGTTTAGATTATTACGAGAAAACTGATAGTGCCAGCACAACTGTCTGAATAGGATATAAAAAGCAGGGTCCACTATGCCCTCTTTGGCCGCTGATGTAAAATTAACTCACCCTTACCTGTTAGTGAAGGACAGAGTCTTGTGAGTACCACCTCATAGACTGGACTCATTCAGGTGCTCAGATGGTGTTGTGTTACATACATGTACAAGCTTCAATATGAGGTTTAGATGTGCAGCAGCTGAAGCTGAAATATTGACCTCAGAGCCAGAATATGGTCCCTGGCTCTTTGTGTATAACAGTGTGTAAAATAGATACACTTGATGTACAGTATCTAGTACAGAGTGTAAGTAACCCTTGTTACCTACCTAAGAAGATGGCATCACAGTTGGAAGTGTATCTCCCTTCCAGGGTGTAGGAACTTGACAAATTCAGATGTCCCAGTTACTGTCAGATAATCCAAATATTAATCATTCTTCAGAAAAATATTTCAGGGTGTGATTTTACAACATGACATCAGGATTTCTATGTTCTATTTTAATCCTTTGGACTGGTTCTCTGCTCTCCAACTCTCCCATCCTTACACTGTAGCATAAAACCAGTTTATACAGCCTGTGGTATGGATACTCTATACCAGGAGGCAGAGTACTAACTTTCATTCAGTACTTGGTCAATGTCTATCAAGGTTGCTCAAAGGACTGAAATTTCTGCTTGTCCTTCTCAGGCTACATGCTGAGTTCCTGTAGATCCTCAGTACCTGCTTTGTTCATCACTTTTCCTTGAAGACTGCTTTCCTGTTGGCTTAGTTACTTGAGAGTAAAGTAATTCCTGAGCTCCTAGGCAGCTTTCCATGAAAACATTCAGTATAGATTCCCCACTGCAGCTGGTTTAACCTCAAATTAGTATATTCCCTCCTCAGTTTCTTTTCCTAGACCTCATTCTGAAGCCAAAGCACAGCTTTGCATCCTGTGTATGTTTATAATGATTTTTGTCTTCCTGCGGAGGTCTGGGTTAGACCCACAATAACACGTCCATCAAAACACTTTTTGACATTTTCAGAATAGCAGGTACCTTCAACGAGTCTGAGTGGGTTTCAAACAGCAAATGTACATGCCATATTTTAATGCTGAAGAATATCTTAGAAGGTGTGATAGCTTATATGGACTGAATTTGCATAATCTCTGCTGCAATCTTTCTGAAAACTATGACTGAAAGGCTGAGGGAGCTGGGCTTGTTTAGCCTGAAGAAGAGAAGCCTGAGAGGGGACCTTATAAATGCCTACAAATATCTTAAGGGTGCGTGTTAGGAGGATGGGGCCAGACGCTTTTCAGTGCTGCCCAGCGACAGGACAAGGGGCAACAGGTACAAACTGAAGCATAGGAAGTTCCATCTGAACATGAGGAAGAACTTCTTCCCTCTGAGGGTGACGGAGCACTGGAACAGGCTGCCCAGGGAGGCTGTGGAGTCTCCCTCTCTGGAGATATTCAAGACCTGTCTGGACAAGGTCCCTGCTTCGGCAGGGGGGTTGGACTAGCTGACCCTCAGAAGTCCCTTCCAACCCCTAACATTCTGTCATTCTGTGAATATAGTGTTCAATCTATAGTTTGATGCCACAGTATGCTATTGTGCTATTGTGTAATACTTAGATACAAGACTTGATAGATAACTCTTTCTGTTGATGCTACATTAGGCTTCTTATTCATCTCCACAAATGAGACGCTGCTTACCAACTCACCAAATTTCTACAGTGTTAAAGAAGAAAGAATCTTTATTCGTATTGTTGTAACTAAGCTTCTCAAGCCTGTGTTCTGTCTCGACAAATTTGGTATCCTGACAATGAGGTGTCTTTATTACTGAGTAAAATGGGAAGCTGATAAAGTTGCCATGCCTGTTATTAGTTTATTAGAAAGGAATTACGTTTCTTCTACCTGGACATGCACAAAGAGAGTGGAATCTTCGTAAACCCTGCATCCCACAGAACCAGTTACTGCAAGGTGAGCAATTACTTGCCTTTTCAAGCATTACTAGGCATATCCAAATAGATAATATTCTCTACATAGCTATCAGAAATAAATTTCAGATATATGAGATTTTCAAGTATTGCCTATGCTTTAGTTACAGTAGTTCATCATAAGGCTTTAGTTGATTTACTTCTTTAGACGCAACACAACTGAGGAAAGAACTTAAAGAAAAACATAAAGATCTCTTAAATGCAGAAATTTCCACCAGAATGCAAAGAATTCTTCATTGCCATCAAAGTGCTGAAAATTCTTCCTGGAATGGAATGTACTGTATTCATTTTCAACTTCTGTGTTTCTTCTACATATTTATTCCTGTCAATTTTATTTTATTTTTAGATTTATGACTCCAGCTTATCGTATAATCCAAATGTTAATGTGCTTTGCACAAATGAGTACCATTATGTGGCTTTTACATATATTTTATTTATAAAAAAAATCATAATATAAATATGGCTCTGAAGCACTGAAATTATGCATGTGGCTGTATAACATTTTACTGTTGGTGTTGCTGTTATTGCTAAATTCACACTTTGTTTTCTCTTCTTTTCAGTTTTCATAGTGTCTGATTGTAGTTTTTCTCTTTGGCCAGATTTTAGGATTGCCAGGAAAACCTGACTTTCCCTTGTTTGAATCAGGTAGATATTTTAATACTATGTTTAAAACATGTGGTTTTAGTCAAATTACAAAACAAATGATGCACTGGTACAATGAGACAAGTAATCCTATGTGAAAATAGGATTTCTCATCTTACTTCTGAAGCCTGCTGTGGCAATACCACCCTTAATGAGTCCAGAAGAAAACAGAAGGAGGAAAGACATGTTTATGTGACTGAGAATTTCTGCTATATGATCACTGTTGTTTTCGTATAGTAAAATTGAAGGTATGGAGGAAAATTAAAATACATGAACCTTTATGTTTCGATTCCATGCTGGCAATTGTGCTATAAAAGCATATGTACAGCCTGGTCCTAAGGGAAACTGGGTGGTGGTGCTGTGCAAATTGTCACCTAAATATTCTTATTTATTGCTAATAGTGTTACTGTAACTCTGTGTAATATAAGTGGGCAGCACATAGGTTAGTACAAACCTTGACAGGTTTTCTTCTTCTGTAATCCATCTTTAAAAAAACCAAATAAATTCTGATAAACATGTGAAAAGAGCATCCCTGTCCTCTTAACCCTCCCCCAGCTTTAACCTCTCTTCCGTTAAGAGCCAGATTCTTTATTCATATAAGTCCTCATTTCAACTGGATGGCATTAAAATCAATGTCATAACGCGTATTGTTGTGGATAAGAAACTGGTCCAAGAGCTTTTCTACAGTAATCTGATTATACAAATGTGATTAGGTGTTAAAGAATCTTGAGGTGTCTACAGTGTAAACATTAAACATTGATCACCTGCTGGTTTAATTTATGAGCATAAATATGTTCCAAGACAGTGCCTTGAACGTAGGTAGCACACTGACATAAAAAGGTGGGATTGAGAAGTCATTAACATTTCTCTGAGTGACAGTAGAGTGGAAATTCTCGGGCCAGATAATTTATAACAGGGAGAAAATACCATCATCAACTGCAGCACCAAGAGCAGCACAACAGCCCCTTTTCGCCTTTCCACTTTGCAAACCCCAGTAATGTGTATTGTTTCCTTTTCAATGTCAATACTATCACGATAGTTTTTAACAAAGTGGAAAATAGGTGGGTGACACTGGCTGCTTTCTTTTCATCTGGTACTATACTAAATAAATAATGAATGCATTTATTTATTGAATTATTAAGCTACTTCAACATGTCTAGCAGAGTGTAAAGGTTTCAGAGACAAAAAAGGTAAGTTAAACTTGGACAGTAAGCTAGGAATTGTTTATACAGAAAAATCAACATACTCAAAATATTTATTTATGAACACATAATTTTAAAAACATTGTTAGTTATTTGTTCCACCAAGAACAAATATTAATTTCCTCCAAACTAAGCCTCCAAAAGATTAGATTTAGAATAAAATTTGCTGAAAGGAATGATGAATTTCCCTGAACATGAAAACAGAAAAACAAGGAAATGAGTTAAGCCAACATTCACATCCAAAAGATATGAATCTTCAAGTGTTAACCCATAACTATACATTTGGTGCGTACCTGGAAATGCTCATATATTTGGTTCCAACTTCCTAAGTCTATCTTTGAAAATAACCGCTGGAGAGGAACTTTTTACAAGGGCACGTAGTGATAGGACAAGGGTAGGGGCTTTAAACTGAAAGACGATAGGTTTAGATTAAACATAACAAAGAAATTCTTTACCGTGAGGGTGGTGAGGCACTGGAACGGGTTGCCCAAAGAAGCTGTGGATGGCCCCTCCCTGGAAGTGTTCAAGGCCAGGCTGGATGAGGCTTTGAGAAACCTGATCTAGTGGAAGGTGTCCCTGCTCATGTCAGGGGGGTTGGAACCAGATGATCTTTAAGGTCCCTTCCAACCCTTACCATTCTATGATTCTATGACTCTCTGATTCTATCATTCTATGATTAGCTGTATAAGCCTCTCACAATTTTATCAGCTACACAGGACATATAAAGAAATAACAGAAAATATGGGAGATGTGTCTTTTTTTTTAAAGACAGAGCTTCAAATATTTCACGCATAGGATCTTCCAGGGTTACCTTCTGTGCACGTAAGGGATGGGATCTGTCTATTCTTACTTTAGATATCTAAATCCTATTCAGCCAAGGATGCAGTCTGACAAGTATTTAATTGGCTGACAGTGATGGCTGAAATAGGTCCTAGCTTTGCTGTGTGATTTTCCCTCCATACTGTCCAATGAATTACACTAAGAAATCTGTTTGTGGGTGAGTTATGACTGTTAAACTGAAAACTACCGCTGAAATCAACACTCATGCAATGATCATTTGCCTCAAAGGCAGTCATCCCATGCTGCTTCTGTAGTCAACAATAACAGCCAGAAGAATATTTTATTGGCTCTAGTTTAGTTAGGACTTGTTCATTGCAGGTGTCTGTCTCCATGGGCTGTAAAAATGGCCAAGGGTGCTGGTGTTCAGCTGAGTAGGTCATTCTGGACAGCTTAATCTAAGTCAGAGGTGAGTGTTTCTGGCTTTTCTTCGTGCCTCCTTCTACATTTTCTTTGCTTTTTCTTCTGTTTTTGTGATCCTGTGATGAGGTGGTTTAAACTATCACTTTTATACAGTTAAGCTTTGGATGCCGGAATAAAATTATATCACTCTCAATATAAGTTTCAAAGACAAAACTTATTTGAGAACCCCACTTTTAATACCTAATTAGATATATTCTTGTGATAATGTATGAGTGATATAAGAATTTGCCTCACTTCAATTTCCAGTTATTGTGTGCACAGTTGGGAAACTTTAATTGCTGTTTTCTTAGTCCATGTTTGTGCCCTTGTGCCTAGGGTAGTGTTTAAGGAGGAGAGGAAATAACATTATCAGCAAAGAAATGAGACAGGGCTCCCCTAAGAAATCTTGACCTGTCAGAGTCCATGGGACAAAATGAGATGCCTACAGGGATGCAGAGCATGGTGGCTCTACTGTCTCTGAATAGTCATAGAGATCGAGGCAGGGAGGTTCCTGATGACTGGAGAAACCCAAATGTCCTGTCCTCAAAAATGGCAAGAAGCACAATCCAGACAACTTCAGGCTGGTCCCTGAGAAAATCATGAAACAAGTCTGCTTGAAAGCCATTTTTGGCTGCATAGAGAAAAATGAGGTAATTCAGAATAGTCAGCATGGACTTGCTGTTGGTAAATCCCTGAGCAACTTGCTCTGAATTCAGTGTTGACTCTGCTTTGAGCAGCAGGTTGGACTTGAGACCTCCCAGGGTCACTTCCAGCCTGAATGATTCATTGTCTCAATGACAGTGACTGTATTTCAGCTGAAGAGGGAGACGAATGGGCATAATAACTTTCAGCCGAGGAGTTACGGTTCTTTACACTATCTGATCCTATTTGCATTAACAAAATGAGGAAACACTTTAAAAATTCAGGAGACTTACGTGTACTGTAATTTTGTCATACTTTGATATTTGCAAAGCTTTACGTAATATCCATTTACTGAGTGGTTTCCAATAAATACTTTGTTATATTCATACCTTAGGAAGAGAATCCAATGAAAAATTACACTTCATGTTGACTAACTTCTGTGTGCTTTTGTTTGACTGTTTTTAAGCTAGTTCAAGGCAGTTTTCAAAATTTTCACTTACAAACTGAATTAGCTACAGGAATAACATTTACTAAGGTGAAGGCAAAAGTCAAAAATTTTGAAAGGTTGCGTTACAATTATGTCGTAGTTTTTGTTGACAACAATTATGCTGTAGTTGCTGTGCTTACACTGTGTAATTTTGTTTTTCTTCCACTGTGAATTCATTTCCAGAAGAAAAAAATAAGCTCAGATCAGGTAAGATATCAGAACAGCTATTTACAGAATAAGAAGTTTTATAATCTTCACATTCTAGTTCAGACCTTGTTCACAGTTTACTGAATTGGTGAAAATTATGTTTTAAAAAATGCAGAAGTTATCTTAAGTGTTTGACTATGCCTATATGTCCAAAAGCTGGCTAGTTAAGCAATTAAATCTGTATTTAGGTAACTATGAGTAAAACCCTTCAAAGTCACCTAACCAAGCCTCATATATCCATAAGCTGAATCTCGAAGACCCAGCTGTTCAGCTATCTTGTCTGTTCGTAATCAAGTGAGAGAAACAGGCTTTTGTTGAAGGTGGATGTGTAAGCCTCCTTAACAGAATCATAGAGTGGTTGAGTTTGGAAGGCACCTCTGGAAATACACTGGTCCAAACCCCCTGCCCAAGCAGGGCCACCTAGAGCTGGTTGTCCAGGACCCTGTCCAGGTGGCTTCTGAATACCTCCGAGGAGGGAGACTCTGCAGCCTCCCTGGGCAGCCTGTGCCAGTGCTCAGTCACCCTCACAGTGAAAAAGTGTTTGCTGATGTTCAGAGGGAACCTCCTGTGTTTCAGTTTGTGCCCATTGCCTCTGATCCTGTCACTGGGCACCACTGAAGAGAGCCTGGCTCCATCATCTTTACACTCTCCCTTCAGTTATTTATATACATTAATAAAACGCCCCTTGAGCCTTCTCTTCTCCTACTCTGAAGAGTCCCAGCTCTTTCAGCTTTTCCTCATATGTCAGTTGCTTCAGTCCCTTAGGCATCTTTGTGGCCCTTTTCTGGGCTCTCTCCAGCATGTCCATGTTTCTCTTGTACTGGCGAGTCCAGAATTGGACACAGCACCCCAGGTATGGCCTCACCAATGCTGAGTGGAGGGGAAGGATCACCTCCCTCGACCTGCTGGCTATGCTTTCTTTAATGCAGCCCAGGATGCCATTCACCTTCTTTGCAGCAAGGGCACATTGCTGCCTCATGTCCAACTTGTTGTGCACCAGGACACCCAGGTCCTTTTCTGCAAAGCTGCTTTCCAGCTAGGTGATCCCCAGAGTATACTGGTGCTTATGGTGCAGGACTTTCCACTTCTCCATGTTGGACATCATGAGGTTCCTGTCAGCCCATTTCTCCAACCTGTCGATGTCTGTCTGCATGGCAGCACAACCCTCTGGTGTATCAGCCACTCCTGCCAGTTTGGTGTCATCTGCAGACTTGCTGAGGGTACACTGTGCCCCGTCATCCAGATCGTTAATGATATTGTCAAGGATCCTTAGATGCCTTGGGATAAGTTGTTTTGCTCACTGTAGATGCCTGTTTCTGTCCATTAGCTATGGAGAACATCTCTGGTTACTAGCTCTCACTTAGGCATCTAGATTAGTTAGCTTAGTTAACTTGGTTGCTAAAGCTAGAGCAGATGACTNTTACCTGAATCTGGATTTTAGAGAGCTAGATCATTCTGACTTCTCAGTGGCTGCACATGCTCAACCACTTTGAATAGTCAGGTTAAGAGATCTATGCCTAGTAACATGAAACTGTTTCCTATAGCACTTATCACATACTTCCTAGTACCACGTGGAATTACAGCAAAACCTTCATTCACCCTTTTGAATGAATGGTTCATAATTTTTTAGTTCTCACTGTTTATTTATGTTCTTTTATACAGCTTTCCTGTTTTACCATGTCAGAATCTTTTGGAATAACTTCAGCTATTCCCTGTATTTACACTTTTCTGTATTTTCTGAATGCTGTTACATTTCCACTTCTTGCAGAAAAAGTCATCTTTCAACAAAATGTTATCATACCACCTTCTTAATAATTTGTTTTTCATTTCTGAAGTCTTGCAATTTTATTAAAATTTCTGTAGTGCTAAGATTAGAATGCATTATTCTAGGTGATGACATGGCAGTGCCAAATGAAAAGAAACCTCATTCTTCTTTTTGCACATGATGTCTATATTCAGTGTAAAGGATCATTGCTAATGCTGAGTTAAGGTTTCCTGGTCTTACGCCCTTCCAGAATGTAGCAAAATCAAAATCTTACATAACTAGAAAGAGTTAAGATGCAGGCAAATGCAAATTTAATTTTTCCTTCCATTCAGTGCCAAAAGTACCTACAGTATTTGAATTTTTGATTTTACGGGTAATATAGGGAATTGGGGGAATACCATAAGACAAAACCTAAGATTCATGTTTTGATGGGGCACTATGTGAAGACTGAAATATAGAGTCGGGACTGACTTACATCTTTTCTACAGTTATGCAATACATACCCCAGAAATGACTATACTTTTGTTAAATTTAATGGCATCTGTGTCTTTTCTCAAAGGAGAACTTATAATACCCTGATTTCACTGTGTAGTGCATGCTTTGCTAATTGATCTCCCTAATGCCATTTGGGCCACAAAACTGCTATGTGCTAGATGGCATGTGCTACAAGACTGCTACAAAGTATAAGAGTCAATCAAGTATTAATTCCACCTAACTTTAGAGACTTAACTGAGTTGTCTCGGCTAGAAGCAGAGTGTGCATACAACCCTCTAATATGCACAAGAGTGAAATGCCTTCTGAAGTTCTGGGTCACCCTTTGCAGGTGCCTCTTATGCCTCTTTTTGTTGACTACTAGAGACATTTTACAGTCACTGTACATGACCATGCACTTAGAATTCCAGCTGAAAATCCAGAGATAGTTGAGATGAATCAAGCTGCAAGAAGACAGAGTGGGTCGTAGACGAGCAAGAACGACAGCTGTGTTAGCAGTTTTGGCATTGATTTTCCAGGAGGACAAGAAAAAGATTCATTTTTTTTTAAGAAATAGGATTGCTTAAAGCCGTTGCACTTATTACATATATTTCCTCTGCTGTTGTGGCCAGTTAAACATTCTGTAAAATACTTTTGTAGACTCCATCTACACGACCTTTCTATGGTTTCTTATAATAGAATAGAAATAAAAGTCATGGTATAAAATATATGGAGGGTGGAATTTCTGAGGGGGCATGGAGAGAAATGACATCTATTAACTCCCAAAATGTTAACAGTTAGATTGGTTAAACTAACTTTAAATGCATGATAGATGATCTTCTGTTCATCCTCTCTACCATCTTTTCTAGTATGATGTCTGCCTCCTTCTCTGCTACCGTATCCAGCTAATCTTCTTTCTGCCTGGTTAAACAAATAACAAATATGCAGATGATCCCAGTTTTCTGTTGCCGTCTGGTACCAGCTACATGTCAGGGGCAGAAGTTTATTAGAATGTTGCATGCATCCTTTGCAATGTGTGCTGAGCTGTAATTCAAGCTAAGCCCGGCGTACCCACAACATTTTGCCCCATGCGGCTTCTGCAAAAACGTGTTCAAAGTGGCAGGATCTTCCAGGGTCCAGCATTCATTTGGGACTTGGATAAAGTCTTGGAAACCACTGTTCTGAAGAACAAATAGTCCCTTGCAATCATACTAGTACTCAGATGAGAGAAAAAGGGGTTTAGAACCTGTAATCCAAGTTTACTCAGGGTATAAAGATGGGATTAAACTCTGAGATCTTGACCTAACCTAAAAGTTCTGAAAAGTTCAAGATGCTTTCATACAGAAGGGCAGGGTGCACCTACTCCCTATCAAGTGGCGACATATTAAGCCGTGACAGATACCGTTTGTTCTCTTCGCTGATAGATCTTGGTTGGTCTGTCACTCTCTTTTAAGAAGAAATTGAGTCGGTCAGGTAGCATGCCTTGGGGGGAGATTATGCCTTTCCTGAAGAGCAACTGAGCACCCTCAGGAAGTAAAGGTTAGAGACTGCTGAGTGTTCCAAGGAGAAGAGGAAAAGAAGGGAGCCATGGGAAGAAGCTGCATACCAGAAGTTGGACGACAAAGAACAATATGAAGAGCAGAACAATAGTTGCACTTCTTGCCTCACAGCACCAGTAAAATAGGTTTAAGTTTACTCCTTCCATGTACAGGTTCCTGTGATAATTAGCTGTCTGCAGTCTTTCTTATTTGCCTGGTCATGCTTATGAAGTCCTACCTTTTTGATACTCATATGTTTCTTCTAAGAGATAAAGAGTTAAAGTAGAGAGCTGCTTTTAAGGATATTTTCCTTTTTACTCCTCTGTATTTTAGTTGAGACATAGTTGAAGACAAACGCAGGTAAGTAGAATTTATCCACCTGTCATTTGGGAATTATAGTTTACTCTAATGCATCAAAAAAGTCAAGCTTGCCCACTCTTTATTTGCACTATACTACTGCCAAAGAGGATGTAGGTGCCCTGAATGACAGATCAGTTAGGGTTAGTCTTTGCTTACCTGTTCCTGATAATCAAGAAAAACTGGTTTCTGTGAGAGCAGAATGCTAAAACTGAAAAACAATTGGAAAATTAATCTTCTTTCTTTTGATTACCATGTACTTTATTGACACAAATATGACACACGGGATCTTTTTTTCCCTCAAAATTAAATTTACAAAATACCACCATCATACCCTGTTTGTAGTTTCTTAAGATATCTGGTATGGTCCATGTATCACAAATTCCATCAAATTTGTAAACCTGATGAACTGAAGCATGCAATGTATAGAGTTGTATATGTTGGTGACTCACCAGCAAAGAATATCCTTCAACAGACCAGCATTCCTTGGGGACTTCAGAGGGACATTCCATCCTCACCCACTACCAACCACTGAAGAGCCAGAAGAGCTGAAAAGAATATATTTAGCTGAAGCAGGACTCATCTACATACCTGAGCTTTTTTCTTTTTCTTTCCTCTTAAAAATAACAAAACTAGATAGATTCTTTTCTTAAGCTGAGGTGAATGCAATAATCTTATCTGACAAATGAAGGCTGGCAAAATATGTCCATTATGTCCTGGGTAAGGGTCATCTGCACATGACAAGGTGACCCTCGAGAGCTCAGACGTTTTGTTTCTGTCAAGAGAAGGACTGTCCAAGGCTTCCTCTCCCTGCCAAGAATTCTGTGACCAAGTCTGTTGTGAGTCCCTCCCATAAAGTGCAGGATGACAGCAGGGACTCGTTAAGGAGTGTGACACCAGAAGTGTCAGCACAACAAACATGAGTGGTAAAACCAACAATTCAAAGAAAAAAAAAAAATAGATAAAGCCTGCATTATTCATTCTTCTGTGAGATTTCATTTGTGATGAAAATAGTGTTTGTAATACAGGGATATTTTAGCTGTTGCTGAGCAGCACTTACAGACAGCCAAGGCATTTTCTGCTCCTCACCCTGCCCTGTCAAGTGAGTGAACTGGGAGTGCCCAAGGAGTTGGGAGGAGACACAACCAGGGCAACTGACCCCACCAGACCAAAGGGATATTCCATGCCATGTGACATCGTGCGCAGCAATAAGAAGTTGGGGGAAGAAGAAGGAAGTGGGGGACATTCAGAGTGGTGGCGTTTTTCTTCCCAAGTAACGGTTTCACGTGATGGAGCCCTGCTTTCCTGGGGTTGGCTGAACACCTGCCTGCCGACAAGAAGTAGTGAATGGATTCCTTGTTTTGCTTTGCTTGCATGCGCGGCTTTTGCTTTACCTATTAAACTGTCTTTATCTCAACCCTCAAATTTTCACACTTTGACCCTTCTGATTCTCTCCCCCATCCTACCCAGGGGAGAGTGAGTGAGTGGCTGTATGGTGCTTAGCTGCTGGCTGGGGTTAAACCATGGAAGATCCATAGGAAAGTAAGGCGTTTTCAGTTATAGCAGAACTCCCAAACTGTATCAACCTTCTTGCCTTACCATATCATATTGCAAAGTTTATATTCATAGAAGACAGTGCAAGGCAATGTTTGAATCTGTGTACTACAAGAATTCGAGGAATTTAAATCTGGATTTCAGCTTACGCTATTTAGGTTCAGTTCAAGTCATATCTTTGATCTCCATCCGCTGTTATTCTATGATTGATATAAAATATATTAAATGCAATTGATAAGGTTCAATGAATTATAGAATAGGGATGCATAACACTGTTGCTTCATTTTGTATTTATTTGGTATTGAATTGGATAAAGTCAGTATTGTTTTGATTTGGTACTGTGCAGTCTAAATGTGTTTCTGTTTTAAATGGTGCCAGAGACACCAATTAGAGATATATCCTGTCATAATAGGAACTGTGCAAATATTGCTTCCTAGAATAAATGTTTTTTATTTGCAAGAAAAATATCTAGTATCCTTTGTAGCTGCACAGTCTTGAACATAAATGAAGAAGAACTTAGGTACATTGGGAGTTTTGTGTGACATCAGAATTGAATTTGGCTCTCGAGACCTGGGAAAGTAAAATGAAACTTGGAACTATTTGTGCTCCATTTTAAGTGTAAAACACGTTTTGAAAGGTAAACCACCATTTTAAATGTAAAAAAGCACTGAACTAGGTTTTTCATAGGTTAACAGGTACAAAAGACACGTTTTTTTCTTCTTTACCCACTTCCTTTAGATATTCTTGCAGGTGAAACTGGTATTGGACTTGTTTGCTGACTATCGAGTCAATGTGGGCAACTAATTTGCAACTCCTAACATGCGACCTTTAGTTCCTAAACACCCTGCGTATTTTGATCTCACCATTCATTTATACAAGTGTTCATTTTGTGTGTGAAATTTTAGTACTGAATGCAATATCCTTGTCTTAATTTGGTCCTTATAGTTTACTATGTGTGGGTTTGTTTTTGTTTATATCGCTGATGAATTCTTTTAAAGTCTTTTGCATTTTATGGAGAAACAGCCTATGAAATTTCTACTTGTGAGAATTCCTTCATGGTCACAGAGGCTGAAGTCAGGGACTGGCCTGTGTACAGGTAGATTTAGAATAGAATAGAATTAGAATAGAATAGAATAGAACAGGTTACAGTTGGAAGGGACCTACAATGATCATCTACTCCAACTGCCTGACCAATTCAGGGCTGACCAAAAGTTAAAGCATGTTACTAAGGGCGTTGTGCAAATGCCCCTTAAACACTGACAGGCTTGGGGCATTGACAACCTCTACAGGAAGCCTCTTCCAGTGTTTGACCACCCTCTCGGTAAAGAAATGCTTCCTAATGTCCAGCCTAGACCTCCCCTAGTGTGGCTTTGAACCATTCCCACGCGTCTTGTCACTGGAGAAGAGGGAGAAGAGCTCAGCACCTCCCTCCCCGCTTCCCCTCCTCTGGAAGCTGTAGAGAACAATGAGGTCACCTCTCAGCCTTCTTTTCTCCAAACTAGACAAGCCCAACGTCCTCAGCTGCTCCTCACAGGACATGCCTTCCAGCCCTCTCACCAGTTTTGTTGCCTTCCTCTGCACACATTCAAGGACCTTCACGTCCTTCTCAAATTGTGGGGCCCAAAACTTCACGCAGTGCTCAAGGTGAGGCTGCACCAGTGCTGAACACAGTGGGACAATCCCCTCTTCTGACCGGCTGGTTGTGCTGTGTTTGATGCACCCCAGGGTGTCGTTTGTCCTTTGAGCTGCCAGGACATGGGGCTGGCTCCTATGGAGCCTGCTGCCAGCCAGCACCACCAGGTCCCTTTCTGCAGGGCTGCTCTCCAGCCACTCCTCTCGCAGTTTATACTTGTGCCCAGTGTTACTCTGTCCCAGGTGCAGAATCTGGCATTTGGACTTGTTAAAATTTGTGCCATTAATCATTTCCCAGTGCTCCAGTTGCTCTAGATCCTTCTGCAAGGCCTCTTTTCCCTCCAGAAAGTCCACAGCGCCTCCCAGTTTGTTGTCATCAGCAAACTTGCTAATGGTACATTCAACTCCTGCATCCAGATCATTGATAAAAATATTGAACAGAACTGGCCCTAGAATTGATCCCTGAGGAATACCGCTGGTGACTGGTTGCCAGCCAGATGCCGCCTCATTCACTATGACCCTGTGAGCCCTGCCCTTCAGTGAGTTCTTCACCCAGTGCTCATCTCACAGTTGGACAACTTGTCCAGGAGGATGCTGTGAGGAAGAGTTATCAAAAGCCTTACAAAAATCCAGAAAATCTACATCCACTGCCTTCTCTACATCCGCTAAGCAAGTGACTTTGTTGTAGAAGGATATGAAATGAATTAAATGAAACTTTCCCTTTGTGAACCTATGTTGACTGTTTCTGACGATTGCTTTGTTCCTTAAATGTCTTTCAATAGCACCCAGAATGATCTTCTTCATAATTTTTCTAGGTACTGAGGTCAGACTAACAGGTCTGTAGTTTCTTGGGTCTTCACTCATGCTCTTCTTGGAATAATGTTGACTAGCTTCCAGTCAGCAGAGGCGTGGAATTTCAGGAAACATTAAGAATTTCTTTCCATTTATCTGTTAAGTACCCCAAGTATGACCTTGAAGGATCATCCTTAAAGGTAAAATGAACTTCTCTAGAATACCCATTTCAGTCTTGTCCTACCTGATGGGACTGTCAATGGAGACAAATAACGTGGACTACATCAGAAATCAACTATAGTCCACTAAGAAATTAACCAAAACTACGGAAATACAGAACCATTTTCAGACATATAGCAGTCATTGTTTCTAAACTTTAGATAACTACTCTTTTGCTCTTGTAGAAGAGAAGTGACAAGATAACAAACATTAGTGACCAGAAGAAACCCTTTTGTTAATTTTTAACTACAGAATCAAATCCATGATCAGCTCTCATTTCTTTACAACTTTTCAAGAACAACATCAGTAAATTAGTTATAAATTCAGTTTAGAGTATTTTAGGTTAAATGCTATTTGTAGCTTCTCTAGAAATCCTTGGATAACCCTTCTGCTTCTTGAAGAGGTAGTTACAGTAGTCTAAGCAGAAGAGAATCTGGCTTTTGTCAATACAGTACAAAGCACTATGCTGGTGAATATAGCCTTTACACATTCTAGCATGTTCTTACCTCTATTTTATAAACAGCTGTATTTAGAGAAGCTTCATTACTTCCTAATTATACTTACTTCCCTCCCTTTCTCGTTCATTAGAAACGAAGTAGTCAGTACCTCAGCAATTATATCATCATCACTAATTGTCTTCCTCTTCATTTATAAATTAGACTCCTTTGCTCTAGTTTATTTTCTTCTCTGCATATAAAAGTCATTCTTATTCCTTTTATTTCTTTTGACTAATAATATTTTTGTTAATAATTTTTTTTAACATTAGTATCACGGTCAGAAATTGTAAGACTTGATTCTGTTTGATTTTCTACAAACAAAAATCAGGAGTCAAGTTAAAAGACTGAAGCAGAGCAATTTTAATCCAAACTTTAAGCGAAGCAAGTCTGCTTTAATCCTGGATACCTTTAGTACCTTGACCTGCATGACCTCTGTGGTTTTCAAGAGACATTCGGGAAACAAAGTAGTTCGACACTACTGGTCACAAAAGCTGATTCTGACAGATTTACTAGATGTTGTGTTGCGGCTGTGAGCGAGGCAAAGGAAGTTTATGCCTCTGAAATGCCCAGAAAGTTGCCTGTCAGATGATTTACTTTGGGTTGCATATAGCTCTGGTGGCAGGGTGCCCAAAGCACCCCAGGTGTATTTTCTAGATCCAAATGAACTAAATCTGTGTGTGTGTGTGTGTGTGTCTGAAATGATCTTACATGCACGAATACGAAGAATACACTCAAAGCCATGTTGTTTCCATGCTGGCTGTTGCACAGAAGTAATAAAATTACAGTGATATAATATTGGCATAATATAGTAATCTGCAGAGGCCTCAGTCAAGATGAGGATCTCAAAACAGCAGACACTCCACAAAGTACAAATCATCATACAATTCATATTCCTTAAAAATCATATGCATTCAGATAAACAGAAAGCCCCAAATATTTTTCATATCACAATTTTATGTAACATTTCATATGAAAATGTAGTCCATGTTCCCCTAGATCACAGAATCACAGAATGGTAGGGGTTGGAAGGGACCTCTGGGGATCATCTAGTCCAATGCCCCTGCAAAAGCAGTGTTGCCTAGAGCAGCTTGCACATGACCCTGTCCAGGTGGGTTTTGAATATCTCCAGAGAAGGAGACTCCACAACCTCCCTGGGCAACCTGTTCCAGTGCTCTGTCACCCTCAGAATTAAGAAATTCTTCCTCATGTTCAGACGGAACTTCCTCTGCTTCAGTTTGTTCCCGTTGCCCCTTGTCCTGTCACTGGGCACCACTGAAAAGAGTCTGGCCCCATCCCCCTGGCACCCACCCTTAAGATATTTATAAGCATTTATGAGGTCCCCTCTCAGCCTTCTCCAGGCTAAACAAGCCCAGCTCCCTCAGCCTTTCCTCGTAGCAGAGATTTTCCAGTCCCCTCACCATCCTCGTAGCCCTCCGCTGGACTCTCTCCAGTAGCTCTTCATCTTTCTTGAACTGGGGAGCCCAGAACTTGACAGAGTACTCCAGATGGGGCCTCGCTAGGGCAGTGTAGAGGGGGAGAAGAACCTCCCTCAACCTGCTGGCCACACTCTTCTTAATGCACCCCAGGATACCATTGGCTTTCTTGGCAATGAGGGCACACAGCTGGCTCATGGTCAACCTGTCATCCACCAGGACACCCAGGTCCCTCTCCACAGAGCTGCTCTCCAGCAGGTCCACCCCAAGCCTGTACTGATGCACGGGGTTGTTCCTGCCCAGGTGCAGGACCCTGCATTTGCCCTTGTTGAACTTCGTTAGGTTCCTCTCTGCCTAACTCTCCAGCCTGTCCACTTCTCGCTGAATGGCAACACAGCCTTCCGGTGTATCAGCCACTCATCCCAGAATTGTGTCATGAGCAAACTTGCTAAGTGCACAATCTTAATTCTTCATCCAGGTCATTGAAGAAGAAGTTAAACAGGACTGGGCTGAGTACTGACCCCCGAGGGACACCACTAGTTACAGGCCTCCAACTAGACTCTGCGCTGGTGATGACAACCCTCTGAGCTCTCCCATTCAGGCAGTTCTTAATCTCTCAATCTGCCTCACTGTCCACTCATCTAGCCCATCATTTTCTTCCTCTTACAGCTGAGGTCTTTCTGGCAAATTTTTGCAGACCTTCCCACTGGTATCCTGTTGCATTCTAAACAACTTTCCTGCTGATCACAAGGTTATTTCCTACTCTAGTTCTCTTTCTGCTCACAAACTTTCAGTGCATTTCTTTGTTCTTCCCTGGTCCCTCCTGCTGTTTTCTAACAGTTTCCACAGACCTTATCACTGTTTCATCAGCTCCATTTTCCAACAAATACTGCTTTGCATATTTTTCTGTATCTCTGAAATATTTTTCAGACTCCTCCCTTGCATTACAGCATGCAGTTATGCAACCTCCTCCAAACTGTTTCTGCTCTTTAAAATAAAGTGATTCTCTATAGCACTATGCCGCTCCCTTCAAAGATCCTTTCTTCTGTGGCTACCAGCCCAGCAGATCATATATTTGCTCTGCTCCCATTCACTGTCATTACACTGGACCCTCTTAGTGATGTAATGTTCCCTTATTGGTTTGTGGTCTTCCCATGTCTCCAGAGTGCCTGCTAAATAGGAAATGGGTACATGCTTTAAAGTTCATGCAAATTTCAATGTTGGTATTATCAATAGCAAGCCTGCTTTCCTGTCCAAAATCTCCAATGAGCAGCCTTTTTTCCTTTCAGTCTTTTCTTATCCTTTCCTATATGGGCACTCAAAGTGTTCATCATACCAGCTCTTATTACTTCTCTTTCCTACTGCATTCAGGACTAAAGCTATGTGTTTCACTTGGGCTCCTCCTTCTGATGACATATAGCTCTTTTTGTTGAACTTATAGTTGTTTCTTGCATCAACAGCTAATCTTGAAAGACTTCGGGGTAAAAGGAGAAAGAATACAACAGGCAACAGCATTTTCTAGGCTTAGATTTATTTTCTAATCTGCCAAATCACATGCATTTCACGTCTTTAGCAGACCCGCTGGAATGCTAGACATCCATCAGGGCTGTTGATATTACTCAATAGTTCTTCCTTTCCTTTATCATCTTGTTTTCATCCAGTCATTTTTTTTCTGCCTGGTCTTTCACTGATCTTACAGCCAGCAACTATGGAGAAATGCCACAGAGATGAAAAGCAATGACAAAGAAAGAGAGAGAACATTGCAGTCTCTGATACCAGGGCTCTGCCTTTCACTCCTACCATATAGGCAACCCAGCTCTTAAAAACAAATACACTAACTGGTATCATCTAATCATGGCAACACTCTGCAGCAGCTGCAGATGTCCTATTGCAATTCTTGCCACTCTTACTGCTCAGGCTTGCCTGATGCACTGAGTCGTTCCATAAATTAGTCACTATTCTTCTGTCTTACATCATTGTCTACTGCAACTAACCCAACTTCCCTCACACTTCGTACCCCAATTACTCTTTCAGTCTCCTGCATGATCCAGGCTCATCCTTCTGTGTTCCTCCTCTATTCCTCAAAGAAAATTTGAAAGTGTGAGGGTCATGGCAGCATTTATTTTTCTGGAATGTGCAGATTTGGTGGGTTTAAATCTCCATACTTATCATTTGCCCTGTGAGAAGAGGAAATTAATGATCCTGATTTCTGAGGGAGAGCAGAGACAGAACTACAAGGCTCAGCAATTCTACACATACTCCCTTTTTACTCACATTTTTAAATCTTCCTTCCTCGCCCTGCTGCCTCCCATATTTCACCCCACAGATTCTGGCAACATGGAAAGACTTACTACAAAGACATTACTGCTTCTCTGCCTCTATTACTTATGTGGAAGATGAGTCACTGTACAAACGTGAGAAGATTAGCATCCTGTCCTCTCGTGGCCTGCACTGTGAAAGTCAATATGGTGGCCATTATCCAGATTGTGTGAGTTGTGCCAGGAAAAAAACAATCAGTCTCCTGCCAGCACACGATGTGTTGCAGGTTTATTACACTGATCCTTTCTCCTGAATGTCGTAAATATGACAAGTTGCTTTAATACTTTTTGCAAAGACAGTGCAAGATTAATAACATGATGCTATTGTTCTGTACAACTGCACCTGTATTCTTAAGTTTGTTTTGTTTAAATGGATATAAATTAGTAATAAACAGAAAATATTCATTCTTAATTCAAATTCAAGTGGTCAACACTGAGCAACAGAACATTGCATGTTTGTACACGCATTCCTGCTATTTACCAAAGTGGATCTTCATTGACCTTACTTCTCATGTCAGCAAATCTGAAAAAATAAACCTTGCTTGGGAATTAGCAATTCTTAGATGTTTTCTTTTATTAGAGAGAGAAGGCCACTTTATTATCACAGTGATTTATTTTTCTGATGTATTGATGATACATTTTGCTGTTAAAATGATTCAATCTGCATTTCTGGAGGCTTTGATTAATGAAACACTGGAAAAACTTGCTCCGTAACCTCGTAGTAAAGAATTTCTTTCTTATATCTAATCTATATCTACCCTCTTTCAGTTTCAAGCCGTTACCACTTGTCCTATTGCTACATGCCCTTGCATAGAGTCCCTCTCCAGCTTTTTTGTAGGTCCCCTTCAGGTACTGGAAGGCTGCTGTAAGGTCTCCCTGCAGCCTTCTCTTCTCCAGGCTGAACAGCCCCAACTCTCTCAGCTTGTCCTTGCAGGAGAAGTGCTCCAGCCCTCGGATTATTTTTGTGGCCTCCTCTGGACCCGCTCCAGCAGCTCCATGTCTTTCTTGTGCTGAGGGCTCCAGGGCTGGACACAGGACTCCAGGTGAGGTCTCACCAGAGCAGAGTAGAAGGGCAGAATCACCTCTCTCGACCTGCTGGCCACGCTTCTCTTGATGCAGCCCATGATATGGTTGGCCTTCTGGGCTGGGAGTGCACGCTGACAGCTCATGTTGACTTTCCCATCAACTAGCACCCCCAAGTCCTTCTCCTTATGGCTTTTCTCAATCCATTCTCCGCCTGCATGTGTTTGTGCTTGGGATTGCCCTGACCTGTGTGCAGGACCTTGCATTTGGTCTTATTAAACTGCATGAGGTTCTCACAGGCTCACCTCTCTAATGTGTCAAGGTCCCTCTGGATGTTGTCACTTCCCTCCAGTGTGTTGACCGCACCACGCAGCTTGGTGTCATCGGCAAACTTGCTGAGGGTGCACTCATCCCCTCTGTCCATGTCACCGACAAAGATGTTAAACAGCACTGGTCTCAGTACCAACCCCTGAGGAATGTTACTTATCACTGATCTCAACTTGGACAGCAAGCCATTGACTGCAACTATTTGAGTGCGATCATCCAGCCAGTTCCTTATCCATTGAGTGATCTGTCCATCAAATCCATGTCTGTCCAATTTAGAGAAAAGGATGTAACGTGGGACAATGTCAAATGCTTGCTCATGTCCGGGTAGATGACATCATTTTCTGGTATTTTAAGGAATGGCATAGAATTTTATATGATCATTCATTTCTGGAAAGTGAAGTCATTTTTTTTGTATTGTTTTTTCCCTGAATGTATATATGTTTGGTGCTCCTTCATCTCCAAGTACATTCATAAAGCTACACATTTTTTTTCTTTTTTATTTAGAGAAGAGAGAGAACAGTTGCATCCAATTTCAAAATACAATAAACCTAGATTCTTGTTTCTTGTATTTGTGGGATGTATCTACAACAGTGTTAAGAAACAGCCACTGCATGTATTTTTTGTACAAAGAATTCCTACTGAGTTAGACTGAAACTTTTTGCAAGAGTATTGTCATTAGGAACTGAAGTGTCTCAGCAACTTATGGAACTGTATATTTAAGACTTTGTCCAAACAGAAACCTTTCGTATTTAATCTTTTATCTCCCAGAAGATCTATTTACATGTATACAAATCCTTTACACTTCCATTTGATAAGATGAACACCTTCAGTCTGCAACTAAAAGGTATTTTCTTAGCTCCGAGTTACTTGAGTCATATTTGTTGCTCCTACTGTAATTTTTCTGCAGATGTTAGGGGTCTAAATGCAAGAACTACAGGCAATATTCTAGTTTGGTAATGTCATATAATGAGGGAAAAGATCGCCTCTCAACTCTTCTCAAATACTCCCCTGCATTTCCATTGAAGAGTGGTGTTAGGATCACTCTGAGCTGCTTGTCCACTGTGACTATTTTTTTCTGAGTTATTGCTTTTCAGTATATTGTCCTCATTCCACAGCTTTGTCAAACATGTGTTTCCTTATAAGAATATTATTTATTGGCTTTCCAACACTATTTGCCAATCTTAATTGTAAATTGAAAAGTATATCTTCAATATGATATGATTTATTCCCATTCATTTCTGAGAGCACAGAAATGGCAACTTACATTTAGTAATGACGGACAGCTCAGTGGAACCTCAGTTTCTCAGTTCAAGGAGTTCAGCAGAAATGTTGCCTTAATAAATTTTTACATCCTGCATGCCTAACTATTTGTTCCCATCCCCTTGCAGGAGCATGCTTCTCTTTTCATTGGGTCAGCTGTATCAGTGAATTAATATGGGGTTAAGATTACTCAGTCCTTTTTTTAAACCCAGAACCGTGAGTAAAATAGGGATCAAGAACTTCTTGGGCTGACCTTCCTGCCATACCAACGGTTTTGTGGATTTATGGCTGCAGCTATTCCTACTTCATTTAATATATGAATCATTGATATTTCATACATTTTTTTAACCAAGATGTTAAACATATTTAAATTGCTTTCCAGCAGATGTGGTACCATCACATATACTATATTCGTGGATAACAAATGGCAACCCTTTTAGTTTCATAGAAGTCACAGAGAAATCCTTTATGCCTAAAAGGCTTGTTCTATGTTGAGAGACATATTAACAAATTATCTTGTGTAAATTTGGACTGCCAATGAATCATCAATCGTGTGAATATGTAACAGATTTTTACCTTAAATATAATACCTTTCATGAATGCCAGAAAATACTCCCTTTCTTCACTATAAAGCACAGAAAAATACCTATATTGAAGGGTTAATGGGGAAAAGGGAAGGCTAAATAACAAAAACATGCATTACTGTGGTATTTCATGTTCCCTGTAATGTGTTCATGGTTTCCTAGTAACAAAGATACAGTATTACTAGGTATTTTAAATGGAATAAAATACTGTCTGCTGTAATTAGCAACTATTCATCTTCTGAGAAAACTGAGACCATGAATGCCTACTTCATTTATCTGCACTTGATTACTGAAGTATATCACATAATTTACCATTGTCTTCATTATATTTGCGTCTCAAATCTTAAATAAGATATATTCAAATGATCTGAAAAGCAAAGCTGCTACAGATAGCCTCAGTAAATGGAATGGAAGTAGCCTCTCTTCTTTAAACTATCACAAAATTTTTAGTCTAAGGTTTTTTGCAGTGTAACTTATATAAGATATTATATACATAGGATATGATATCAGGTTTAAAGTATTTTAAACTAGTTAAAATGTCTCAAAGTCTGACATATAACTGAATTCTTAAGAGTTTTCTTTCATTTGAAAGCAAGCTAGGGGCTTTCAAGAAACAGAATCTCATTCTGGGCCTTATTGTCAATTTAATCTATGACTTTGATAAAGTTACACTTTAAGGAGAGTAGAAATTCTACTCTGTTTTCTCTGATAGAATGAAGAGAATATGAACATTTTATGCTTTACAGCATTGTAGTACTTAAGCTTGAGAAAGAAGGATTTCTAGATGTGAAATAAGAGCACAAGGCCAATTCTGCCTTTGGAGTTTTAAGAGTAATGTCCTCTCCTCCGACCGATGAAGGGTCTTATAGACTGTGATCTTGTTCCCTGAACATAGTTTTCTACAAAATACATCTGCATTTCCATTGCTTTTGCTTTTGTGTCTATAGCAAATGGAGCACTCTGATTTCTTCATAATGTGGATTCTCCCTAATATGTCCTCCTGTTCTAACAGTCTCATAGTTATAATGTTGCAGACCATTAATTTATCCTTATCATTAATACTCTAGTGTCCATATTGTGCACAGCTTTGACATAGCAAATACAGTAAAGGAAATTCCCAGAATTCAAGACAATATTATACTGTTCTTTACAACCTTCTAATTTATTTTTTCTACTACTATTCACACAGATTGTGTGGCATATTTGTTTATATTACCAATATATCTATAAGGAAGAGGTAGAAACTTGTAATATGTAGGTTCCATAAATTCTCAACACTGGCACTGTATCAATGGCTAGTCAGTTTGAAAATGCATTTTTATGCATGATAAAATAGAGGTTCAGGGTAGATGATACTAACATATGACTGATGAGGATATCTGAGACAACAAAAGGCACTGTCATCCGATGCTTCACTTTCATGCTTTGTCTAGACTCAAAGTCCCATGCAGTAGACTCAAATGGACTAATGCTGACTGTATCTGAATGATAAAACCCCATGACATTATAATTACATTTTTGTGATATCCATGAGAGGCATTTGCCAATGATGTGCCATATAAGGAAAGCTTGGAATCAGGGGTTTTTTAAGCCAACCGTTTCATATTTTGCTATGTGACTGTGTAAAGAATGACAGATTGTATTACCCTGACAAACCTTGTATAAATAGAGAAAAAAAAAGAAGCAAGCTATACTTTAATGCACCAAGTTTTCAGTGAAATGTGAGACTGAAGGGAAAGTAATTACCTGTGGAGGAGTTCAGTTCAGTTAATGAAACTAAATGGCTTTTGTCCTGTGCTTATTTGCTATCTTATTGTTCAGAAAAGCAAAATTTTCACATCAAATAATTTGATTACTGCAGAGGTGTTTTTTTTCTAATAAATGCATTGCTTTTGTTTATATACGCAGCACTGTCTGCTGTTTGTACTCATGTGGACTTACTTTTCTGCTTAAGAAGTTCTCTATTAATTTTTCAATAGTGTAGCAAAACACTGTCCTCCATTGGTGGAGTGTTTTGGCATAAGATAATGTACTCCATTTTCTTGCATGAACACCATTTTAATTGTAAGATTTCCATGACTGAATCTCCAAATCAGCCGCAGGCTAAGAGTGTTCTCAAACATCAAATGGTATCAAAATGTCATGTGACCGTTGATTTAAAAGATTCAAATTATTCAAATACACCCTTTGAGAAGGTGTGCCTGAAGTCATGGAAGGAAGTCACCTGAGGGAGGGAGGCTGGAACTCCGTTGAAGGAACACCTCAGCTGATTAGGTTGAATTACAGATGAATACTGCAGTATCATTGCAGTTGGTTCCACTGAATGTCAGATGAGAGACCTCTCTAGAATGCACCATAACTACCACATGGCTTCCATACTCCAACTATACGATGTTCACCTGAGTTGTACCTTGCTGTCAGACTAGCACCCAGCAGATGACCGACTTGAGTCTGAGAACTTCAGAAATTCCTTTAAGTCCTTCAATTTAGATGTTGGTTCTGGTGATTTTAGAGAAGTGAGCAAGCAATCCCACTTTCTACACAACATCTGTGAATTTCTCTAAGAAGTTTGTTGCATCACAATTTTGGAAGCATAGGACAAGGCTAGCTTGGAAAACTTGGCAGGACACTGCTGGGTTCGCCTTCTCCTTTGTATATCACAGGGGAGAGAATAACTTGATTCTTACAGAGCAGGTAACAGAATAAACACAAAAAAGTGGACGTTGATTTGACTGAATTTAGCCTTTTAAAAGTTAGCTATCCCCTTGAAGATAATAAAGTAGACCTCATACACTGGAAAGAGACATGAAAGAGGGAGGACTATTGAGCCCATCCTAAGAAAAATGTTTAAGACAGGTAGGAGTTGCATCCCAGAGGTGTCTGCCTCTCCAGTAAAACAGAGGGAGCCAAGGTGACTAGTTTAGTGGGCCAGGTAGGGAGAGAATAATCTTTTTAGGACTATTTGCACAACAGTTTTGTCTCCCTATCAAGGAAGGTCTATAGGTGTGAAGTATTTTTATCCTACCTGATGGACCAGAAAAAATAATTCGCTGACTGGAAACATTCAAGTGCATGATGCAACATAATGAGGGGTGTATTTTCATACTGAAACAAAAGAGTTTCTGTGTTAACCAGAGAATGCAAGCCACGAGACAGACCTCTGACCAGCATATGAAGTTGAAGTGAGGAATCCCTGAAGAAATCTCTGTGTTTTTTGGGGGGATCATGATTTCACAAGAATACAGTCTCATTGGATGGCATTTACTTCATGTCATGGTAAGAGAGTAATCAGCCATTCCATCAAGGTGCTGCAGCATGTTACAGGAAAAAACAAGTAATTTCTAAAATAATTTTGCTTTTATTCTGTCATACTTTTCTCTTCTTTGGTGTAAACAAAGTTATTCATGCAAAAGTAGAGGTTTTATTGCCTAAATGACAAAACATGAATGATGACAATTGAATGTAAACCAGTGCAGCTCAGGAAAGGTGAAATGAGTTCTGGCTAAGATGCAGAGACAAAAGCAGAAGTCAATTACGGAATTAGGAAAGATGTTCATTTTATCTGAATGGTGGGATATTTTTGAAGGAAATCTTCAAAACACTGAGTCGTCTATTTATGGGACTGCTATTGAAAAAAAGCACTAGTACAGAAAACAGGCATTCTGTGCTGTTTGAAAAAGTGATATTTTTACAGTATGTTTTCTATAGACTGAGCAAGTTTAGGAGTAGGACTTCATAAAGTTGCAGTATGTAGAAAATGAGTTCATATTACAATAGTGAACTGATAGCTGCACAGCATTTTGAAAGTAGGAACGCTATAAATTGTAACTGATGGATATTGTTATTTACGTAGATATTTTTAGTGCTTGAGGTTAATAGATATTTGTATCCATTCCATCAGCTAGTACGTGCTTTTAAAGACAAATCATAGTTACAGGGCCAGATACCTCTTACTCAGTAATAAATGAGAAGGCAGTGAGAGACTTAAATAGCATGCCTATAAATTGCTTCCATTCTTCAGAATCACAGAATCACAGAATCACAGAATAGTAGGGGTTGGAAGGGACCTCTGTGGGTCATCTAGTCCAACCCTCCTGCTGAAGCAGGGTCACCTACAGAAGGCTGCACAGGACCTTGTCCAGGCGGGTCTTGAATATCTCCAGAGAAGGAGACTCCAC
>Ga0065711_1031140_pt1 | contig 30457 bp, 19 predicted proteins | sample Hoacrofraction12_FD_59098 | JGI IMG/M metagenome (GOLD analysis project Ga0065711, IMG submission 59098) | Hoatzin crop microbial communities from Cojedes, Venezuela - Epithelial fraction 12 v2 (version 2) | ecosystem: Host-associated > Birds > Digestive system > Esophagus > Crop | place...
GCAGGTCCACCCCAAGCCTGTACTGGTGCATGGGGTTGTTCCTCCCCAGGTGCAGGACCCTGCATTTGCCTTTGTTGAACCTCATCAGGTTCCTCTCTGCCCAACTTTCCAGCCTATCCAGGTCACACTGGATGGCAGCACAGCCTTCTGATGTATCTACCACACCTCCCAGTTTGGTGTCAGCAGCAAACTTGCTGAGGGTGAATGCTGGTCTACAGTCAACCACTGGACTAAAATTCACGTTTTCAGTATAATTCCAGTTTTGTGAGGGTCTGTGTGTACAATTATAATAAAAAACCCACAATGATACTAATATCCCTGGCACCCTGTTGGGAAATCAAGCACAGATCCTAAGATTAAGACTATACGGAGCAAAAAGCAAAGAAGAGGGCGTGGGATGGGGCAAGAAGTTTGAATGCTTTATGTTTCACATTCAATTGATTAGAAGACCTGATTCAGCTCTGGTGAGGAGAACTATGTTGCACCAGACAAGAATCTGGTCAAGAGGGAATGTTTTTCCAAATTCCTTAAATGGCTGAAATATCCCATGTGCATCAACGAGTGAAGAGAAGCCATATTCATGTATTTTCCATTTCACCCAAGTATAAATATTCATTGCACTACCTTTTGTCTGTTAAGTGAAATTTCAGGTATGTGAAATTACCTTGCCTCACAAAATTCCCTTACTTTCACAACACTAATTATAAGTAATTACTTGCACTGTTCCTTTAAGAATAAGAACATTATCAGCCAGCCCACCTCAGGGAATAAATATGCATCTCACTTTGATGAAATTTGCACACAATACAGGTCAGGTAGTTAATGAAGCCATAAACCATAATATGTCTGAGGTACTAAACATCACCTTATTCATTTGGCCTTGGTGTTTAAGAGAGCAAGAGATGTTTATTGCCACGAGACACCCTCCTCGCCTTTAGGATCACCATTCATAGCCAGCTCTTTGTAAATAAACATATAACCTTTGCAATGGTAATTTAAGACTGTGCAGTAAAGAAGATGCAGTGAGTGCATGGAGAGTGGAAGAGAAGATAAAAAACCTCATGAATAAAGTCGAAGGCTGCAGGCTAAGGTGTTTATGAAGTCCCAAGCTGGTTTTTTCCTCCACTTTTCCTCTCTACTGGAATAAAAACAATGATTGCTATGATGCTCTAAAATTAGAGCACATTTATCGTTTTTAAAAGCAGCTAACGACTGAACTTCAACAGTGCAAAGGTGTAATATGTGTAGAAAGTAGATCTGCCCCAGGCCTAGCCTCCTCCGTTGTGTAATCAGCCAGTGAGAAAGCAGGAGATCGCCCCAGATAATGTCAGTTTTCCACTCTAGAATGGCAGAGGTATAAAAGGTATACATTAAAATGCATCAATGAAATGCTGCGGTCCACCAGGCTGACTTCCCGGGACAGAGCGCGGCGCAGAGCGGGTTAACTTTCCAACCACAGTGCTGCGTCTGTAGTATGTGTCACAAAAAAAATCCCTACATGAAAATGAATAAAACCTTGAAACATAAAAAGAAGTCTTCACATTTCAGCCCCAGGATCTCAAAGCGTCTTGCAAGGAGGCATGAATTAAACCTTCTAGTGCCCTGAAAGGCAATGAAAGAAGATAACTCCATCTGTTTTATGGCTAGGAAACCGCTACACGGGCCCTGACCAAGGTCACATAGCAAGTATGAGACAGATAATAGTTAGATCTGCTGATTTCTGTTCCTTTGTTTATCCCTCCTTTCTCACGCTCTGAAAAATGATGTAATTGGTTTCTCAAAAATTCTCATAATTCTCATTAATCACTCGCTACTATTTCTGCAGCAGAAAAGGTAATGGTCTCCATGTTCACATGTCAGGCAGGTTCAACAAATACTGCAAATCATCAATTTTACCAGTGACCACAAAATCACAATGAAATCATGTCTTCTAGGTCTTGTTAAAAAATCTGCAAAGAACAGGGCTGATCTGTTAACTCCACAAACAACACATATACTGGCCCCACCATTGGGTTGCCTGAAACAGTGCACGCGAAGACACAGACGTGTATACTCAAAGTTTGTGACTCTTAATTGCTTGTTACTGTCCGTGGTGGAAGGACTGATCTTTGGAGATGTTCAGCAGTATGATGGTGCGGATTCTTCAGTGCAACCAGCTTGCTTAATCGCAAGGAATTTTAAGCTAACTTATTTTCCCCCAATTACTGTTTTTGTTACACGTTCACTTCTCATGACAACATAGAGAAGCCTCGAGGCTGTTCTGTTTGTCTGTGCTTGGACCAGGACTCTAAGCTGCCTTAAAAATCAGCTGATGGCAAATATCAGGAATAGGCTATCACTCCCTTCCTCTTCATCTAGCTACACTATGCTCAGCAAGGTCTATCATCATCGCTTCCACAACAGTACATGAATCAGAGACTGCTGTACCACGGGATTTACAAGTGACTTATCGAGAAAAATCAATAACTACTTTGCATTGGTATCACAGAATAAACAGATGAGATATTCTGGTGAATATGTGCTAATCTTGTCCCTTTCAAATATTCACATGGTTTGCAGTTGTACCTCCAGAGGATTTCTAAACCTCGCTGCAATCACAGCAGCCAGCATATGTAGGCTAGGGTATGAACTCGCTCGGCTCTGACTGGCTGCTAACAAGGAAAGTGGGTAGATCCAATAATAAATACACTATAATGACATAACAAAATTTTGGGAAATTGCAGGAGTCACGTGTCTCATTCAGAAGCAAACTTCAAATAAACTTGAAAGCCTGCAAACATCACAATTTTTGTCTGATGAAAAAATCCCGACTGAACAGCTCAGTGAAACGACTTTGCAAGAGTATATGAAAGACATACCACAGGCAAATTGAGACACAAAGTTGGGTTTTTGATCCCAGAGAGAGAGAATAATGTGTCCCTCCATTTATCCATGAACTCTGCAGCTGGCAGGGGCTGCTTTCTGTTAGTAATTACCACAAACAGATGAGGGAAGATTTTTTTTTCCCCTTTTATTTTGACCTACAGTTAAAGAAAATTTGCTTGTTTTATTTTAGGTTTAAAAATGATGAGGCAGCATCAACCTGCGTTTCACCCCAGAGCTGTTGATTTTCCCCTGTTTTCTCCCCCTCCCTTCCTTTCTTCCTCCCCCCAGCCCCCAGCATCTTAATTTATTTCAGACTATGAGTGTGCAGATTCCCAATTTACTGAGAACAGTTTGCTGCCAAGGCCCTTCAGGGCCTTTCTCTGCAGTTTATTTTCTTAACTACAAGCTTCAGGTTGTTCTGTGTGTGAGAGTGGTGGGGCAGGAAGGAGGGGACTGCATTCCTTCCTCCAAATTTACAGCATGAAAAGTTCAGATTTGCTTTCAGCTGAGTAAGTTTTGTCCTTCCTTGTCCTGCTCTGCATTTTGTTGCTGCCTTCCCTCAGCAAACACCCAGCTGGCAGCCTTGGTCACTCACTGGGTAAAAGCGTTAGACACATTTGTTGCCGAAATGGTTATTTCCCTCTGCTATGCTCCCTCTTTTTCCCTGCGCGAAATAACTGCTCACAGGAGCGTGGCAGGGACAGCACTGGGTTCAGGTCTGCTTTTGCACAACTGCGCTGGGAATATCTTTGACTGGATGAGTTTTCTGTCCCTGCGAGGCGGGATACCATGGGAGCCCTGCCTGGGTCCTTGGTGGGTGGGACCACAGGTGCACCCAAAGGAGCATTCTGGAACTGCTCAAAACAAACTTGGTTTTAGCAGCAGCCTGGTAAAATACCCGTTTTAATGAGCACCTGATGTGCCACCAAGCTATTGAACACCCTGAGGTCATTTTTTTCCTCCCAGGCATTTTGTCAGGGCAAAGATAACGACGTTTTGGACAGTGGTTTGGGATTTCTGAACCACAAGGCAGCAGCAAGGGGTGGCCCGGGCGAAGAACCCCGTGCCCAGGGTGTCCCTGCGACGGCCCGCGGCTGTGCGGCTGTGCGTGCTGCCAGGGGCCGGCCGGCAGCAGGCGGCGGTGGCACCCGGCATCTGCGCCCCATTAGCCCCAAGGATTTCCCGGGCGGAAACACAAGAGGCCTTGCCTCTCTCCAAGTTTTAAAAAATGTTGGTTGCTGTTCAATTGGGAGTAAAGCCAAAAGGATAACAAAAAACAAACCTGTTTCCTGCAAACTGGGAAGCCTGTGTTGCGGCCGGTTGTAGCAGCCTGCTGCCTTCCAGCCAGGGGACAACACTGAGGAGGGACAAAATGTCCCCTTGGGTGATGGTGCCTGCTCATAGCAGCTACGCCACATCCCCCTCTCCCGCGAGCACAGGAGGAAGCCCACACAGCCTTTTCTCTCTGCATCATCTTTCCCACAGCCCACCCCAGCAGCAACTGTTTTTGGCTTTGCTCTTCTTCTGGGGTCCCCAGAGGCACCTCCCCCTCGAAGTGGGCAAGGAAAAGGTGAAAAGTGAAGGAGCCTGTCACGGTAACTGTCACAGCTCCAAAGCCGCAAAGATATCAAACACTCGACCCAAACCCTGATCAATCCTTAGAGGAATACACATATTTGATTTCAAGCTGCTGAAAAATTAGAAAAGAATAGTAAGTGCAGGAAACCCAAGCATGTTATCAACAGTCCTTGAGCCGTAATAATATAAGGTTCATTTCATAGAGGAAATTATTTAATGCAAACTATTCACTCAACTCCAAACATAGGATGGCAATGTAAGAAGAATATGAAAGTAGCTTTAGTTTTACAAAAAAAAATTCCTGGGCAGGTTTTTTTTTTAGGGAAAGCAAAGCTTCCCTCCTATTAGCCCACTTCCTGCAATTCCACAGCGCGATTGTGTGTTGGGAATATACCCAAATTTATTTTTATGCAGATTACAGTAGTCTCATATTTCCTTAATAGAGTTTCATAGCTGATTTCCTTTGTCCATGTTAGCTGAAAACTGTTTAACATATGCCTCACAACCAGCTATTGTCAGGCTGAGGTTAGCTTAGGGACTCTTTCTTTTTTTTTTGAAGAGGGGAGGTTGGGTTAGTGGTTGTTATAGAAAATTTTTGTTGTGCTGTTTCAACTGATGAGCTCAAAAGTTATATAGGAGTACTTTCCACATTCCCAGAGAGTTACATACATGGTGGGTTTTCAGTTGTCCCCTTCCTCCTTCCCCAGCCTGATGATCATCCAGTGCTTCAGATGATTGCAAGAGATCTGTTTTATTCTGTTGCTTTCACAGGACTGATCCAGAAGCCATAATCAGGACTTTCATCTTCTATGGATGCAGCCCGCAGCACAGCACGTGGCCACTGTGCTGGTCAAAGCCGTTCCTGGAAGGTAGCCTCCTCCACTACATGGGATCATGGGAGAAGAAGTGAGCACAAAGAGCACCGATGACAAACCACCTCTCCTTCATGCCCAGGAGCATCACGACTCTAAGTATGCCACAGGACTCTGGTAAGAGGTCCTACATGATCTGGTCTCCATCACTGCAGGGAGAAGGGCATTAGAGGAGTCTGTGTCAGAAGGAAGCGGAGACAGACAGCAGCTCTGTCTGGGGAAGGGAAAATTCGAGCCCAGAATAATGGAGAGACCAGATCAAACAAAAAAAAATGTGCCATCTGCAAGTCCTTTGTGGTCAAGTCATGGAATAGTGGGACACAAAACAGGACAGAGATGAGAGAAAGAGATATTTTCTGCATTTGTTCCCCTCCTTCTAGCGCAATGTATATTGGATCAGTTCACCCAGTTTTTCTAACTCAGGGAACAGATGGTGTCATATTTGAATATAAAATGAGTTTTCATTTGCTTTGCCATAAAAGAAAAAAAAAACACAAACAAACAAGAAAAAAAAGAGCTCACCCAAAAATGATGCTATAGCTTTTTTTACAGACCTGTGGTCTCAGTTACAAGCTGAGCTTGTTTCTGTTCCCGGATCTAATTTGTGGTCTATTATGGTCCTTTTATGCCTGCAGATGTACAAAATGAAAAAAAGTCCCTTCTACAAATGGAAATACTTTTCTACTTAGACAATGTTCATGTTTTGGGGAAAAGTGAAAAACTGTTTAACCACATTTGGCAGCAAAATTCCAACTGTACAGGCACACAGTTTGCTGTTGTTGCTCTGTGCTGTGTAGCTTTGAATTCAATTAGAATGCAAACCCACTCGTTTTTTAGGGTTCTCTTTTGTTGTAGAAAACAGCTTCTGAAATGAATACTTTTCTTATGGTACATCTATGAGAAGGACTAAGAAAATGCAGAAGAGGATTTCTTCACATGGCAATCCCAGGACAAAGATGAAGATACCAGATTAAACAACATAGGATGAAAGAAATGAATGGGCTGTGGCTGCTGTTCTTCTTTTTCAAGGCATGAGTTTCATTCCTGAAGAGCTGAAATAAGAGATCTGGTTAAACACTCCAGTTGCATGCCAGGGTGACTTCATAGTGTCATCATGGTAATTGGTGGAGTTAGACAGCCACAGAAGTAAACTCAAGTAGCAACATAGGAAGCCAACAGGTCAGATGAACAATCAAGACCTTTTTCTGAGTCTATCTGCAGTCTTTCACTTGCATCACTTTTCCCCTGCTGTGATGTTTATAAAAGTTTTGGGCTGTTTGCAGGTGCCAAAATATTCTCAGAATAAATTTGCACTGAATTTGAGACAAGCTGACGGAAGACCTCTCCTGAGTCCCTTATTTTCTCAAATTCCGCAATTACTATGTTATTGCAAGTAAAGCCTTTTTTTGCTCTTTAATTTACACTCCGTTGGTTTACATCTTACCCTCCAGCACATCTATAAAAGACCTTGGTTGCTGAGGTGGGGCAGGAATTGAGTGGTTTAGGATTTGGTAAAGGGATTAAGGAGTCTTTCATTTCTAGGTCACTAGTTCAAGACTGTCATGACTGTAGGCTGTCTACTGACCTGTGTTAAATATATTGGTGGATGTTGCTTATTCCCTATCAAAAAATCACCACCACATTTGGCATTGATTTGACTTTATAACAGAGTAGGATTGGTATGCATTAATCAGAAATGGGAGCATGCTGCAAAGCTCAGATCAGGATGTGAAATATCCCAAGGTTTGAGAATGGATGTGTTTGGGGTTCTGGTTTGACTTCTCAAAGCAGAAAGTCAGGCAGTGAAATGTGGGTTTCAAATTGTCTAGTAATTTAGGGTTGTTAAGAGCCAAGTCCTACTTTTAATTTTAGCTGTGCTATTTCCTTATGAAAAGCAGTTTCTTTCTCTCCTTCTCACCTGTCAAACTGCAAAAAAGCTCCCAGTAAAATATCTTTTTTCTTATTTAGCTTCCAGAGATCCCTAAAGACAGAAAGAAAAGAAAATACAGAAATTAGGAGATTATTAATGACTCAATCAACTATGAATCTCAAAGGTAAAAGGGAACCATTATCACTTCTGGTATATTTTACCTAAACATCGGAAGAAATATTGGGAGTTTGAAGCTTTGAGTTCATTCAGATTAAAAGAAGAAGAATGATATTCCCCAAAGAAATTTAAAAATTAGGCCTTCAAACAGGTTTTCTTTAACACCTTAGACAGGAAGCTCCCCTACCTTCTCTTTTTCTCATGCAGACACCACACTCTTCAACAGGCTTTTTGACCTTAATGGGATGCTATTTGCTGATTTGGAGTCTCAGGCCCAGCAGTGAGTTCATAATAAGAGTCAGCTGAAGAAAGGCTGCTTCCCTACCTTCCAACAATTCCACGTTTTAAACCATCAAGCAACACATTGCTTCTGCCAGGTCCCAGATAGATGTCAAATTGAGTAAAAATTCAAAAAGCAGAAAGCTCATTGAAAGTACAAACTCAGCTAAAGTGTTAAAATGCAACATTATCTCTGGTTGGGAGGCAGCTTTCACAAACAGCACTGCAAAGCAATCAAATTAGAACATAAATACAACCTGGAAACAGCAGGAAAAGTTATACTGAACATAAATCTGCTTGTGATAATTTTAATTAAAACTGAATGAGATACAGTGCTCAATATGATATTTCCTTCATTCCCATTTATTATTGGGATTACATTTGTATATCCCGCTCAGCTGTAGGCCCGCACCATCAAGTCCAAGGGAGTTCAGATACAGTGAGGCCAAAACAAAGGCTAAAACAAAGCAGGCAAGCAAAACTATGTTTTTAAAAAAAAAGAAGGAAGAAGCCCAGTTGCTTTTGTAAGCCTTCGCCTCTCGCAGGCTCCAGGATGCTGTGGTGACCACATGTTCCATACCTGACCATATTTTGATTTGGGACCTATTAGCCCTGAGGAATTCTCTTCTTTGAAGTTTGAGATTAAGCATGGCCTGCTTTGGCTGGTTTGTCTGAGCTACTGTCTCCTCCCCGCAGTGTTTCTGGGTGCTGGCCTTTCTCCTTTTCCTCAATCTCCCCTTGCGACCAGGTGTGGCAAGGAGTTGAGTTTGCTGTGCTTCCTTTATCTCATAGTGGGCTTCAGCCCTTGGTGTGTATGACCAGCTTCTGCTCTTACCCTTCAGCTCGGCAAAGAAAGGGCAAAGGTCCCTCCCTGAGGGCTGGCAGAGCTTCTCGGCGTGCTTGTAGGATGATGGATCCCTGGGTCTCCATCAGCCCTTAGCTGGAATCAGCACGCTGCCTTCCGACTTTAATATTTTGCCAAGCATTCAGAATAACTAGATTATCTAAGCAGCAGCAGCACAAGGAAGCAAATAGTTTTCTGGTGTTGTGGGGGGCAAAGACTTCTAAATATCTTCTCTACTGGGAGGGCATCAAAGATGTTGCCGTTTGCCAAAAGACTGAGTAACCAAAACAAACCACTTTCCCTTTCATTTCCTCTCCAGGCACGTTTGACACCAGGTATACCAACAGTGAGAGCATGATACGCTGGTGTGAAGGCAAGAAAGTGGGAACTGGGAGGTGGTTGCTCCACATTTGTGTTGAGCTTTTCAAGCCACACTGTTGTCTCTGCCCTGAGCTGCTTCTTCATAAATCACCATGGGCAGTATTTTCCTTTCTAGTTAGAGAAAGCTTAATTGTTAGCTGCAACAGATTAGCGTTCCCTCTGGAATTTGCTTAGTATTGAAAATTCCCATTCCACCCAGTTATAACTGCAAAAAAACGGTCATATGTATAGTTACACTACTTTGCATGGTCTTGATTCTTTATTCTCCAAGGCGAAACAGGGTGGGAACTTGATCCTACTCCCAGTTTTTCCTACCTGGTATGGCTTTATTGTATCAAGGAGCCTTGAGCAGATGACCTATACCCTGGCACAGCACACCTTGGCCTGGCTGAAGCTCTGCTCTGATTCAAAGGACTGCAGCAATTCAGTAAAGTGGATGGAGGTATTTGCAGATGCCTAGGGAATGGGTGGGCCCCTGTGTTTATGTATTTTCTCCCAGAATTTGCTGGCAGGACAAAGATTTCATGATTGTGAGGACTGAGGAGAAAGGAAGACTTTTGACTGTTTATGTGAATCCTATTTCCCTTGCCTGGGATGCATGTGCTTCAAAAAGTGGTATCATCACGGGCTGGGGATATCTGCTTACAACTTTTGAAGGAGATCTTTAGTTATAATCTATCAAAGCTTTAAATGAACAGAAACCAAGGAGACAAAATGAATAACTCACCCCAATGGAACAGCAGATGGTAAGATCTCACAGCACATCATGGTAGTGTTCCAGCATCCACTATATAATGTTTCGTTTTCTGAGTGAGAATAGTGCTCATTCTTGCTGTTTAGTGTCTACAAGGTCTGGTAGAGACTAAATCATGATAAGAGCCACAGACGTTTTGGAAAGCCTGAAATTGGATAAGTGTCAGTCACTATCACCTCCATCAACCTTAACTTCCTTAGTCACAATGTAAACAGCTCTGCGTAGTTTTATTTCATCATTTACTGGGAGGGGGGAAAAAAATATATCCTAAATACTTCTGGACAGCAGCTGTGGGCAGAAAATATATAGGATAGTGATGCTTGTGAAGTGTGCAAGAAAAACAGTGCCAGTTAAACATGTCTGAAGATTGGGAATCCCAGGGCATTCATGTGCTTCAGCTCAGAAAAGCGAGGGATGCTGCATTTCAAACAGAAAGTCTTAAAACTAAAATAAAATCAAAATAATTGCTTTGGGGACCAGAGTTAAAATGCAGGTGTTTTGAGGGGAAATAAACATTTTTTCCTAAATGAGGCGTTGAGGGCTGGGAGAAGGGCAGTAAAATTAGTGGAATTACTGCCTGATTTTAACCAGATGATTGCTGCAGTTGGACACCAGTGCGCTTTCATTAGGGACTCTAATTTACAAGCCATTCACTGCATTCCAGGGGAACGCAGCAACTCCCCCCCCCACCCCACCCCACTCCAAAAGAATGCCAATGCTGAGCTTTATGGCAGCAGTGCCTGACTACACACTTGTTGGCCTTGGGGCTTTTTTTTGTCGTTGTTGCTATTGTTGGTTGTTTTTTTAAGGCCAGCTTGACTGCAGCGCTGCAGCGAAGCTTTTTGGGAAAGGAGAAAAAGAGTCACACTGCCTTAACCTGGGTGGGTAGTCCCAGGAATTTGTGTAAATCTCTGCCGTTGTGGAGAACATATGGTCCTTCTACTAAGAGCTATCCTGATTTATACATAATGTGCAATCAGATATATTACATCATTTCTGCGTTAGCTACTAGTATATTCCAGATATAAAATGACCCTTTTCGTGACCTTCCATTAGATCCTAAATTGTCATTAAAGTACAGTCGTGAAAGCCTGAAGCAGGTGAGGTTTTGGCCTCATGTGACCTAGCTCAACATAAATTTGTCTGATCTTTATGGAGGCAAATGGCCTAATGAATGCTGTGGATAGAGGAGATTTCCATGTAGCTAGCCCTTGGGATCTAGTATTACTTTCAGAGGTATGAGATTTCTGCCTCAACCCACCTGGCAAAGCAGCAATAACTTCATTTCTTTAACAAATAACACACAACTCTCCTACTTTCTGCCTGTTCACCCTGCTTAGCCATGTTCTGGACCTAGCCCCACCACATCAGCAGAGCTTTCCCATGTATTCCTGAGTTTTATTCCACTGCTGCAGTGCAAGTCACCAAAGCCAAAAGACGATAATATGAATTCTTTCCTGGTTTCTTGGGTTCAGAGCCCTCTTCGTAGAGGATAAGCATCATTTTGACATATCATTATTTTCTGGTTTCCTCCTATTCCTTCTTTCTCTTGCTTTTTCTCACTGAATTTCACCTTTTCTGTCAAGAGCTGCAAATGTTCCCTATTTTGTCAAATCAACTTACTTCCCTCTGCTGCTTGCAATTCTCTCTTACATTTTCAATACATCTGAGTTTCATTTTTCCCCAATGACTATTCTCTTGGCTAACCTACTCTCCAATTTTGGTAGGCTCACTGAGGTCCAACGGCCATGGTTAATGTTTGCCTGCTGTTAATCCTAACCCTCACACCTAAATTATGATTAAAAATAGTGAACAGAATTCCAAAGCCGGAGGGGGTTTTGAGTCTGTCACCAAGTAGTTATAATATGTGCATGTTATATATTAACAAAGCCCACAAATGCAGGAAGTGAGGTTTCCTTTCAGTTGTAATATTTATCTCCTGTTTTTTGAGGGCAGCCATTCTGGTTTACCGCTGCCTCTCCTCTGCTCCTGTCATATCTCACAAGTTCTGCTGGGTTGGCTCAGACATGTATTTCAATGCAAAACCTCCTATTTAAAACCCAAAACAGATTTAGTAAATAATGTCCTTACCCTGAGGCAGGAATGAGCTAGCAAAGCAGGAACCGTGCTGATGGAGGAGTAAACTTATGTATGGCAAAGGAAAAGAGCAAGTCCCCCTGCATTAATTCTTTCTTTGGAATCTTCTGTCCTACTTGAGAACCTCTGAAGAAATATAGTGCAGTCCTCATCTTGGACAAATTCAAATTCACCTGGCTTGCTTGAATTATTTAAATTATTCTTCAGGTTTTTTCACTTTTCTTTTTTTTTAGTAATTACACAGGCTTGTGCTGGTGTAGGTAAAACTGAGTGCTTCCAAAGACACTTTGATTGAGAAGATATGGTTTTCAGATGTAGCCTGCCTACAGAGCAGTTCTAATTATTCCCTTCAAATATTACTCCATGAGTGTTTGGACAAATTTTTCTGTGCCAGAAAGTGTTTGTATATCAAAACAGTCAATGTCTTTGTTAACCATAAATATTTGCTAGCAGCCTATAGGATCAAGTGGCAACCTAGAACTGTTTACCAATGCTTCTCTCCAGGAATGTCTTGAGATCCCTGTTCTGATGATGTTAGTCCATAACTGACCAAAGCTATATAAACTGTATGATGACTTGTGGCAAGAAGTATATGATGAGGAAAAAACACTTCCTTGCCAGATTCCACTTTAACATATTTGCAGTACTACTTGTGAATATGCACCAGTTTGTGAAATGACTCTGTTGTGCAGGTACCTGAACTGATATGGACACCCAAACAGCAGCCATGTGCTTTCACCAAGTGAAAAGCTACCTTGACAGAAATCGAACTTCAGTTAGGTGGTTGCCTTTAAATGGTGTAAGTAATTTTACAACTAGTCTTTATTTGCAAAGGTAGATAGGTTTGACCAGGCACCTTTTTCACTTTGCTACATCTATAGACTTGCCGAAAAATTTTGTGAATGAAAAATATTGTTACGATAACTTACCATGGTATCTTTCCATTCTTCTACAGATCTGAGATGGCAAAGGCCCTGACACGCATCTTCCTGTAGTTTATAAAGCAGTTATTTTGACAGTTAGGCTATCAGATGAATTGTCACAAAGACACTCTGATTTCTCTCAGTTCAACTTCTGAATAGTAACAGACTTCATAACTCGGAAGACCTTTTATTTGCTTGGTTGATATTGTTGCTACATAGTCAGGATTCACTGCACCACCAGGCAATTTTCAAATGCTTCATAACTCAAGCATTTTATTCTTCATTTACTTTCACTGGCATTTAGGCTCCTAATGCACCTGAGTGTTTTGACTACTTTGGAAAACCAAAGAAACTATTTTTCAGCTGTACAGGTTGTGGATGAATTAACCACTTCACAGGAGTCTGTCTTTGGTACTAACAAGGAACAATCTGGCATGAATTATTTCCCATTGCTATTCAGAGACCCTTCAAGACTTCACTTCTTGTTTTCATAAGATCACCTTGTACAATTGAGGGCTAAAATGCAGGGCAATTTGTTCAGATCCCTCCCCAGTCTGCTTATCATCATCTCATGGGTATGTGCAACCTATGCAGAAAAAAACATTGAGCAAAAGAAGAAGCTAAAATTTTTCTGACACCACTGTAAATCCAGGCAACTTCTGAAGATTGGTTTGTTAATTAATTTTCATTCTGAACAGAATTTGAGATGTGAGAACCAATATTTCATATAGATAAAAACACAACTTTGAAATTAGTTGGTTTACTGAAGAAAACACTATTCTTTTTAGTTATAATTCTTAAATATTAGCAAAATTTAATCTCATTAGAAGAAAAAAAAAGATGAATTTTTTGCTCCCTTAGAACTCTTTTAAGAATAAATGTATTTGGGAATGTTTGGACAACATGAAAGCTGCATTGAGAATGTCTTCTACAGGACTGAGTGATCTTGAAGGGTTTTTAGAAAATGATTCTCTGCTTTCTAAAATAAAGTGCTATTGACAGAGAGCTTCAGATAAGGTTAAAAATTAGAGCATCATGACTGATGAAAAAGAGCAAAAATCTTATGTCTCTTTGTAATTTATGTGAGAGTAATTGAAATTACTCCCCTTTACGGATTTGTTTATTAGATGTATGACTAATAATTAGAGATGTTTTAAGACTAGAAAGATTTAACATTATACAAAGAACATTATAAGAAAGTTACTTTTGCTTAAGTCACTAAAAATGTGATGTCCTCATCAACAAAATACAAAACTTTGTGAGACAGGGTGAATCAGATGCCCAAGACTGGAGACTGATGTTAGTAGGAAGACTGACTCCATCTCTGCTGCAGTGACCCTGAGGAAGCTCTAAGGTGAAGCAGAGCACAGATGTTGCATGCCAATGCTCTGCTGTTGAAAGGGGATAAATGACTAATAGCTTTCACAAAAGGCCAAACAAAGTGTCATAAGCTCCTAAAAGCTCTTAAGATGCATTTCAGCCTTTTTCCTACAATTATCTCACTTCTAGGCTAAATTTGACAGAAAACCCACTTGCTTTTGTAAGAAATACTCTTGTTTAGGAATGCAGATGTTGCTGAGACTCAGAAGAAAGCCTACTTTCATTTGGCCAGCTGTCTTCTAACAAGACGTCCACAGACTCTTCATTGTACCCTTAACACTTAATCCAGACAGACAATGACTTAACGTTAGCTCTTGACACAAATAGACACTGCACTATATCGAAGAAGGCTGAGGCCATCAAAATAATTCTCATTTGAGAGTAAAGGCTGCCTGAACCCAAGTTTGGGAGTCTGCTGAGTAAACACTACCAAAGGAGAAATAAACATGTTCTGTTGGCCTGAACTACCACAACTCTCTCAGCTGCAGAAAGAAAATACACCACAAGAGAAAAAGGAATGTTTAGATAGAACTTAGAGGACGGAAATTTTCTGTTCATGTTTAGAAGATCTCACAATATCTGACCACAGCCATGTGTGCTAGCTGATATCTACCCCTTACCCAAAAACATGTTCATGCAGATGGAGAATGAGATTGCTGGGATGTGATTATCAAAGATAAAACCACAGACCTGGATGAGCTAATGTTGTTCCAGATGCATTATCTTATAATCTCCAGGAAGAGAGGAAAGGAACATTGAATCCTCCCTTAAAGAGGTCTTTCATCAGGCTTAATCTCCCCACTGCATGAGAAGAAATTGCTGCCTGAAACTGGAGGGGACCTCTGCCTGAGTCCCAATCAGAAGAGAGGTCAGGTCTGAAGGAGCAGCAAATAGTGGAGTGAATCTCAAGTTTCCATTCATCTGCTACGACACAGAAAGATCCCTGGGTCCTTTCTCTGTATTGTTCAGAAAATGACCCCAGGTTGATGGTCTATTAGCATTCTTTTTGTTTATCCTTGCCCCAGACCACTTTTCATCTTTCTTCAAATTCCTTCTATCTTGCATCAAAATATATTGCAGAGCTCAGCCAAAACAGAATCCTCCAAAAATCTTTCTGGGACAGTATCTTCAAAAAAAATCCTTATTTAGGCATTTAAGCCCTTAGCAGAGGGGTTGGTTTTGAACAAAATTTGCTTTAGAAGTACTTCCACAATCATGATATCATTAAAGCCCGCTGACTCTCCCTGGGAGAAGTAGCCGCATCGAGTGCATTGTACTGGGCGCTGCAGTAGAGCCCACATTTGTACCTGTGCATTTGACCCATGGGGCACTGAGCTCACTGATAAGGCGGCTGCCCTCCAAGAGGACATCCAAAATTCCAGTCAGGTCCCACAGCAATTGCAGGGTCAGCTTTTTTGCTACATACGGTGACCATTAGCTGAAAATGTCAGAGACCAAAGGTCACTGCAGTGCCCTGGCAGTATTTATATGCTTGAAAAGTACCTGGGTGCCTTTGTGTATCTCAGTGTTACTGCTCTTATGTAAAACCAAGAATTTGCCTTTTAAAACAAGATGCATTTTCTGTCTCTTAAATGTGCAGTATACATGCTCTGCCTTCAAAAGAGTTATCTCATATTTAAAATAATGTGATGAGGAACAGAATTCATCCCCCAGTAAGCTGTAGGGGGAGAAATCTATAAAGCAAAGGATGCTCCCACCATTGTTTCTTCATTGTTAAAAGGTGAAAACCTCAGACAACGAGGGAAAAAAAAAAGGACAAGAGACAGTTTTAAGGGCTTTTAAAATATCTAATACTCCAGGATCTAAATTGGCAAGGGGCCAAGCAGTGTCTTAAAGGGACAAGCACTTTATTATACTTTCTAATTCTTCCAAAGTCTGTCTGTAGGATATATGAGCTGGCTCTAATATGACTACTCTATTCTCATCCTCCAGTGGTATACTCTGGTCTCAGCTCATAAATTGAAAATGGAAGATCAGTAAATCAGTGTGGACTGTTTCAGAGGGACACTGTGAATTTCCAGTCAAATCTTCTGGTTTATCTTAAATATTTCATCTTAATGTCACCTTTAGAAAAAATCTTTCATTCAAGTAAGTTACAACATCCAGTTCTAAACTGATTACACTCCCCCAATGACCTTCTGGAGAAAGGCTTCCACAGCAGTACAAATACCACATTGGCAGCTCTCTGCTGTAGCTTAGAAAGGAGATTTTTTGGCACGGCAGAGATCCTTGAAACCCTCCTAAGACAAGTTGCGATGCACAAACAAGGAAAGAGGCGGTCCACATTGCCATAACACAGCACCTACACCACTGCGGCTCTTGGCCAAGGCTCCTTTCCAGGGTCTACTATTTCTGTGGGGGAGTCCCATTTCCTTTAAACCAGCATGACCAACACACCGGTATTCATCAGAATTCACTGGGCCAAACTGTTTTCCATGTTGCCACAAATTTCAGCTATCTAAGCAAGGGAAGCCATTTTTTGAGGCAGGAGGAGATGTGGTAGTGAGAAGGATTAAAAAATAAAGATACAGATGAATACTCTCAATGAGTCTCTCAGGGATAGCCTGGCTGAATCTCCTTACAGTAATAATAAAAGTTTCCTCCCCTGAGAAGGAGTACTTCCCCAACAGCTCAAAGAAACACCTAGAAGGGAAAGATTTAACTGAAAGACTGTATCATGAAATGCATTATAAATGTCATTCATTTCAACAAATGTCAGTTGTTCTGGGCAATAAACAATGGACCCTTGAAATACAATCCTTCTGTATTCTGCTGCTAAAATAATTGAGGAGTTATCTGAGAAATACGTGCTGATAAAATTGCTCAGAGAGCTTGAGTCTATCCTCTTTCTTTCTACCCTGGCCTCTTTCTTTTGTCTTGTGACTGGAGCCAATTTTGGTTTTCAGGACTTTAAATGAAGCTGGGAATTTCCATGGCTACTTATTTATACAGGGCTATACACCACAGTTAATTCACCCTGACAAGAATGATGCTGAGTTTTCTTGCCATATGATCTTGTATTTAAGTTCCTGTCAGTTTTGAGGACTCTAAATAAACCTTCTTTTAAATATTTAATACTCAGTGATATATGCCTTTAGGCTCTGAGCCCGGTCCAACGATCAAAACTTAGATTTTTCTATATTTCCCATTACCACAGTCTTCCCATATAATTTAAATTTGCACTCTGGATTCTCCAGTGGATTCCAAGTTGTTTTCTTCTCATTTGCCATTCCCCTATATCTACAAAGAAATAAAAATCTGCTTGAGTTCCTTCTATAGGACTTCTAAGGTCTTTGCATAGTAAAGTCATCTCATTCCAAAAATAAATAGCCAGAATATTTTGCGATAATGTCTCTGATGATGTGAATGATGCTCACGTTCTCTACATCTTGCTTCTTTTTTATTAAGGACCTGCACATGGAATGCTAAAAGAAGTCAAAGAAAGGGTGATTTCTCTCTCTATTTCTTTGGCCTAGTAACTTCAGGAAGAAGAGAAACAATAGGCTCCGTGACACAGAACTGAAGCCACCTTGTGATACTGACCCACTGAAGTGCTATGGTAAATGTGGGTCTTGATCAAAACAGCCAACAGTCTGTTGCTTGAGGACCTCACCCACGTCACTAAAACAAATATGGATTAAAACTCTTGCTTTGAATAAGACTGATAGAGGCTTGGACCTATGTCTCTACTGACTATGCCAAGCTATTTTTAATTTTGACCACAAGTTCCACTGTAGACTTGTGGAGATTTCCTCCTAATTAAATATATCATGTAGTCACTCAGTCTTAAACCATTTCAGATCCTCATTCAGGCTTCTCAACACTATGAAGGAAAAAGGGGCTGAAGGAGTTGGCATATCAGAGGTTTCCTCTCATGCCTCCTCTCCCAACCAGCAGCTTCAACCATCAACACAGATCTCAAGGTACTTAAGGACTGGGTCCTTCCAGGCAAGATTTATTTGCTCCCTGGTGCTCAAGGTTCTGCACAACCTGTCCTCTCCCTATATCTCCCCATTTGCACTTCTGGTTGTTACACATGCACGCACACCCCTGCTAGAAAATCTGAGAGACACACAACAAAAGCCCGACCCAAGAATCTCAGAATGTGTTCTGAATAGGAACCCAGGCAGATGGGACACCTGCCACATGCTCCAGCCACAATCAATAGCAAAGGCAATAAAAGCACTAGCAAGGGCCTTCATCAAATGGAAATATAACTAAAACAAACAAAGTGAGTGTCAGGTTCAGTTCAAGAGAGGTTCCTGGAAGTTAACCCATAACAGCTAGAACAGAAATTCAAGCTCTTCTTTGACAGGAATTGTCCCTAACTCTAAGTAAAAGTGTTTAGACTTCACAGAACTCAGCAAAATTGCCTTTGAGTGTCAGCAGTGAACACTGTATATTCTTCTAAGACTTCACAGTACAACTGTCAGCTGTCTGTTTTCTTTCTGCTACATGTAGAGTTTATACAGACACTCCCAGAGGAGCCTTTAATTGCATGTCATGACAAGTTTCCCAACCTCTTTGCAGCTCTTCCACTTAACACGTAGTGTAAACTCACCCAATCTCCCTTCACTTTCTCCTTCGTGGATTTCTCTCTTGGAGCTCTGTGAAGGCCTGTGTTGAAGCTTCATTATGATGGAGTGGACCCAGTGGAGAACTCTATAAAAAGCATCCGACCCATTTATCAGGACAGAGCTCTTTAACAAGTCTATATAAACCTCACATGTTGAAGAGCCCTAACCTGTAACTCAGGGACAAAACTAAAACCTGAAGAGGGTTTTTTGTTCCATCACTTAGTCCTAGAGTTTTTTGACAGTTTGTGCAGGAAAGTCACTAGATTTTACTAACGACAGCATTGAGTGGTCCCAGCAGAGAGACAACACCATTACAGAGAGAGCTATGCAAACACAGACACTGTCCCTGCCCCAGAGTTCTTATAATATAAATAGTAAAGACAGTGGGAGGGAAAATAGAAGCACAGAGAGGTGAAATGCGTTGCTCAAGATGACACGACAGCTCAGTAGTCACTACAGAGTATGGCCTGTCAGGGTAAGTGTTTTTGTAAGAGGTCTCGCTTTGCATTTGAAAAAAAAAAAGAGAAAGTCAAAGCAATTCTCATGGCAAAGATATTGCAAAGTCTGGTTGCACTTGTAAAGGGATTCTGTAGAACATCGTGTCCCAGCATGCCACATTATTCTTTTTTTGTGATTCTCAGAGGAAATTTCCTCAATTTTCAAGTCTAAAGAGACATTTCTTTTTTACTGCTTCTGCCTCAAACCAGTATCCAAAAATTAGGGGGCAATAGTGAAACATTTATATCTAAAGCAGTGTGTGTTTGCATCAAATTCCTCGCCCACCCATTACATCCATGGTTTAACTGCACATTTAAGCACATGTTTAACTTTAACCACACAAGTAGTACTATACACATCAATGAAACTACCTGCACTTAAAATTAAGCACTTGTTTAAGGGCAAGATGTAGAGAGACACATAGTGGGATTTTAAAAACCCCTTGAGCATTCAGTGGAAGTTAGGTGCTTAATGCGCTTAAGAGACATTGGAAAATCCCACCGAGATGGTGTATCTGCAGCTGAATGCCTCTGGAAATCTGGCAGTGAGGCTCGGAATCATACAGTGATTGACTGCAGTGAGAATTACACCTCTAATGAAGTCCCGATTACACAGAGAATTTGCAACAGATATGGCTAAAATTGGTGCAAGGATTGGCTCCTGTTTTCTAAAGAACCTCTCAGAGCTCGAGCCAAAATAGCGCTCTGGTGATGCGTGATCCTGTGAGCCACACGAACAGCGGCTCTCAGAGAGCTCACAGGACCGGTCGGTCAGCTTCTTGTACATTTGTGTTTGCTAAAGTCCAGACTTCAGCTCTCCGGGGTATCTGTCACCCCGTACAGCAAAGACCCCAGTCCTCTCTTCCCCATTTTATCTCACCAAATCCTCTGACAGAGGCGTCTCCACGCTTTCCCTTGCTGGTTGACGCTGGACTGATCCCTCAGAGAGGACCCAAAACACCCAGGCAGAAGCACTGCCTGTGCCAAGGGCAGTCTCCAGCTCTGACAAAATCAGCACTCATCCAACAACCCATCCAAATGCCTGAGGACACTCAGAAGCTGAATAAACACCTCTAATGAAGTGATATAATTTTTCTAAGCTAATGAGAAGAAGGAGGTGACCTGAGCCCACAGATATGAACCCTAATGGACAACAAGCCAAGGAGATAAGCCCCCGCTTTCCACACAAGCTAACAGAGGTCACGCTGGCCAGAGTTTGAATCTTTCTGGCAAGCAGCTCGCTGCAGCTCTACACCTGGCTGGGTTTAATTTGTTATTTATGTCAGCTTTGCATATTTGTAAAGTTCAAGGGTTTATTGCCCTGGCCTGACCTTGCCAAGTCAGAGCTCACATGTGGTTCTCTAGTAGCAATTTCTTTCTAATAAACTTTACTTGAAAGAACATGTGTGATAGATTTTGTTGATGATTAAAAAGAATGGGGCTATGTTCATTGTTAGCCAAGCTGGTTTTGAAGTTTTGTTGGAAGTCACCTCTGTTCTCATTTTTAAAAAAATGTCCCCTTCCCCCTCACCCCTTTATTTTACTGCGCACCCTAATTATGTTTCATGTTGAAGCATGTAGCACTGTTTGTGTCTATACAGTAAAGACACTTCCCCCATGTGCTTATTAAGATCATTAAGTTAATGCACATTGTTCAGAGTAGTTCTTTAATCAGGACATGTGCAAGCACCAAAACCTGGACGCACACACAAGAGCGTGAAAATGCAAGTCTCTGATGTACAAACACCTAAAAAACAATCAATACCTGACAGATTCTTTACCAGCTCCAAAGACTGTAGCTCATAATTCATTTTGGTTTTGCCTGTTAACAAAGGAAACCAATATTTTCTGTCCCTACAGGCTGTGTTACAGGGTGCGATCCTAGCTCCATAGAAAGCAACGCCAAATTCCATTTACCCTCAAAGGGCTCAGAAATTCATCCCCTTATGCTCAAAACCAAATAAGCAAGCAGTTTCCCAGGAAGTGGAACTTCTAAAAACTGGTATTTTAACCTTTCTGCAATGTAGATTCTCCTGTAGCTAGAAGCATGGTTGTGCCTGTGTTGTTTTACACTACTGCTTCATAGTGAGGAATTCCAGCCACTCGAGTGTCACGCAATCTTAAGCACTACATGCGCTTTGGGGACCATAGAAATCGAGGACTTTGTGCTTGTGCCCACAGACCTGTGTTTAATCCAGCGCTGCCTATCCCTCTGCCAAGTGTGGTTGACATTGTCCAAGTTTAAGAGTTGTTAGAGGTAGATAGACATACAGACAACATCATTGCATAAATCTCATTTTCTTATAAAACCCAGCTGAAAGTAACACATCCTGAAATCCTTACTTCCCCTACAGCTCTTTATTTTCCCACAAGTTATTGTGTTTTCAGCTCAGGATGTAATTCTAGACAGATAGCATTAAAGGAAGTTTTCGTCTGATGTATGACAGTAAGTTAGCATGAGCTTTTGTGATTACTTGAAGAGCATGTATGTGCAAGTACTTTCCTGAATCAAGAGCTTTGATTGTAAATCACTGGAGGCAGGATTGCCATTTATTAAATGTGTGTACAATGACCTGCCTGAGATTCCTAACACTACTGTAAAATGACTAAATAAGTAAATAATAGTGACATTCATGCTCTGACAGCAGCTGTGAGACTTTCCATTAAATGAAGAGCTCAAGAGGCTATTGCATCTAATAGTCAAAGCAGGGAGTAGGAAGCTGAATTTCTGGTTGTCACTCACGGAGCAGGCTCAGGATGTACTGTAGGTTACTTCTGCCTGAAGTATCAATTCATAGCTCCCTCTGTGAATGGGACACTGGCCTAAGCAATTCTCAGCCTGACACGAGTCTTTCCTTTACTAAGAAGCAAAAGACATTAGTTTGAATTACACTTAGTGTGGGTTGGCTTGCAAAAGCTGCAGGGCAATCAGCAATGATCAGCAGTGTGCCAAATGTTTGCAAGAGCTCAGCCTTCAGTCCTGCCTGAGGTTCGCTTTTCCCAGTGCCACTAAAACAAACCTTAAGTCTTCTTGCTCATCTTCCTTTTGTATGAGCTGACTTTTCAAAAGAAGCAGGCAATTTTAGCAAACAGTAACAGATGTGTATGCAGGTTTGTGTGTGTGTGTGTATATATATATATACATGCACACAATTCCAAAGAGTTCTTTTTACTTCAGCTTCTCTGTTTCTTTGCCACCTCTGCCATCTCTCTCTCCGTACACAGACATCTCGTCATATTCACTGTCCTTACCTTTCCCATCTATTTCTCCCATTCAATTCTTCCTCTCACTCTTCAAATTCCGCATCTTTTTAGTTCTAAGTGTTCCTTCCTGACCCTACTAACACCACACATTTTTGTCCAGATAGAACCCCTTTCTGCTCTTACAAAGCTTTGTTATAGTGTTCTCACTTAAAATACAAAAGATAGTTTGGCAACAGCCCATTTTTTCAAGGAATAACAAAATTAAGGGTATCCAAAGGCAACTATAGAGCCCCATGCAAGCAGAACAATACAACCAAGAGTAAAGCAGAATTGGGGTTTCCAAAGCAAACTGGAAAAGTTTCAGCAAAGTCCTAGGCCTTATTCTGATTACAGCTTAATTGGACACCCTGGTGTTTGAAGGGGCTCAGTGGAAAATAAAACAAATGTGCCTATTGTTTCTAGAATAAGTATTACAATGATAATCATTCTTTAAGCATCAGTAGTGCCTTTCATCTAAGGACCATAAAGCACAGTGCAAACATTAATGAACCAAGCCTCTCGGTGCTCCTATAAACAAGGAAATATTTTAGACCCATTTTTTAGCGTAAGAGTGAGGCCCAGGGAAGATAACAGCAATTTGTTTTTCACATTTGCTGTTGATTACTTAATTCTATGTACATTTAGGCCCAGTAGTAAGTATTGCTTGATTTTCAGAAGTGATAAGTATTTCCAGTTCCAATGGCTCTTATGATGTGGATCTCTAAAACTCAATCCTACTTTCGTTGCTTTAAAAGTAAGTGCTTAGATGCCTCTGTCTCAAGATCTCTGCCAGAATCAGACCACAAGTTTGTGCAGGGACTGGAGGAATTTAAGGCTTCTGGTTCCTAGTCCCTTCATTTATACAGTGGTCTACCACGATTTTCATATTATGGCTAATGTCCTGTAAAGACCTAGGCATAGCCTTTCAGCATGAGCAATTCTATTGAATACGATATTGAACACAGCGAACACAGCTGATTCAGTGTACAGAGGCTTTTACAGGATTGGGCCTCGCATATTTCCTTTCTAGTCCTTAGAAACTCTCAGGTGGTTTCATGTACCCACCCAAGAGATCAAAATATGAAATGGAGCTAAATCCCCACAAAACATTGTTTTATCAACTTTTGCTAAGTCTTCAGTGATTGGTTAAGAAATTTGTAAGTGGCTTTTCCCAGGCATTGGCTTAATAAGAAGCTTCCAGACTTGCTCTCACCCAGTCCAAGCGCTAAACAGAACACTGCCCAATTTATTTTTTAACAAGGTTCTCTACTACTGAAACCCGTATGAAGTGCAATTATGAGCTTAACATTCAACAGTTAAATTATCGTCCCAACATCTTACCAGGCCACTCTCTTAGCTCTTCAGAAGAATATTTTATTGGAGAGGGTAAATGTATAAAATTCTACTGTTAAAACACTTAACAAATCTCCCCTGTCAGGCCAGTAAACTGTGGTCCATCCACTCTGATCTGAGATTGCTGTTTCTCTGCTCCCCCTTCCCCACCTCCCTTTTCTTTGTTTAAAATATGCTGACCACACAGTGACCTCTCGTAACCCATTGGTCGAAAATTACAACCAGCCACACAAACAAGCAGCTCGAGGTCAGAAAGAGCAGGGTCTGCTAAAAGTTAGTAATCATACATTAATTCCCTGACATAATTAATCAAAATGAACCACCGTTATCTAGCACGGAACCTTTAACCTATTACAAAGAGGTCAATTTGCAAACCACTTGAGCATGGGAGTTTGGTACAAATAGCATACTCCCTTCATCTGGGATGCCCTAAGTAGGCAAAAATGCCTTTGAAGTCCCAAATCTACCAGATTTAGATATAATTTCATCAATCAAGTTAAAAGGCTGCCTTCCCTCCAAAGAGGATTTCGTGTAGATCTGTCATCTAGCTCTGTTCAGTGGGTGACTGAAAATCCATTTGTTAGGCTCTTTTTGTCAGGATGGAGTAGGCTGCAGTTGGCTCTACATGTCAAAATAGCTGAAAGTTTATCAAATTGAAGGCTAAGAGGCATGATTTGTGTTAGAACCTATGCTGGTCTGGTGAAGGAAGCAGTAAATCTCAGTTTTGTTATGCCAATCAGCTCCAATTCTGGAACTTAATTGTGTTTTCATTCGATATGACTATAATTATACCTATATAGTGAATGCAGCTATTCATAGAGAATCAGAGAGAGGACTTCACACATCCGTACTGCTTCCAGGACCATGCTGCCATATGATTCTTTACGCTCTTACCCAAGCAAAGTCCCTGTAAATTAGTAGTACCTCCGTTGTGAAAGTAGGAAACTGAAATCCATAGAAGCACAGCCCTGATCTTTCAAGGAATTTTGATGCCCAGTTCCTTTTCAGATTTAAATTCCCACTGAAGTCAGCACGAATCAGGCATCTTGACAGGAATCAGGAACCTAAATATTTTGAAGATTTGAATTTAAACGGCGTGTCCAAGGTCACACAGGAGGAACTTGCAGCAGGGCGGGGAGCAGAATCCAGGTCTCCGAAGTCCACTGAATCAAACTTCCTCCATTAAATTTAAGATCCCTACAGTCCATGGAGTCTCCCTTGAGTGTTATCTAATCTGCTTTCATATGTACCAATACAAACACTCCTCCGCATGTATATTTAATGTATTTATTTATTGCATGCAAGAATGGATGAGCTGTACAGTTTTAGAAGAATATCATCTTGTCCAGTGATATCATATATCACACAGGTGTATCTCAAGGGGTTTATGATGTTACCAACACCCTAAAATAGAATTAATTTTAAGCCATTCACTGAATCTCATTTTCTGTGCCATATAATCTATGACCACAACAAAGGTGTCAAAAATATTTTGAATTACTTTATTTTAGTATTAGTGCAACAACTACGTTTGGAAAGTATCACACCTACTTAAAAAGTTTCTGGGAAATGCTAAACAAAGTCATTGTTAAGGTCGATGTTTTAGCAGAGGTCACTTGAACTACAATTCCCAATATGTACATGGAGTTGACATGTCTGGCTTTTAAAACAAAATCACAATTCGTCATCAGAATGTCAGATCTGTGGCTCATGAGTTCCTGGTGTCTGAATGATTATGACACTTACAAAGTATATTTTATTATTACAGCCCACTCATTGCCACTCTCCATATGTGAAGTGATGGATATTTTAAATGTAATTCTACTTATTTATATTTATATCTTAGTAGTGACAGGTAAAAAGCATCAACAAATCACTGCAATTTTTAACTAGTCAGAGACAAGATTTATTTTTAGTATAGTTAGTATGCACACTGTGGTTATTAGGAAGAATGATTCCCACCCAGAGAATCATTGTTTAGTCATGTTTAATTAAAATAAACAAACAAAAAAAAGCAACCTCCAAATATTCAGAAATGTCACACAAAGGTAAAAGGGACAACGGTAGAGATACGTATCACAATAAGTCTTTGTGTAGAAACAAGGGGCCAGACTGTGCTCACCTCTCTACTAGAAGGGCTGGTCTGATGCAGCGGTCCACAGGCCAAGAGCCAGTAAATGCACATCCACTGCAACATCTTCCAGTGCTGGAAGCGGCCACTGGAAACTAAGAGGCTAAAGCTGTCTTTAACAAGAAGAGATGAGATTGCCTACAGCATATTACTTCTTCAGTCTGTTACCTTTCGTATTAATTAAGTCCATAATTAGTTTATTAATACTTCAATTGTTCAAAAAGTTAAGATTATGAAGGATTTATTTAAAGGATAGATTCCTATATGGGGATGCAGCTGTTCTGGGTTAGGTTCCTCCTCATCCACTTCGTTTTCTGTAGAACTGTGAGTAAATAGCCTCTCCTGTGGAAGACCAGTAATGACAAAAAAGTGTTGAAGTGTGGAGGTGAACAGGACCACACAAGTTCCTGGACAGAATAAATTTTTGACGGAGCATCTCACCTATGGGCTTTCACTACAATGATATCATCATCAAGATGAGTTAGCTTTGTACAGTCTGTAAGATATTTTTGTCATTGCTACAGAGACCTTCAAGAAATGCAATGCTTCTTCTCCAGCCCAACAATCCTTCCAGTCCATAAGGAGATCTGGCATCAGTTCCCAGAGTGGCTGCACAACATGCCAGACAAAATGGAGAATGCTGCAGTTCTACAGGTCTTCTCCTTCCAGAAGGACTAAAATCCACGACCCAACACCCAAAGTGCAAATAACGCTGAGCCTACTTCATCGTTCTCATTTCAAAGACCCTTTTGCACGCACGTAGGTTTGAAGCTGCTTCTGACCACAGCTCTGTGCATACCTCTTAAAAAGAACAATGCTGGACATGTACTGCAGGGTGAGATCATGGGCCAAGGTGGGAATGCCTTCTTTCAACTCTGGACAACGCTGTGCCATGATATAGTACAACTCTGGGATGCTGAAAGATTGTTGACTATGTAATCATGGGTCCTTCCCAAGAAAATTGGTGCTTTGGTCCACATCCAGTCCTCAAGCACGTGATCTGAAAGGCTGACATTAGACATAGGGAGGTTTTGTAGATTGGCAGAAAACTTTGGTGCTTCTCTCTACTTCACTCCAAGCACTGTACCAAGTCACCACATGCTCTAGCACAAATTACTGAAACCCCCATATAGCATATGTGTAAAATGGATATAATTATAATCAATGACCTCCAGGGTCTCTGGTAAAGCTGTGTAACATTTTTCAGACACTTTGTGGTCTTTCGGGTCAAAAATAGGAAGTGCAAGGTGACATTATGAAGAGTTTCATCCTCAAGTTATAATAATTTGTAATAGAATCACATCGCAAAAATGTGTAACATATAGAAAATGATGTATGACATGTAGATGTATTCTGAACCGGGGCATTTACACAGTGATAAACCTGTTCTTGCATAGGTAACTTCTGTTGCTGTCAACAGATGGGAAACAAGTGTGAAAACACCAATTGCAACAATTTACTTACAATGGTAGGTTGCTCTAAGGTATGAGTTACCTTAAGCTTATTAAATAAGGTCAGAGGAAGGACAAAGGGGTTGCTGGTAGCTCATTCTGCAAAGCTGTCTGAGCTGCAAAGGCTTGTGAGTCACACTCCAGAGCATCTGCAAAGAAAAACACATTACATTTTCCAGGCCACCAAAACTGCTGCTCAAAGTGGGAAACTCCACATGTTCAATCCATTCCCTCCCCCACACACCCTGCCTCAGCTCCCACGGGATAGGGAGTTTATTAGTTAATATTTGAGCTTAAATCTTCATCTGAGGAAGTGATGAGCATCTAAGTCTCTCCTCCCTTCTTGCACAGAGATGAAAGTTTCTTAGCTGGCCTCTTCACTCCAACCTCCCCCTTCCTGGAAGAGATGAATCTCTGCTGAAGAAATCTGAAACCCCCGGCCACCCAGCATATCCTTCAGAAAGAAAAGCATCTTCTCTGAGAAAATGCATGCATGGAATGAAGCACAATGCAAGGCAAGCTCTGCTTACATAGAGCTGTAGGAAATGAAAGGTAAAAGCCAAAAAAGCCAAACGGAGTGGTGTTAAGATAACAACAGGACATTGTTTTGATCCCAGGAGATCCTGTGGTTTTTCTTTTTAATAGTGTCACTTAGAGTAACTTATAAGGGAGGCAGGGAAGGTGACACAATTTTATAACTCTGCAGGGGCTTCACACCATGGGACAAGATTCCTATTGTACTGAGGAATATTGGAAAGAAAAGGGGGAAAAGAATAAAAAAGAGCTTGCAAAGCAGATCTAAAATTACACCTATTCTCAAGGAAGATACAAATCTAGGCCAGAAGGATTGCTCATTACAATGAACTCCCAGGAACTTTTCTAGCAAATGCTTCGCAGGTATTTATCATCCTAGCTGATGGCAGGTGAGTCGGAGAAGAAAAAAAACCAGCATGTTTTCTCCCCACAAAACCCTCAGCTTAGTTTCTACAATTGATCAGGTTTTGCTTTCCACCTCCCCAGTCCAAAATTTGTTCAAGCAGCCCCCAGTTCATGGGAATGGTATGGCAGGGATGTAATAGAAAGACAGGAAATTTCAGACGTAGCTGATTTTCATGGCTTTCCCACCCAAGATCTCATTCAGGCAAACACAAAAACACCCTTTTAGCTAATGGGATCAAAGTAAAAACAGAAGTTCGGATTTGCAGGGTCTGTCTGTGCATTACGCTCAGGACTGCATCAGCCCTCTGAGGTGCAGCCCCTGCGCACATCTCCGAGTCAGATCCCTGCATTTCATGTTGCTTACTGCAATCAGTCTCTGATTGACATATTTTTCACTTGGCCAGCTACCTTTACCCAGCTGCACCCCACACGGAGGCAGGACACTTCTAGTGAGTCCTGACAGTGTTTTTCTATTTCAGAAATACAAAACCATGTACCACTCTTTGGCTCTTCAGCTCTGCCCGTTCCTCTGTCCCATCAATGGCAGCAGAGGTGGGCACGACCCATACCACCAGCGAGCTCTGGACCACTCGATTTACCTGGTGTACCCCGTACAGATACAGACAGGAGTTTCAGAGCCTGGCGTAAACAAATTGGTTGCAAAATTCAGCCACAAAGCTGGAACAAACCAAAGATGCTGCCATCCTCTTACAAAAGAAAATCATAAACAGTTAAACCCAAAATAACAGAAAACAGGCAGATTCAGAGGGAGAAGCAAAATGCAACAAAACTGTGAGGGCATCTGTGATTTTTTAAACTATAATATAAATCCACGACAATAATTACGGTGGGATGGCCCCCAGTGTCCCACTGTTATTATTGTCAGGTAAGGTCTTCAAAGATCTTTATCTGAGCTAATTTCAGCTTTTTGGTACAGAACTTCCTTTATTCCCTTCCCACTCTGCATCACACAATGCTCTTTTTAGTGTTTCCGTTCACACAGCGGGCACTGATCCCTGCTAGGAGAGGTGTCAAAACTTCTAATAAAATGACTGCTCACGCAGAAAGTCTCACAGCTGAAATTTTGGAGTCGTACAAACTCCCACACAAAGCAGGGCTGTCAGATCAGATTGCAAGGTGTCAGTTTACCCAATTCAAACCTGAGGTTCTATTAAAAAAATGCACAACAACCCCCCCCTACACACACACACACACAAATGGAAAATGTCAATCAAAAGTAATTAATAGTTTTCCTTCCTCTTTCGCACTCTAAAGAATGCCAGGAGACAATATTCTGTGAACTCAAGTGACTGATGAGTAACATTTGCTGGAAAATCAGATGCATGGCAAAATATTCACAGGCGTTGTCAGTGCTACCTGAAGACTCTACTCCAGACTCACAACTATCCCAAATTCCTCAGCGGTGTCTATGCCGAGAAGTGCTACGCAATGTAAAGTTTTGGAGGTGGCAGAAGGCATCAGTACAGATGGGGAGGACAGATGTGGGGTTAAGCCAGGTGTGAGGGAAAGAGCTTGGGGCCAGATATGAGGCTTCAGCACCCGCCATTTATGTCAAGCAACTGTGAATGATCTCACTTCCCAAGTCATCTAGGGCAAAATAAGGCTTTGTGTAGAGGAGCCAATACTTATGGGAACTTACAAAAAAATAAAGAACCCTATTTTGCTTCAGTGAGACCTTCAGAGATTTAAACGAAGCTCATCCCCCAAGCTGAAAGCCAGAGTTCTTCATTTATCCAGTAATACCTGTATAAAAGGGCAGTAGTACAGTTTGCTGGCTCTTCTTCTCCACATCAGACAGTGCACAAAATGCTGGAGTGCTACTTTATGCTTTTATTTTCAATAATTAGATGTCGATTTACTGATAGAAGAATATAGAGGATGGTGAGGGACTGGAGCATCTCTCCTATGAGGAAAGGCTGAGGGAGCTGGGCTTGTTCAGCCTGGAGAAGGCTGAGAGGGGACCTTATAAATGCTTAGAAATATCTTAAGGTGTCAGGAGGATGGGGCCAGACTCTTCTCAGTGGTGCCCAGCGACAGGACAAGGGGCAACGGGCACAAACTGAAGCAGAGGAAGTTACAGCTGAACATGAGGAAGAACTTCTTCCCTCTGAGGGTGACGGAGCACTGGAACAGGCTGCCCAGGGAGGTGGTGGAGTCTCCTTCTCTGGAGATATTCAAGACCCACCTGGATGCAGTCCTGTGCA
>Ga0065711_1031141_pt1 | contig 30456 bp, 18 predicted proteins | sample Hoacrofraction12_FD_59098 | JGI IMG/M metagenome (GOLD analysis project Ga0065711, IMG submission 59098) | Hoatzin crop microbial communities from Cojedes, Venezuela - Epithelial fraction 12 v2 (version 2) | ecosystem: Host-associated > Birds > Digestive system > Esophagus > Crop | place...
GGGGGGGGGCTTGTGTGGGGTTTTTTTTTTCTTGTCATATCGTACCCTTCAATGTAGTATCCAGCTGCCTCCCTGGGCAGACAGAAGCTGAAACCCCCATCTCTTGAGACAATGCACTTCCACTTTAGACATATAATTTTCGAAAACGCCTACAAGAGGCACTTAACTTGCAACAAATTTACTTTGAGCAATGACAAGCCATAAAGACACATCATTTTATGATGAAAATAGAAACAGAAAAAAACATACCCCTTTTCTTTTGCAGGTAGAAAACACGAGATCAAAGTCTGTGAACGTGTAAATAAATCAACTCCTCTGAAATAACAGTTGATTGACTGTCTAGAATTTTTGTCTTGTTCAAATGGTAAGTCTAACTTTCATCACTGGGATCATAAAAATATCAACTTGTCTGAAGGGACTAAATCAGCCTACATGCTCAGCTAGTGAGAACCATCAAAGCTTCAGGGTGGATCATCCACTACCCTAACTATTTACACTGGACTTGGAACAAAGGTCTCAAATCCCTTTAACAGCTTGAGGATCTGGCCCAGAATTCCTGAAGTTCTACTTACCACTAACTGTTGCAATGTATGTGCTAAAAAACAGACGATACAGAACAGTGAGTAATAAAACACTTTCTTGGAAAGACGGCAAATTGTTAAAAATGACCGTTAGGTAAGTATTCTGTAAGAACGACAATGTCCCCATATTCAGAGGTTATGCCCAGCACATCCTGTGGCCAAGAGTCTGATTTAATTTGTTGGCTAAACTGTTCAAAAGTCTCAGAACTGAGCCACTGAATTAAGATCATCTTCTAGATATTGCCTAAGTTTCTGTATGGCAAACAACCACAGCTGTGACTGTTTTCCCTAAGGATATTATTCCTGTAGCAAAGTTGTTCTTTTCCTGCATGTTAGGACCAACAGAGTTGGGCAAGGGGTGGTGAATGTTAGATGCATCTTTAATTGGCACTGGCCAAACCCTCAGCTGCTCAAGTCAAAAGCCACAAGATTTGTCTATGTAACTTTAGCAGGGCGATCCTGAAATCATTGGGAGCTAATGGATGCTGTTCCTCCCTCAGGATCAGACACCAGCAGGTGAGTGAAAGATGCAGGACTCTATATCCATTCTGTTGGATCATTACAAGTTAGCTTGAAAAGGAATTATGGGACAGTAATATTACAAAAGACTGGCTTTAATAACAGTGGTTATGTTCTCTTTTCATGTCTTTCTAGGAAAAGACTTATTTTACAGAACAGATGCAAAAAAAATATGCCAGTTTTCTGTAAAATCATTGTTTATCCACATGGAATGCATGTACCATATCACCTTTAAACAGTGCTAAAAGCCAGAGACATACATTCTTAGCTTTCCCCCACCAGAAGATGGAAAAGGGCTAAAGCTATTACTGCTTTAATTATGCAGTATCACGGTATTAGTTCACTCCCAGGGAGCACACAGCACTTCAGTGAAGCATAGAAATTTTAAAGCAGTGTTATAAGAGCAGGCAAACAGTAGCTGGCATCATTTCAGGGCTGAGCAGAAACAAAAACAAACAAACAAAGCCCTCACAAAGGAAAATGAAATGAAACCATTTGGGAAGATGCATATTAATTTTGCTACTGTGGCTACAAAGGTAGTTTCTGCAGTCATGTAATGTGAGGTGGCACATACCACTTTGTGTCCCAGAAGCGCTACAGTGATGGACCTTTCAATCCTGGCTTTCGTCTCCATTGTGCTGAATTGATCTTCTGCCACTATTGCTGCCAAAATTTCTCCTGTGCTTGCCTCCCACTCCTACCTCTCTTCATGTACTTCCCATTCCCACCAGCTGTGCTCCAGATGCCAGGGCACTGGAGGGCCAAGTTAAATCTCTGTTGCTCTTCAGCTCAGTGTACTGACACAACACATCCAGCTCCTTACCACCACCCTGTTGACAATGTAGGCTGCCCATGCAGAGAAGTACACGGGTATAAGAACTGCTCTGTCACATGCTGGCACATGGCTATTCTGCTTCTAAGTCTAAGCCCTCTGCCATCAGACTAATAGGAATTCTGCAATGTAGAGCTCTCGGGCTGAGCAATTTGACTTTGAGTAGCTACAACTGCTGCTCATCCTTTCGTTACCTTGTGTGATGGTTTCAGAGATAGGAATGCTCTCCTGGTCATCCTTGACTGAGTAAACACTGACGTTGTACTCCACACCAGGGTTCAGGTTTTCAAATGTGCAGGTAGTCTGATCTGCACCTACTACTTCCTCCAAGGTAGAGCCCTGCTGCCCATTGGTAGGAGCAGTGGTCACTCGGTACCCACTGATGCCTGAAATACAGATATACCAGTATGCAGCAATCCCATGCTGTATTGATTATATCACGTTTCAGTATAAACAACTGAAGCATTACATTTTACAAGTGATTTTGCCACCCTGAGCCCAAGCACGTAAGAGGCTGCTTTGTCAAGCACCCTGAAACGAGCTTCCCAGGAGATAGCCATGCCCTTCTCACAGCATAACTTCAGTTCCCTTTGAGACCTTACCAAACTGAAAATGTCATGACACATCAAGAAAAGATACATCTACAGACTGAGAGTGGGGTTTTCAAAAGCTTTCAGTCCTTGTTTTACAAAAGTCAATTGTACAGCTATCATCAGCTATTGTTGGAGAAGAGTTCATCTAGAAAACTTTCAGAACTTCCACGCTTACTTTCAATGACATGAACTCATTCTTCACTACCAGAAATCTTTTTGGTCTATTATGCTTTACTTCCCTTGGGCTTTTTTTAAACCACTGGGGTATTTGAAGAAATCCTTCAAATCCCTAAAACAGATGAAATGTTTAAACACATTCACACTCCAAAATTGCATTTTACATGGAATGTAAATCATGAAGAGTCCTATGGCAACCTATACTTCACTGTAAATTATATCCTTGAATATATCTAGAAATATGTACATTTTTCCTTGAATGCCTCAACAGCAAGCTTCCTATCAAAGTCTCCTTAACGAATTGCAAGGAACCACAGAACAAAAGTTAGCAATCCGATACTACAGGAGTTTTGAGTGTAGTGTGAGTTCACATAGTTACCTGGAGTTGTGCTTCTATCCCAAGAGACTACCAGAATCCCAGTATCAGGATTGGGTTCCAGGCGCAGGTTGGTTGGTGGAGACAATGCTGCAAGCATTCAAACAAATGAGTTAGTTATGGCACTGAGAATCACGCCAGCTCCCTCAGCATCCCTCCTCCCCAGATAGCAGCACTAGCTCATGCAATGCAGGGTCACAACTTCAGGAGAATATTTTTTAGCTAATTCTGCAGGGTGAGGATACAGTCAGCTATGCGCCAAACAGACACCTTCCATACCATGACAGGAGGAAAAGACTAGAACTGACTCCCAGAAGACAGACGTTCATCTGGCGAGCACAGGGGAAGCAAGCAGAAGAAGGAATAATTGTGGAAAAGCAAATGGGTCGTACGTGTAATCACTCTCCTGATGATCGGAGTCTCTCTCTCCTGGCCGTCCATCAGGACTGTGAGGCTGTAGGTGTACTCCACTCCTGGGGTCAGGCCAGATATCACGATGCTGCCAGAATCAGAGATGACCTCCCGGGGAGCCTCTCCACCTTGGCTTGGGCGCACACCCAGCTGCAGAGAAGCAGCAAAGTTTGCTTTTCAGTCGCAAATATCCCTATCCCAAGTAACTATCAGCATCTAGACTTATCACCAACATCAGTATCATGGGCCTGTACGCTTCACGCCGACTGTTAATTCTGTAACTTGTGTTTTAGATATCCCACTGATGAACTTGACCTGAAGCCCAGGGGACATGCTTGCACTGACTTCTGTGACCTAGACCTGCCCTCTGTAAGCTGCATGCCTTTTGCACCTCTTTCCTTTGTGCTGCTATCTTCACTGCAGGTCACAGTAACCAGCTTTAATCTGTCCTCCCTGTCACAACGAAGCATGAGGAAAAAGAAACATGAGACTTCAGTTTCTGCTACCTTGAAGCCAATCCTCGGGGCAGGTGTCCAGGTGATGACAATAGAAGTCTCAGTCACTTCTGTGTTAAAAGGAGGAACAGAGCCAGCAGGCTGATCTGTGAAGTGAATTGACAGAGTTGAAGGCTAGCTGCTGCAATAGCACCAAACAATTAGAAAAATTGACCTATCTCGATCCAAATAGCAAAAGGTATGTAATGAGCGCTGAACTATATTACTTTTGAAAATCCAGTGATTTGGGAGGGATCCGACAGATGACGTCTGTCTGCTGCTGGGCTTGACAGACACAGTATGCAAGTGGTCTAATCATATGCAGCGTTTTTGTTGTTCCTGAGGACAACTGAAATATTGAACTGGGCCTTGTAAGCCCTCTACATATCCAACCCCAAGAATGTGGGGAATATTGTTCTTGGCATGATACCTAAAGTGTTCCTCAAAAAGCAGATGTTTTTCCTTCACCCACCATATGCCATTATATCAGCAGAACACTACACACTTGTCTGTCATCCAGCAGTCCCAGCCAGGACCATCTCATCCCTCACCAACATCTTCAACTCTTTTGAAGACAGCAGAGTTAAAGGGAGCTCAAAATCAATCTGAGGAATCTGTGGTCTCACTGACATCTGTCAGGAGCATCATGCAGAAGCCAAAGCCTTTATGTACCCCACAATCAGTCTAAATAACTCCAGTGAGTTTAATCTAAATTGAACTCATTATTAATGAGGAGACTTTGTTTATTAATCTATACTTAAACTGGACTGGTTTCATTCAGATGAGCCATAATTTGAAGGCAATATTCATCTAAGATATCCAATCACATCCTAATTGTGAAATATTTATAGATAAGGCTGTCTGTCAGCAAAAAGAACCTTGCCAACGTCAACAGTGTTACTCTGATTAAAAGGTCAAACCCTTATTTTAATTTCACATTGTTCTAAAAGAAACCACATTCTCTTTTGAAAAGAGGATGTGGTTCTGGGCTTGGATAGCTTTGAATTTTGTTAGTTTATATGACAGCTTCATCGTTATTTAAACAGCGAATATACTTGTTCTTTCTGCAAGTATGTGTGAGTTCTTACAGAACTCCCTTTCCTCCCAAAATTTGCTTAAAATTTCTTCCAAGTCAGCAGCACTATTACAGATGAGTGAAATATAGGGAAAAAGAAAAAAAAAAAAAAAGGGTAGAACGCAATGTTTGCGCCAGTTTCTGTAACTGCAGTTGAGCTGCCTTAGAAAGTATGATTGGGCTTGAGAAATGACTGCCTTCAGCTTTATACAGATGACAAACTAATTATTCCTTGCCCGTTTTAAGGGAGCTGTTTGCTTTCCTTGATTTGTCATGCCAAAACCAAACAACTGGAAAGATCAAGTAAAATTAAGTTTCTTTGTCGTTCAGTTAAACAAAAACTGAGGTACCAGTAGTAAGTTTTCCCTTTTGTTTTTAATCACCAAAAAGCTGAAATATATTTTACTACAAGCTTTTTGATGCAAATAACGCTCTTCTTCCTGCCAAACAGTTCAGAAAGAAGAACAAGGAATATTTCCCAAGCAGTTCTGCTGGAATGCTACTTCAAAAGGCTTCTTCTGTAAACTGATTGACAATAGCCGCTTTGAGCACAAGTTCTGAAGAAAGGCCAGGGCATTAGGGAAGAGGAATATGTGTCTGTTATACTTACAAGTTGTGAAGACTCCAGTCTCTCTGGCACTTTGCAAGTCATCTTTAACTGCCACAAGGTACACAGTGTACTCAGTGCCAGGCTGCAAGTTCCTGAGAAGGTACTTGGCGGCAGAAGGTCCCACACTGTAGGTCCTTGGTTGACCTCCTCTTGTGGGACCTGCAGTCAGCCGGTATCCTGTGATCACAGCACGGGGCCGTGTCCACAACACTAACACTGAATGCTCCGTGGTATTGAGAAATCTCAGGTTGGTGGGGGCATCGAGCTCTGGGGAAGAAAAAGCACAACATGCATCAATTTTCCAACTGAAGATCTACTTCACCCCCTACTTCCAAAGCACATCCATTACCATGCGAAAAATACGGGTGTACAATGAGGTTGTTGAGCCTGTATTTCTCACAGCAATGAGTGCAACAAGAGGGAAGAGAGAACAGAATAGAAGTGAAATAATCCATGCCTCAGTGCCATCCAGTAATATGCTGGGCCAAGCAGACCTGCGCATTCTGGGCTGCGCTGATTTGGGTCACTGCTGTATGTGCTCATCCCACGGGGAAGTCAGGCTAACAGCTGAGGCAAGACAGATGAACCCAACAGCACTCAGGAATTTCAATGATTTCTCATGAATGCTGAGCATTTTTTAAAAATCAGCTCAGTTTAGACTTGTCAGCATAAGCATGGAAACCTAACTTTAGCCCTTTTTCGTTAAAAAGATTTATTCTTTTAAATCGTTGCCCAGTCCTACTCCCTGCCCTCTCAAAATCCCTTTCCAAAACAAAACACCCCCACCATGTAATTTTAATGTAAAAATAAGTAACAGTCAGCGACTTGCTGCAGAAAACAAGTTCCTAGATCTGCTTAAAAATAATCACGCTGTGGAACTGACTATACAACAGTTCTAAGCACGCTCATCTCTCCCATGGGACTCACGCAACAGCTCTTATCAGACTTCCTCCCCTTATTATCACTGCCCCTGGGAAGCTGCTGAAACTGATAACCCAGAAAACTACACAAACAAAAGGCTGAGGGAACACAGCTTCTTCAGCACTGCACTGGAGTCCGGTGAATGGCGGTGATGTCACTACCTTTGCCCGAGACAAGATAAGGCTCAGAGGAGGAAAGACACTTCAGCAATTTGCCCCCACAGCAGATGAGGTAGCACTGGCCACAGGAAAGAGTTTATAGTGTCTACATGGAGAGCTCCCACCTCTTCTAGGCCCCAATTTTATGTTGAAATTAAGAGCAGTGAGGAGGTTCCATCAATGCTCTTTTTTGATGGCAAATGCTTTTTCCCCTTCCCTTCAGTAAACAACATTTTAGTGATAAAAATTAACATTTTCATCACTCTCTCAGGGATTCAGCGGGAAGCAGTTTTTGCCTTTTGTTTTCTCCCCATCTGTTCTCTCCTCTTTTGAGGAGGGAAGGAAAAGGAAGTGAAGATTTCCTTCTTCCACCACTTGCAAAGATGGGGAAGATAGTTCTAAAAGACAAAGGATGAATGTGACCCTCCTTAGGCCCATTTCCAATCCATGGGCTGAGAGTCAGCTTTATCTCTTCTTGTTACTTAGATCTGTGCTAAGTCTCATCTGACAAGGATTGTATCTCCCTCCAGTTTGTAGCCTACAGTCAGTTCCTTTCTGCACAATTTAATTTGCCAGCTCTATTAGGCTTTTATCACTTCCTCTCCCCATACTAAAGGAAAAAGGGGAAGATTAAAAGCCACACATGCACTCAAAGTTTATTTGTAGACTGCTCTTTAACAGAAAGCCAAAAAGAGAATCCCATTTACACCGTGGGAAGAGACTTTTGCTGCAGGGTTTTCCTTGGGAACTCTGAATTATTTCTGTTTCCCAGGACTTTCGATTACAGGATGTAATTTATGTGAATACTTTCTGAAATGTGGTTTAGGCAAAGCAGTTCAGCGGATGATCATAGCCTATGGAAAATGATTCCAGACATTTGTAACTAGCCCTGTACTGTCTGAATCAAATGTCTATGCTCCGATGTACACTTCTGTGTGTGGACTTTCAGAGAGGCTCTACATCTAGCCAAGGCTCCTGAAAACCACCACAAAAACTTACAGATCTAACTAGGAACTGAACTCTTCTTGTTCTAAGTGCTTCCAAGAGTTCGGACTCCTAAGTCGCATCCTTTCTTTTGAAAGTCTCACTTGAAAGAGGAGGGAGGGTGTTCACATCATCTGTGTTACACTCAAATCAAATACCTACGTCAAAGAGCAAATATAAGGATCCTTTCTCTTTGCATAGTCAAGGGAGATGGTAAGAGGGAGAGGCACTGTTCATGGCTCCTAACTTTCTGGATGTAAGTAAATAGTATTTCTCAAACAGCATGGCTATATTCATAGATTATTCCATTTCACTTCCTCCCCCCTCATCTCTGTAAGAGTTGGGCTAGATTATCAAAAGTTGCTCTCATTTACTGAAAAGTATCAGAACAGCAGCAGACGTGCATAGCTGAGTTTCAGTCCTTCGAATAACATGACCCACTCAAAGATGACCACAGACACTGAGTCACCTTTCTATTGCCCAATAAACAGGATTGATTCAAGTGAACCACATTCCAAGTTCTGTCTGATCTGCTTCTCTCAGAACAAAAATGGAGACAACCACTTGAACCCATGCTAAACTCCTCCTCCATCTGAAAGCCTACATCTTGCCCAGACACTACTCCTCTCTTCTCTGCATTTCTGCAAAGCAGAAGTCAATGTCTGACAGACTGCATACTTTGCTTGTCATCTTGCCTCACACTGGTGATGTGTTGCTCTGCCACTAGATCATTAGCAATTGGGTTCCGAGAGATCCTGCACGACCCTTCCTGAATCACAGAATGTTTGGGGTTGGAAGGGACCTCTGTGGGTCATCTAGTCCAACTCCCCTGCCGAAGCAGGGTCTCCTACAGTAGGCTGCACAGGACCTTGTCCAGGTGGGTCTTGAATATCTCCAGAGGAGGAGAATCCACAGCCTCTCTGGGCAGCCTGTGCCAGTGCTCCATCACCCTCAGAGTGAAGTTCTTCCTCCTGTTCACACAGAACTTCCTGTGCTTCAGTTTGTGCCCATTGCTCCTTGTCCTGTCGCTGAACACCACTGAAAAGAGTCTGGCCCCATCCTCCTGACACCCACCCTGCTCCCCATGGCTCTTGTCAACAGTCCATCAAGGTCACTGCAAACCAGATTTCCAGGTTTCACTGGGATGACAGTGAAATTTCTAGGGTGGTGAGACAGCCTGTGGAAAGCCAGGCCTGACACGGCAAAGCTGGAATGCAGTCCTTTTAATGACAAGGCCTGTCCTTACACGTGCTGACAGTGGATCCAAATCGGTATGTAGCTGTCAGAAAAGAGATTAGAATTTTCAGAGCAAGCTCAACAAGGTTCTTAAGCCATGCTGAAATCTACCCGAAGGTATCCTCAAAGAAAAAAAAAATTAAAACAAAAAAAAAAAGTCACAGGCTGTGATCTGTGCTGTAAAAGAACTGCAGGGCCCATCAATTCTCAGTCAGTAATAAAAAAGTTGAATTCCAGCCATACGAAATTGTTTTAAAGTGCCATGAGAGTTAAACTCCCATTGGAAAGCCCTAGAGGAAGATAAATCTGCTGAAGAGATCATTGTCTGAGCGAATGAATTCCCAGCCCTGTCATCCTAGTTATGGGATACCTCCTGGGCTATAACTGTTGCACTTTAAGTGCTCTGTGTATATATTTCTCTAAGCGACAGAGAAATATGCACTTCAAAACGTTGAAAACAACATGAAGGAAAGACACTTACTGGTGGTTTGCTGTCCAGTCAAAGGTTTGCTCTCCCTGCCGTGGCTCACGGCAAAGATCTTAAAGAGATAGGTTGTTCCTGGGAGCAGGTCAACAACTTCAGCAAAAGAGCTCCTGGTAACAGGCAGTCTCTGGCCATGTTGGCCAGGGCGATTGACAGGGATCACTTCCACTCGATAGCCAGACACTTGGCTCTCTGGTGGGGTCCACATGATGGTGATCTTGATATCAGAAACCTCCACAAACTGCAGATCTTTGGGTGAAGGAACTTCATCTGAAAGCAGAGCAACAGAACAGTGTTAGAGGGAGTCCTCAGCAATCAGCAAGACAAGCTATAGGTTTATGTGGGGAAAAAAAGTGAATTTTGATTGAACAGTGGATAGCCCAATAATATTTACCAAATCAAAAATGCCATGGTAACGTTACCTTACAACACATTCCCAGACAATATTCAAGCAGACTACAAATTAAAATGTAACTACAAAGTTAAGTATTTCATGTCTTCAGCCATAGAAGGTATCTTGCTATCACAGAAAGAGAACTGAAAGACCAGATGTAATACACTACAGAACTTCAAGTCTATGCAGAACCAAAAGCTTGGGGGGAAGGGGCAGAAATCCAGGGGCTGGAAACAGGAATCTCATTTTAAAATTAAAAGAGAGAGTTTTCAAAACCCATGGCATGTTCTGAATGTCTGTAATTAACTTAAAAGCCATATTTTATAATTGAACAAGTACAGGGGCTGATCTGGCCTTACTGAAGTCAAAGACAAAATCCAGTTCCCTCTCTGTGTTGGTCCACAGCACTGCATCCTTAAATTCCTACACTCAAATTAAGTTTCTTCAGATTAGGAGTGATACTGCCCTAAGGTTAACCAATGCACATTTTTGGAAGATACAGATGCCAAACCATAAAATCACTGAGCTGAGTTCATTCCTGGTAAATTCCCATTTGCAAACACGTGCTTGCAACTTGCAGGACCATCAAATTCCAATGCTACCACATCAGATCCCAGTTCTTTCACTACCCTTTCTTTTGGTTTGGCTATTCAGCCCAACTGGATACTTCAAGAACCCTGAAACCAGTAGTTTTTTAAATTGTGGGTGCCTCAAGAGATCATATGGCGTTATTCTGGCACATCAGTCAACGCTGAGCAATCTCCCTTCCCCACTGACTGCAATGGGAAATAATGGCTAGGACTGAAAGGGAGAAGGAGAAGTCAGGTGAACGATTTGGATTTGTGTTGTGGTGTCTGAGTGCATAACCTTAAACATCTGCAGGCCAAGTACAGAGGCAAAATGATTTACCAGGCTCTTAAGAAGATCTCTTAGCAGAATCCCCTTAAGGCAACTTAGGAAACTTCGCTCTTTTCCACAGACACAATGCAAGACCAGCCTTTTGACCTGCCTGCAGTCTGATCCCTAGAAATTAGTCCAACCCTATTAGTGCAGAGTAGTGGCCTGACTGTGTCAATTCATAAGTGAGTGTGATTTTACTCTAGAACTTCAATGCCAGTGACATATATAATTAAAAAACACACTACAACAGTGACAAAACCCAGAACTGAGTCCATTTCAGGATTCATTTAGCTAGAGCAATGTAAGTTTGCATTGTCATTTGGCTCTATGTACTAACAGAAAACTCGGTGACTGGTATCCAGAACATGCTGACCATTACCTGTGCGTGGGACGCCTGTGGTTTCCTGTTGGATGAAGACAGGAGTGCTCTCCTGATTCTCTTCCACTGCGTAGATGCTGATGTTGTACTGGACACCTGGCATCAAGTCACTGAGTGTTACAGAGGTTGCAGTGTCAGGCAGGTTGAGCTCTGTGCTGCTGCCTTCCACAGAGGGTGTGTAGATAATTCTGTAGCCTAAAGCAAGAGAGATACATAGTCCTTAGCCACAATCAGTAAGCCAGCACAAGGAATGCTAGAAATGAGAACTAAACTGATCTCCCTACTGAGGTTTCATAAAATAGTCGTGAACTTCAGCAGGACCCGAGGCTTGCCTTTACTCGCGTCCTATCTACAGACTGCACACTCATAATGCCTTACAAAGCATAATCGGACTTGGATTAGAGTATTTCTGAGCTTTGATGTGTGGATTCAGGGTCTATACAGTTCTCATGCTTGTTATGGGATTGTCTGGACGACAGATACACAAAGAAGATCATGGGGCTTGTTTTTATTTAACCAAATCCAGAAGGAATTGTTTTGCATCCAGCCTCCTGAATTGCTTGGTTCAGGCAGTGAAACCAAGCAAATGTTAAACTGCTCGTGTGCTTTCCAGCTGGTGTCTCAGACTGGGCAGAATTATGCATTAGCCCTCTGTCCCAGGGTTATACTTCGTCTTCTCTGTTACCTAAATTTCAGTTTCTACCAATAGTGCAAAATAGGTGCACTCTAATTAGACAAACCTGTGATTGGAGCCTGCGGTCTGCTCCAGCTAATGACAATTGATGTGTCATCCACACTTTCCACGGTGTGATCAGGAGGTGCATCAGGAGCTGTTTAAGCAAATAAACAGAGGAAGACAGCAAGAATGAGGAAAAAAGGTAACAAAAATTTATTAAGCAAACAATAAAAACAGCTTTCAAAGTGCAGCAACATACATCCACACATACCTGTAGTCTGTGAAGTAGATAGGATCAGGTTCTGCTCTCCTTCTTCAGAGATCTGATAGACATTAACAATATACTTGCGACCAGGAAGCAAGTCAGGGATGTTGACAGAAGTGGCTGTGCTTGGAAGATCTAAGGAAGGCAGGAAAGAAAAAATTGCCTTAGCAATTCTATCTTCTTGCTTTCTCTCCAAATGAAATAATTGAGACCTCTGTTCTAATCTAGGCTGAATCAACAGTCTTCCTGCAATAAACCAGCAACTGTTCTGCACTGTGTCTTTAGTCGACATCAGAAAAGTTGTGTGGAGAGTTGGGACAGGACTCCACACTCAGTAAGCAGACAACATCTAGGACAGCAAGGCTTGATGTGTGATATGGCAGGGCAACTTGAGCAGCAGCCCCCTGCACGCTGCTGGCATGTAGTCATCTCAGCTGAGTACTCATTTCATACTGTTGTATCTTCGATACAGAAATACATGGAAAAATTTTCACATTAATAGGTTATGTGGAAAGACTGACTCATGAGCAGAGAACAGCAGCATTATGAGAGCTGATGAACTTCTCTCCCCCTTCCTTTCCCCCAGATGTTCACCTACATGCCAGATGTAGGAAAATCCCCATGCAGCAGCTCCTTACTGGCCAGACTGAAGCCAAGTATCATAAGGGAAACTGGGAATTGCCTTTCAGTTTGCCTGTAAACCTCTGTCTGTAGACAGATGAGCTCAGGAGCTCCTTCACAACACAGCTCAGCTGTCTGGGCAGCCAGTGTGCAGACACGAAAGGTGGTGACAGTGCCGGCAGTCCCACTGTAAGCCACTTTTGCTTATGAGTCCAAGCCTGTGAGTTCAGGGGTGCAACAGTCCGGGAAGAATTATTAGGTCAGAAGACTACTGTTCTTTTTCTCATGTTGTTCTACTATCGCACTCATGTCCTAATAGCTATTATAACCTCAAATCCTTATGAGATATTGCTATTACCATTGTTAAGACAGGCAGTTAGGGAAAAGAAGTTAAGATGAAATTACGTGTGTTGACACAGGCTCTACAGCAGATGTTGGAAAAGTTGATTCAGTTCCTAGGTCTGAGTCCAATGCCTTTAACCACCTTCCCAACTTAGCTAATTGTTGCACTATCAAAGATGAGTAAGATCCAATCCAACAGAGTGGACTGGAACAGACATCCATGAGATGTCAAGAAGCCAAGAGAGGGCATTTGGGAAAGATTTCTCTCTGTCTATACAAAGGCATAGCAAAGGGAATCAGCCAGGTGGCAGGTTTGAAAAATAGATTTGATTCTCTTCTCATCTGCACTGCAGCTCACTTCAGGATGCTGTGGAAGGTAGTAAATTTACATGATTTCAAAAGGAAAAAAAGACTGGACAAATTCAGGGAGCCGAAAAGAATAAATATATCTACCCACTGTTATTACAAACCAACCAGCCCTGGCTCAGGGAGTTTTCCTCTGCAGGATCCTGGGGCAGTATTCTGAGGGGGTATTGCTATATACTTGCCTTGTTCTCATACTCTTCCTTTGACATGAACTTACAGCCACTAACAGAGAAAGAACAACAAACTAAGTGAGCTTTTAATCTGAGCTAGTCCTGCCACTCTCATATCCTAATTTTTTAAAGAGATAGCGAGACCCTCACTATTTACACTAGCTATACCAATTGTCACAGAAAACAGTGATATACTGTTAGCAATGCTTTGGTCTAGTAGACTCAAATATTGTCTCACCTAGATACTGTGGCTCATCACCCTCCTCACTCAGCTCATACTCAACGCGGAATCCAGAAACTGTGTCTGAAGCAGAAACCCAGGAGACAACAAAGCTGTTGGCTGTGATTTCAGTGACTGACTCTGAAGTAGCAACCACAGGAGGAAGAAGAGTTGTCTCTCCTGAAACAGTGTTGCCTACAAGAGAGAAGAAAGAGAGGTTTAATCAACTATTGCTACTTCTGTGTTCCCTGGAATGCACAAAAGGAAGACATAGGTGAAGGACATGTTTTTCTGGATGTCTCGCTGTTCAACTTACTTGTCACTGCTGTGGTGCTGGTTGTGGTAAAATCAAAGCGGGTGACTTCTTTGTGGCCATACCGCTGAACACTGATGAGCTGCCCCTCATATATCACACCAGGCTTCAGGCCTGAGATTGTGTAGGAGTTCTGGTAGCCAGGGATGGTGGCTTCCTTCCACTGCCTTCCAGAGTTTTTCTGCAAGAACAAGGACAGCCAAATAGCAAAAGACTCCCTAGCCTGCAAGCAGGGGTATCTAGTGACCTAACCTGCTACATCGTTACCAAGCACTGGAATAGTCAAGCACAGGTGTGACTCAAACCACTAATGCACAGATGGAATCAAGTCAAAGGAGATGAGCAAGGTATGCCAGGAAGCAAGGCTAATGACATTTTGGGTGATTAAGTTTTACTGGGATAAATTGAAAAACAATCTAGCTTTGAACTTTTTCATTTAAAAGCAGCATTATTTGTAACATATACACTAAACTCATTCCTTTATCAAAAATGCATTAAGGCATGAAGGAATGGCTGGAAAACACACATTTGAAGACTGCTCACAATAACACTCCAAGCTATCATCTGAAAACAATATACAGAAAAGTTCCTCCCTTCTACCCTGCATTTGAACTCTATGGGAAGCTCTAATGTAATGCTCCATCCTCTGAGGTTTGTACTCCAATGCTTTAAAGTCCATTTCATTCAGGCCTTGATCCAAGATACACTGAAGCCTGTGAAAAGACTTCAGTGTCTTTAACGGCTTTGGATCAGGGCCTTTGTTGTTCTCTCAACAACAGGCAGCTTTGAGGTACTAATGTTCTTAATCATGGTGGTCTTTTGTGAAGCTGTAGTCAGGGGAACTGTAATATAACTCGTCTACGTTGGTTAAACCGAATCATTCCTCAAATACGAACGAGCCAACAACCAGTGGACAACCAGCTTTGGTTTAGACTTTAGAGAACATGGGAGATGACTGTTTATTTAATCCTATGCTAGCTGTTTATACCTTCATTATCTTACTCATTTTTACCTCCTCATTAACAGGATAAAATCTATCCCGGTTGTCTCCGGATATACACATGGTACTAAAACAATGTTTCTTACGATGAAGAAGCTTACATAAGGATTTACATTACTTAAAGTGAGGAAGGATATAAACTTGTCTGCTTACTGTGCTAGTGCTTTGGTTAATAAGAAACTTCATGAACACAGTGACCAGTAAAGTTTGGGCAGGAAAACATGAAGTGTTTATATCGCACTGATGGTCTTTCTTTGACCCTCAGAGTAACTGTTGACCTCGATGGGACAAGGACATTGAATTATCAACTGAAGTTTGCTAAAATTGTGTCAGCCACTTCTTTCAGACATGAGAAAAAGCCAGATAAAGTATTTTTGATGAATAAATGATGATGAATGTGGCACTCACCGGTCTCCAGCGCAAGATGTACTTGGTGATGTGAGATCGTTCAGGAGCATTCCACTGGATGGGGTGGGAGTTTGGCTGGTTTGCACTCTCTGTGATGATCACCTGCACAGGTCCAGCCGACCCTGAAAAAAGAGAATTGCCATTTTTAACATACTGGGGATGCTTTTCTTCTGCATTCATTGTGGAGTCATCAAAAAGCAAGAAAGTTGTGTGGCTCATACACTATTTCTATACATGGGAAATTAGTTACATTGTCTTTCTATCCTTAATGCTTCATCGCTATTTAGAGAACCGATGAATTAGAATATATTCTGTGGGGCAGTTAACATGCACTGTTTGGGTCAATTTTGTGTGAATTAGCAATGAAATAGAAAACCAGAGTGGTCTAGTATAGAAAAAGTCTGCAAAGCAATGTCATATTCAAAGAGAGGGAGCTTCTCAGCAACTAACTACTTTAGTCAATAATATCTTTGCAATGGGAGCAGCGAAACAGATCAGAAATGTCCACCCTATCCAGGTCTAATCTTCTGGCATGGTGAGGGCAAATTCCTGATCTGACAATGAATACACCCTGCAAAGAGACACTGGTCTTTTACTATTTTACTAAATTTCTTCATCAATTGATTTGAAACACTGAATTTTTGTGACACACTCCACAGGTAGTGAGGCATGCCTTCTGCAACAAACCACACCAGGAGCGTTGGTGGAAGTCTTGAGACAAATCAGACCCATCATAAACTCATGAAAATACAAGTTCAGCAGTGCTCTGATGCTTAAGACTACCAATTGCATTTAGCTTGATCAGGCTCAGGCGTATTTTTTCCACAAAGCTCTCTAATAGAGAAGGAAAGGTTTTGTGATCCCACGGTTCTGCTTTCAGTCCCTCCCAGCCTTGCTGGGGAGGTTTCACTGAAATCTTAACACAAGCACTGTCCTTGTGTTAGTTCTCAGAAAACCGCAGCAAAGAGCACCCTGGAATCTGCAGGAAAGTGTCTCATTTTAGCCATTAAAACCTTCACCCTCCCCCCACTCCCAACTTTTCTAATTATAACTTATTTGGACAACCATGTTACATATACACCTGCTCCATATTTAACGGGACTTCCGGGCAAACAAGCCTGTGCCCACAGACAGAAAATTTCAAAGCTCCCCTATCCCCAAACCCACATCCAGAAACATTAGATTTGGTTTATTTACACACTGTCAGTCACTCTTGTGTCTAAAGAAGCCCAAAGCCCTGGTCTCCAGTCTGGAGGCATGCATATTTCACATAGCTCAGGGAGATGCTTGTTTAAGCAGTCTGACAGGAGTCAATGAAGCTCAACAAGCCCTAGTAAGAAGCACAAGAAAAAAAATCCAAAGAAGGCCTGCTTCCTATTCTCGCCCTCCTTAATTTGCTGCCCCAAAGAAAGGCAAGTCCATAGTTCTGTCTGCCAGTTGTCCTTTTGCCTTATCTCTGGCTCACTAGCTGTACGGCCATGGATAGAGATACAGTCAGTTCACTGACAACACTGCTGGGTATCACAAAGACCTTCTATATGAAGTGCATGAAGCAAGTCACAGAGAAGAGGTACTCACCTTATTTACATGAAGCATGTAGTTGCAACAGACTTCAAAGGGGCTAGTCCCCTTCTACAGCAGGGGCACCTATATAGAAATCCTCTTTCTGAACGAGCCTCATATACCCTTTCTTACCTTTCAGGGCACTTAGGGGATAAATACACTGCAGCTAGTGAGTGGACAGACTCTTCTTAACCTGTCTTGATATAAAAGCAGAGAACCACCTCAGCACTGAAACTGCTACATCCAATCCTTACACAGTTCCTCCACATGTATGCTCAGAGATGGACTGGGGAACCAATGACATGAGCACAGTATTCTCCTCCCAATAGCGAAGCCAAAACACAGCTTTAATATTTTGTCTTATTCCGACTAAGACAGTGGCAGTTGCAACCTTGAACAGGAAAGTAGAGAGGTTCCCCATACCATGTTCTGTTCAGGGAACTGAAACAGAACCAGCCAACAAGCAGGCATTGCCTGTCCCTAGAAAGATTTCCTGGAACTGACTGGGCAAACGGAAGTTCAAATATTTAAGTTCTTCAGGGCACTGTTCAGGCAAAATGTTTCATTCCATGGTGAATTTTGCTTCTGTAGCGAGTGGAAAAGACTACACATGTAAGAGTTCTAAGCAATAGAAACTGAGAGTTGCAGGTGTGGTATCACTGAATACCAAGAGACAATGTAAACCCAAGTTGTTGTGTGAACTCACAGTCATTCTCCAAACTAACCCTGGCCTCAGGAACAGCTGTTAACAGCCTGGACCCCTCTTTATAATCACGACACCTTGTTTGTGTCTGCCAAGGGAGGAGGGGAAATGGTTCTGTTCGAAAAGGAAAAAAGTACAGAAAACGGAACAGGCGAGGAGTGGAAAGATTGCTTTCCTCATGTCTTACTCAGCAGAGTTAGTTATCTGTTATGTGTCTTACCAGGATAGGTCTGCAGAGGCTGGCAATGCCATTCTCCAATACCACGACCATAGCAATAGCACTGGTATCTGACACCATGGACATACTTCTCCCAAGAATCTCCAATTTGGTAAAAGGTACGGGTTTCTGAATCCTGGCACTGATCTAAAGGCACAAAAGAGACAGTTAACCACTGCATGTTACTGAAACTATGGCAAAAAATCTACGCCGAACACAGAAGAGTAAGTCACAAGAGACTTTTACACATAACGAAATGTAACACCAATGTTTATTTGCAAATACAGCTATATAAAGAGAAAGTCACAACAGAAAATGAATCTCAGATCAAGGTTCTTGATATATCACTGCATGTGTCAAGTCTGATACTAGGGGGCTAATTCAGCTGTGATGCATTTCTTAAGATGCTGTTAAGTACAGGCCGTCCACCTGGCAAGCTTCCCAGTGAAGTCAACAGGATGTTCCTTCAAGAAAGCGTCTATTTTTAACTGTCTATTGTGGAGACCATTCTGCTCCAATCAACTAAGTTCATCTCTCACACAAAGCTAAACCATGCTGCTCTCTAGGAAATCAATGCCAAAATTCCCACTGGCTTCAACAGAATTCAGTCATACTTTGTAAGTCCAAAGTGACCCATTAATTTTCAGCAGTCTTTCCAGATTTACCATTGCATAAACCAAAGGAGGACAGATCAAATCCTGAAATCAGCTTAGCTAGTGTAAATACAACACAGTACCAGTGCTTCAGACACTCTCTAGTCTGACCTATGCCTGTGTTTCCGGCTCAATGGAAACTTCCACTGAGAACTAGCATTATGCTTACTTGGATAAACAGAAGCCTCGTTTAGAGAGAGCCAACAAAATTAAACCTATTGCACCATTACAGATAGCTGAAATCATCTCCCCTTCTTTCAAAGTAGTAATTTTCAGGAGCTTTACAATCCAAGTTCCTCCAGTAAACCTGTACAGATATTACTGTAAATAAACCAGAATTCAACCACTGGTACTTTCTAATAGATTTTCTTGGCAATAGGTCAAAGTTCTTTTGGATTTAGTAATTGCAAACTAAACAGTCAGGTCTTATCTTCCAATGTAGGTTCACTAGGGATGGGGGGGAGGCAGAAGAGATGAAATCTCCTCATTCCTGCAGAGAACCATGATGGTTTTAGCTAACCTCCAGAGTGCTATTAACAAGTGTTCTCATCCTGAGCTTTTTCTCTTTGCCAGAACAAAGGGCAGCCAAAAAAATCAATTTAGTCCAAGGTAAGTTAAAATATGCTGGTGCTCCTTTTCTCAGTTCAGTGAGGAGACCTAAAGATTTTAGGACAGACAAAGGAAAGAAAACTGATCCTAGCATCAGTGCCTAGTTGCATATGGTTTTATCAGCATTCAGACTAAGAGCCCTGCCTGCTAGACCAACAGCTCAGGTACCAGATTTCAGCCAAGTCACCTCAGACTGGGGCTAATGTGCCCTGTTACCACAACCTGTTACATTTTAATATGTATGTTGCCACAATCCATTACTACTGCATCATCACTGAAATCTGTGGCATGTCTGATAACCCAAGTTTAGTCCTTAAAACTAGGAATGCCCTTTCACTTACCCTCCAGCAAATCAGCGTTACTTCCACTTTTGCAGTTGTGCAATTCAGGGCAGAAAGTGGGCAAAGACTGGGTCCAAACTCACACACCAGTTTCACCATACCATAACCAGTTCCTACTGTATTTGGCAAGCGGGAACAGCTGGTGACTTACCAACAGGATCGCACTTCCATCTCCCCCGGCCCTGGCCAAAGCATGTGCAGTTCAGCATGTGCCCCTCATCATGACGCTTGTGGAAGGTCTGGTTCACATCATAGGTGATACCGTCCACAATGCACTGGTCTGTTTGAGAAAGAGCAGAGTCGGTTTGTCAGCAACAGCTCTAAGCATTAAGACAAAATCCTTCTGCTTGGCACATCGTTCCCTCCAGCTTACAGAGACTGACCATGACAAGCTCCATTCACGCAAAAGAGAGCCCTCCTGCTATCTGTGATCAAAGATTAGTGTTGTATACACATCACTGCTCCCCAGATCATTTATCAGCCGTGTGCAAACAACACTTGCAGAAAAAATGTCTGCAGGATGCAGTCCAAAGCACTATACCTTACTCAAACTACAGAATTGCCCGGTTGTTCCTTTCAACAGATTCCACGTGTGAAAGAAAATCTAAACCAGCACACTAATTCTCTACTACCTCCTCTGAGGAAGGCCTAGACTGAAACACCTCCGTGAGTACTGTCTGAAACCATTAGAACTATGCAAGGAGAAAAGGGCTACTCCAAAATCATAAAGGCACCACGAAGAAGTACAAACATCCTCATGATGTTATTCTGCTGGGCATCTCTGCTAAACTTTGTAGTAGTCTGAAGACATGAGCAGATCTATTACACGTCCAAGATGCTACTGGTACCTACTAATCTACTATTCCCTCAAAACATAGTAACCAGACCCCACACTCAAGTACAGTCTACTAGGTTCAACAGTGACATGTCAGCCTGAGATCTGGCCCAGAATTCCTAACTCTAGTCTAATCACAGTGAGGAGCAGAAAGACAAAACAAACATGAAACCACCCCAGAAGCATGTTGTTTTGTTAACTGGGACCCAAGAGACCCACGTTCAGTTCCGGAGTCAATCACAGACTATCTGTCCTTGGGGAAGTGACTCAGTTAATCCTGGGCCTTCAATCCCCATTATACTTTCCCACGCCACCGATATGGCATCAGGATAAACCAAGCAGTGCTCAGACCCACCTAAGGGCTCTAAGGAGCAGCTCTGGCTGCTATGTTTAAATAGCTCCACTTGGATAACCTTTGCCTTTTGAAAAGGCAAAGTATCTCTAACCACCCTCATCAAGAAAGACCACTTTAATTCCAGAATGAAACTGCAGAGAACTAGCTGTGTATGTGGAAAAAGGAGTTTCACAGACCAGAACTTTAAGCAGAGCATTTCTCACTGTTCTGAAGGAAACGCATTAAAAAAAAACCCTCCCAAAGCCCTTGAGTGAGCCTTTCCCTGTAAATTATATCTCATTTCAGCAGTGGTGTTAAGAGTCCTTTCTTGGCCGCTTGACAGCAACCACCTTGCCTTTTCCAGACATGAAGCCAATGCTGTGAGCTAGCTGTAGGATGATCAAATGTCTATGCTTTTAAGTCGCCTTTTTTTGGTATTGCTTAAGCATTTCTCCACTTGGACCACTCATATAAATAAGTAAATAAATAAGAGTAATCTCTATGCTGTCCTGCCAACTTTTCATATAGATTAGCCATCAAAGGGCTAATCCAGCACAGAGGGACTGAGAATTACACAGCAGAACAATAAAACAGAACAGCTCTGCATTCAAACTTCAGTCTAGTCTGGAGTTTTGTCTGTTCTTGAGGAGGGGAGGTGCCTCTACCAAGCTCTCCATAAAGTCACAGTGGTGCTGGTTCCTAAATGTAGACAAAAGGAGGTAGGGATACCTACTGATAAAGCTAATCAAGGTTTGCCTCTGCTTGCTAGCCTGCAAAGGCTGAAACAGTAGTTTTCTAGCACATAAACAAGACAGGAACTTCACATAGCTCCTCTGATTCCCTTTCTAGTCCAAAGAAAAGCTTGATAATATATAGTTCTTGAGCCTGGGCTCGAACTTACAATGATGGAAAAGAAAACCAGTTCTCCAATCCCCCAAACACTTACACTAAACTGGCAATACCAACATGAAAATCAGTACCTCTGAGCTGTGAATAGGCAATGCAAGTCCATTCTCCGCGGCCATTTCCTACACAAGTACATCTCATCATATGGCCCATGTCATGTTGCTTATCCCACTGGTCCCCAACACGGTACATGACACCATCACTGGTTGTGCAGATTTCTTCATGGGCTGGTTGAGAAGCAAGCAAGACGATAATTTATGCGGCCAGAATCAACAAGATCTTGAGGGCTTAGACCATTTGAAATGCCCCTTCATACTGTGTAGTGGTTTCTGCATCTTAAGGAAGCTTTACGCACCCACTCAATTTTGAATAGCATTTTTGCTTGGTGATGACATTCTCTAAGCGCAGATCCCTTGTAGGGGTTCATTCATTTTAATTCTCATCTGAAAGCTACTAGAAATAGCTTCTGTACAATGGCCAAGGGGTGCTACATGAAAGAATCAGTTCTTCTTGCACACATGCCTTTACATGAACAAAGCCATCCGAAGACCCACGTGTTCCACAAGCTGTTTAAGGACTCAGGTGCCACATTGCCATTAGTCACCAAAGGCCTTTCATTTAAGAACTGGTAGTCACATTCCTTCCCACATGTCCCCTTCTGACATCATGAAGACAAGCATGCATTGTACGAATGGACCACAACATTGATTTTGACATTACTGCCGTTTTCAGGGTAACACACTGATATTATAAGCACAGACTTATTCCTAACCACAGATCAGGTAAGAGGAAGTGATGAGCCATGAGGGAGAAGCTTTGGTAGATGCAAGACAAAAACCTCACTTGCTACAAAGCACTACCATCCAGTGCTGTCTACTGGATCTACACCAGTTTGCACCAGCTGGGAAGCGTGCCTACCACCAGCTTGTAGCAAAGGAGTAACAAAAATTGCCTTCTCCTGGCACTGCCTAAGTCTCTGCCAGAGGTGATCAGTGGGGAAAACAAGACAAAACAAAACTTCAGAAATGCCTTAAATGTTTTTGGGCTGGGATGCAGCTCATTAGAAGTCATCAATAACTGACCAATGACAGACAGCTCTTTACTTTCCAGCTCAAACAACCATTTATAAATACTCCATCATCCCTTTATGGTTCTCAGCCTTACCAGCCATAGGGCAGAAACCAAATTTCTGGTCAGCGTCATAGTTCTCAGTGGTTCCACACCACTTCATATTGTCTCTCCGTCCCTCAGAAGTACAGTCAGTGTAGTTGCGGTTGTTGTACAGGAAAGGGAAGTGGCACAGAGCACCATTGGAATTGCCACCACGTGTCTGGACTAAAACTGTACAAAAGTGAAAAGAAAACACATGCAAATGAAGCCTGCACTCTCCCTTAGCATGCACGGAAGAGCTTGGAAAATAAACCACTAGCACTATTTTTTCCCATGTGTACCCTGTGTATCATCCACAGGCCTCTTTTCTTGGCTTTAATTAATTCAGATCTGGAAATATAAGCCTTGCACAAGGTCAATTCAGTTCAAACATTGCTTTGGAAAGAGTTGTGGAGCCAGCCATGGGAATTCCTGGGGAACAGGGAAAACCAAAGCTTAGTATGTTTGGGAAGTGGCTTTGCAGACCCTTTGAGCCAAGGCCCAGGGAATTAAATAAACTCACAGTTCTCAACATACCTGCCTTATCTCCCTGAGGCTATTACCCAGGTGTGCCCTTTGGCTTAAAGTAAAGCCATAGCCCTCAGGAAAGGGTTACGATTCAGTTATGTAGAACAGGACAAGTCAAAACTTCTCCGCAGGTTAGAAGCTTCATGTTTTGCAAGCAGCAGCAGAAAGAGGGCTGTAATCTACCTGAACTACTCACCTCTTGAGCAACCCTGCTTTACAAATAATGGACAACAAGAAGGCATTTGTTGAGGTTTTTGTACATTGATATTTCTCATTCTCCACAGTATATTACAAGAAGCCTCACTAAAACAAGAATGCGTGTGTGGACAGGGACAGTGGGTTTTTTGGTTTTGGGTTTTTTGGGGTTTTTTTTCAAAAGGAAGAATATTGTATGCACTGCAGAGAAAGGCTTGACTTTTAACAACTGAAGTAGAACAGAGTTAGGAAAAAAAAAAAATCTGTGCAGCGTAAGCAGCAGTATTTTCATGTGGGAATGTGAAAAATTCTCTCTAAGGTCAAGTCCCAGAGAAGCTGCCTGGATACCGTTCTGTGGATGTCTGATGGACTTTCCAGGAAGTGCAACCACACAGGTAGATCTGTGCTGTGAAGGGAACATTGACCATCCACAGACAAGAAGGAATGCTGCTGCATTAGTCATGCACCAGCTCTTGATCAGTGATCACAAATCACATTAAGATTACTGCTATATATGGCAGCCTGGCTAGATAGTCAGGACGGAGGGAGGGAGTGACAGAGGACTGCATAAATTGTACTCCATGGATATCCTCTTTTTCACAGCCTAATATGGGCATTGCCCTAGCAATTCAGCCAAGCAAAGGCAAAGTCTAAGTACGCTTTGGGCCAAAGCCCTAGCCTGACAAGGTACTCCCATTCTAAAGTCAGGTCAGAGAGAGAGGACAGGACTCAAAGGGCACACCTGTATCACCCTGAGCACCCTCTTCGAAAGATGCCAAGAGCACAGAAGTGCCCTGACACCAGGCAGCCTTCCATTCACAGCACTGCCTTGCTGCTGAGGCCTGCCTACAGTCCCTCCAGACAGCCAGAAATGTTCAGGCAGCCTGTCCCTGTGTTCTCTGCTCCTTCCTCCATCTGTGCACAAGGGTCACATGCATGTGAAGATCCTCTAGAAGAACTTACTGTTCTGCTCAGTACAGAAGGAGTATCTCCTGTCCTGCTCGAAGTTGGAAGTGGTGCTGCACCAGAGGTGCCCATCTGTGCGGCCTTCGGTGGTGCAGGAATAGAAAGTCCTTCCATCGTAGGTGAAAGGCAGAACACAGGCTTCTCCATCAGAATTGCCACCATATGTTTGGGTCACGGCTTTAAAACAAGCAAATCACAGCATTAGACGGTGGCTTAAAGCAATCCCCAAATCTTAGGGCTCTAAAACGGCAATAGTCCCTTTGGGCCAAGTCACCGGCTGCTGCGAACCCACACTGACTGCCATGGACCTGGGCCAATACACACCAACAGACAACTTAGCTCCACAGCTGTGTCATTCTTTTACATTCTTTTCCAAACATATATTATTGCAGCTCGATTTGAATAAAGTTATTAATGCTGCTCCCCAAGGGCTCTGTTTTCCCTCAGCAGGTTATATATAACTCACTGGGAAATGCTTCTGCCCTACAGAACCAGGCTTCAAATAACCTAAACAACTTTTTCTTCACCCCTTGCACGTTCCTCCAGTATGCATCTTCAGAAGATATTTCTGATACAAACACAAAAGCATTCTACTTCAAACTTCAACCACAAGGCAGTCCCAAAGATCTCAAAGGACTGAATAGGTCATACCTATTTCCCGGCAGCTGACTCCATTGCCCAGGCAGGTACAAAGCATTTGTTGGCTACCCTGTGTCTTGAGCCACTGCATACCCACTGAGTACACCACTCCATTATCAGTTATGCACTGGCCATATGGCTGAGGCTGGGGCTGTTGAGGCTGGGGCTGGTACAATGCAGTCTGTACATTTGTGAAGCTAGGAGAGCCAGATCCTGCAGCAGAACATGGGAGAGAATTGAGACATTACATGTAAAGCTAAAGAACTGTATACTTCAATTAAATGCTGAGATGATAATACCCTAGGCATTCCACCAGATCAAAGGCACAACTCTGTAAGTTTCCCTAGACACATTTTAATTCTTCCACTTGGAAAGCTTCAAAATTAAAAGAACAACTCCCAGTTCTGCTAACAATAGCCTCTGGTTTCTACCACTGTAGAACGGCTTTAGAAAGGATTAAGAGCGTCAACTGCTTTTCACAGGAATCGTTTAAAAACAGTTTTTTAGGGAAAAAAATTTCAGTTGAAGGAAATCTAGAACAGAAAAATCAAGATCACTGACAATAAAAAACTACCAAGGAAGTAGGGAGATAAGGCAGAAAGGATAAATTTTGAATTTTTCATTGAAAAAGAAACATAAACCACAAATGCATTTATTTACTCTAGAATTTTTAAACTTTGAATCAAAGATTTTGGTCCATTATCATTTGGAATAATACTGAAAGACAAAGAGGCTTGTTGTGTGGTCTATGGAAATTTTTGCTCATGATTCCCACAGGAATCTCCACAAATTGAGCCCTGCTGAAACAGGGGTAATAGTAATGGAAACAAAATACCAATACCCTTGCAGCTTTGTGCATTTTGAAGTTTAGACCTTCTGAGAGTTCAAAGCTAACCTGCTGGTAACGAACAGTCAAAGGCCGTTTACCAAGAAAAATTTAGTGTAGGTACTGCAGGAACACAGCAAAGTTTTACATTACACTCACCAATAGGTAACCTAGATTCTTAATACAGCAAAAAATAATTTAGAAGCTGAATACTTTAACAAATCATGGGCAAAAAATATATGCTATCTATAAGATAGGTAGTATTTCACACCAAAATAACAAACCATCTAACGTACATGTATTAAATAGCATTGTATACATTCCTCAACATTTCTGGTTTTTAAAGCTCAACCATTAGTAGGTGCATTTATCTTGTCAAAGAAACCAGATGGTCTCAGTGGAGTTTAAACTAAGGACATTTCAAGGAAGTTACCCTGAGGCGAATGCATAAAGTTCAAATATCAGCCTGAAGTGCCATGCTTCCAAGACAAAGCTAGTAAACAGCTCCTATGGATGCATGGCTCTAGATGTGATTTACTGCACTGTGATTGTGCAGGTAATCAGATCTGTCATATGAGTCCCATTTGTGAAAGGAAACAAGGTATAAATTTATCTTCTCTACACGTGCACAAACAAGGAGCATCTCCTGAACTCTGACCCTCTTTGTTGTCGATCTTTCCCTGACAAGACTCTTAAATACATAAATTAGGATGGCACAACTCAACTCCAAGTCCTAGCCACTCAAAATGTGCCATTCCTTGTCCCTTCCCCTACTTTACACACTAGGATGCCTCACTTACCAGTGCTAGTCGTATGCAGGGACGTATGTCTTTCACATTTCCATTCACCTCTGCCGTTACCAGTACAGATGCACTGAAGCAAGTTTCCACGGTTATCCTTCTTGCTCCAGGTGTCTCCAATTCTGTAGGAAGTCTTGGTGTCATGGTCATTGCACCTATCTGCATAAGGAACACAGCTGTTAGCTATTTCTGCATTGGATGGCTTCACCATACAATTTCTAGTACTGAACCACCAACACTGTCAAATAAGCTGATAGTCCAAAGTCTTTAATTGAAAGCCCATCTCATTTTCTGCAGCCTGCTATTACAAGTGCTATATGCACTAAAGCCTGCACTAAACTGCGTAGGCTGAAAGCATCTGAAAATCCTGATGCTTTAGTCTAAGGGAAAATTCCCATTTGTTTCCAGAACTGCGATTTCATTTTGTAGCCACTGTCAAAATCAGCATCACTACATTCCCAGTGTGAAGATGGTAAGCTATGTTCAAAATCAATGTGAAAAACCACGTTCTGAATTGAAAACATTCCTGCTAGTTACTTTTAAAGCTATTTTAAGCCCTCTGTCTCGCATACACCTTTAAAGCTTAAACTTGTTCTAATATCCTTTTTTTTTTTTTTAAAGTGTAGCTGGGTCATTTCATACTATGCACAGGGCACAGTTCAAGTTCAGCGCTCTACTTCAGCTGGAAAAAACTAAAACCTGTTTCAGAACAGTACGTTAAATTCCGTTTCTTCCAAAAGAAGTGTGCATGACCACCAGTAAAGTTCATATAAGCTGCTCATGTCATACTAGGCATATTAGACTTTCCAAATCTCCCTGTTGTCTTTAATAACGCATAGCCCCTGATGAATTGAGAAAATGGGTTCAAAGGACAGCATAACAAGCTACTTTTGTCTGGATGCCAGATCCACATGGATTAACCAGTTCTTCTTCCATTACAATATTTTACCTTCTCATTCAAGTGCAACTTGATACAGTGGTTCAAATATAATCATGGATCAATGAACATGGATTTATGAAGAACTGTGGAAGAACATACGCATCATGCCAGATTGCCACTGAAAGAGCACACTGGATAGAATATGAACGTGGAAAACACATTACTAATTCACAGCAGTTAAAACAACCAAAAACTGAGTATTTGCCAGAAGAGTGGTAAATTGGTGAAGTATTCATAATGTAGTTTGGCAAATGTGAAAAAACCCTATCTTATGGACACTCAGATTCTCAACTTAGACAACAAAAAGCTGAAACGTCCGTCAAGAAATCAGCTGTGATTCTGGAAAACGGTGGCCATAACAGATATGTAAAAGCAGCACACACTGAAGCATAATGCCACTTTGCGAGCTACAGCTATCATTTCACATACAGAAATTTAAATTTCTCTCATTGATTGCATTTCAAAAACAAAATGAAAAAATGAATGGGTCATTTTATTGCAATTTATCCTACAACACAACAATGCAGATCTGAGTTACGGGAGGAAAGATACTGCCAAATCATTTTTATTAGTAATAATAAGTCTTTCAAAATTCACGAACAACACATTCTGTTTTATTCATTCCTATTTGACAGGTAATGATTTTTCCCCATGTGTTTTTAACAGACTTAAATTTGTCAAGGCTAGTTTGACTTTTACAGCTTATTTCTTGACCAAGTCTCTCCAGATCTTCAGTTTTAATCGCAACCCTCCTTAGTGTTTAAGTTCTTTACAGGTCTGCTGTTTATATCAGCAGAAAGCCATTATCTGTGTGCCCCGAGGCAACTGAATATGAGGCAATTTAGAGGCTACAGAAGAGTTTCTCAAACCTTGCATAACAAAGGTACAAGGTACAAAGTTAAATTTTATTGAGGCAACTGGTGTAAACCACGATAGCTCCACAAAGCAGCTCAGTCCTAATAAAATTGGAACAGAAGGTAGATAAACAAGCAAGAATTTGGATTTTAAAAGCCCTGTTTGCTTCGCAAATACAAATAAACTGGAATATTTACGGTAGTGTTCTTCAATGATGTAAAAACTAAAAAGTCACCTGCGCTGGTGAAGCATGTTTACACTGAAGACAAAATGGTGGGAAAAACTAACAAGCGAGATGGGAGAGCAGATGAAACAAACCCTGTTTTAGTTAACATACATAAAATAGCAATAAAGAGAAGAAATAAGAAGACATTTTAATCTGGTAGATCCTGCTGTTGGAGCAGGTAACTATTTCTCTTTAAAAGCACCTAGTTCTCCCTCAGGAGGCTACTTTAAAAAAAAGAAACGGAGATATTAGGCCAAACTCCCCGCCATTTTGCAGACAAAGCAATTCCCCCCACTTCCTGGGAGACTGTGACTCAGCTGGCCTGTGGATTTCTTAAACCTTTCTCTCTAAATCAGGTTAAAACCCCAAATAATCCAGCCACTCCGTCACCAGCCCAGACCACCAGCAATCCCGCGTGTCCCCAGACGGCAAGCGGCAACCAGGACATGCCACCGCTCCCCTCTCACCTCGGAGGGGTCTGTTTCCCACCCTGCTCAGCCAACGGCCACCCCTCTAAAACTACTGTTGCTTGCAACAGGGCAGAAAAAGGAATACCTTTTCTTTCTGACGCAGGACAGATTTGAAAGATATGTAAGATGGATAAAGCAGAGCAGCCGGCGGGCGCCAGGCCAGCACTTACTTCTGGAGGTGCAGGTGATGCGGCCGCTGCCCTCCCCCAGGCAGGTGCAGTCCACCATCATCCAGCCCTGGTAGGGCTTCTCCCAGGTCTCGCCTACCACGTAGGATGTCCCGGCCGCGTTATCGTAGCATCGCTCAGCTGTGTGAGGGAAGGGCATCAGAGTCCGCCCAGGGCGATCCCACACGGGGACACCTCAGGGAGGACAAGGAGGGAGAGGCCACACACCTGAACCGAGCCGGGGGAGAAGGTAGCTGCCACCTACCTACGGGCTTGCAGGTCCACTCGCCCTTCCCGTTGCCCAGGCACACACACTCCAGCATGTAGCCGCCGGTCTCATGGGGCCGGCGCCAGGTATCGCCAATCTTGTAGGACTGGCCACCCTCATGGCAGCGATCTGCAGCGTGAGAGGGGAGCTGAGGTGAGGGACCACACCAGGGACAGCATCGCAGGGACAAGGTAAGGGCCACCCGGCCAGGGGTGAAGGGGGTCAGATGGCAGGCGGTGAGGAGGAGCGGTGCAGGCCACGGCCTCCTCCTCTAGTCTACAAAATGGCACCCACCATTTTCCATTGGTACCTGCCCTTTTCTGACCCTCTCAGGCCCTGTCCCCTCTCCTCAGCTAACCCCCTCCAGATTTCAACCACAGCTGAGACCTGGCCAGTGAAGGGGGAACACTGGGGCCTGAGGACATGCTGTTTCTCCCTCCGGCCCTGCTCACAGCCTGAGGGCTGCTGAGGGAGGGTTTGTCTCCATCTTGTTCTGAGGCGGTACCGCTTGGGCCTCTCTGTAGCTGTGTGAGGGACACAGTGGCCAAGCCAGCACACGGAGAATAAGGAGGTGCTTGGTGTGACACCCTGGTGGAGCATCAGTCTTCTTTGGTTTGGAAACCCTGCCCTGGAAAGGCAGATTCCCAGCCCGCTGGTGCCCCACAGGCCTGAGGCAGTCTGGACCCACCACTTGGCCCAGGCTCAGGGAGGGAAACATGGCAAGGGTCAGTTTGCAAACACAGGGTCTTCTTCCAAGTGGC
>Ga0065711_1031142_pt1 | contig 30452 bp, 14 predicted proteins | sample Hoacrofraction12_FD_59098 | JGI IMG/M metagenome (GOLD analysis project Ga0065711, IMG submission 59098) | Hoatzin crop microbial communities from Cojedes, Venezuela - Epithelial fraction 12 v2 (version 2) | ecosystem: Host-associated > Birds > Digestive system > Esophagus > Crop | place...
TTTTAAAAACATATTGTTTTTCTTTTTTTTTTTTTTTTTGGTTGTAGGTTCTGAGGTGACAAGAAGACTGTTATCTACCAGAGTGACGTTTTCAAAGCCTGAAGCTGCAGGCATTGTCATGGCATAGAGTGTCTTGTGGCATGCGGAGTGTTTGAGGGTACAGTGATGACTGCTGCAAAGTCAAGAGTGTGTAGGGTGGGGGACACCCAAACCACTGCATTCTTCTCCAAGGGGCCTGTTGGGAATGGTCCTGGCACATGTTATCCCCTGAACCGTGCCCAGGCATTGTCTTGGAGAACTCTGAAGTGGGACAGGCAAAAGCCCTGCCAGGGAGTATGCTAACAATTACAGACTACAGAAGACTGCTGGTCCCGTCCAGTGCTCAAATTCATTGCCTGGCATTTTTTTATTTAACAGCATAGATATAACCTGTGTTTTAAATACTTTTTTTTTCAGAATTATTACGGGATTAGGTTATAAAGAATTCTCATCTCAGTCCCCCATAGACTGTGTATGGAGCTTTCTATGTTTCGTAGTTTTCTACAACGCAGGACCACGTCAGCATTGCCACTTCAACTCAAACCAGTAGTGTACTTGCTCTGTGCTAATGCCTGTTATTATGTAGGCCTTTTTTTCCCTGAGCAATTCAACTGTCCTTGCTGTTTGGAGGCATTTCTCAAGATTTGTCTCCCTCAAGGATGCCTCCTGCAAGCTGGACTCTTTTGTCTCAGAGACAATCCTCAGTTCAGTTATGGAATCTTTAATGTCTATGAAGTTACACATATTGTTTTCAGTTCTAAATATGAGTTCAGCCTCTATTCTGATTTTTGAATTTCTGGGTAAGATAAAAAAAACAACAAAGCAAAGCAAGAATATTCCAGTAGCTCGCGGTTCTTACCTACTCGTGATAAAACTTTTTGTAATACGAATAGGACATAACAGACCTCAGAGTGCTTGTATCTTTTAGTGTAAATAAGGTCTTCATAGGATAGCTGGGATAGAAAAGTACTAGGTTTACTATAACCAGCAAATACAATTTCCCTTTACTAATTCTAATGATGAAATACAAGTATCTGAAGGCATTTTGCAAGAAATGCAGAATCGATAATAATTATTACAACCGCAATAGTGCAATAGTGCCTTAGCAATCTACTGATATAAGATCAATGCAGATTTAAGTAAATACAGTTTGCCACAAAGATATAATGATCTACACAAAGATATAATGATCTACATAATTAAGTAAAGTATTGGAAGCACTTCCAGTGTGGGTGTGCTTAAAAACGGAGTATGGAAAACATTGAGGAGGGATGGTTTCTCTGAAGGTGAAGTATAGTAATTGTTGATGTACAACCTCTTACATAGAATCAAGAGTATGAATTTGGCAGAGCATACATATAAGATTAGGTTTATAGCATTGAACTTTTTCTGTTCTGCATTTAGAAGTTTTCTACATCTAGGATGATAGTTTTTCCTGTATTTTTCCATTAAATTGTGCTGTTACCTCAATAGGAGGGGAAAATCTGTAGACATCTGCATAGGTAATAAGAATGAGATCAAGAGGTCAGACCTTGTAAATAACCATGCTGTGATGTAAGGCAGCAAGAAATTCAGAAAGAAATTGATTAGTCAATATTTCTGTAGTCTCATTCTGTCTGGAGTTATCAAAGATTTCAGTTGTTCCATGCTTCAGGCATTACTTATGACAGCAATGCCATTCTCATATCTCTTATTTTTCTACAGATAGGATAGTTAAAATAATCACTCCAATTTCACTTTTTTGCCATGGCTTTCTGCTGTTTTTCTCTTCTGTTTTTGCTATCCGAGTTATGGTTTTGATTGCCTATTTAAAAAAAAAGAGAAATGATGTTATTTTGCTTAAAACTGCAAGAAGCTTTCTGGCACTTTTTACTTGTCTTCTTATTCTAGGGCCCTGGGGAAACTCTAAGGCTAATTTTTGACCATGACAATGAAAATCCTGCTTTTACTGTAATAAAGCCTGAGATTATCTTAGAAACTCATGACTCTGAGGATTTAGCCTTTAAGACTAAGCACTGATTATTATTACAACTCCAGACAAAAACAATCCTGCTGGTTTGGAATAAACCCTGCCCTTCCAGAGCTAGAGAAAAAAGCCCAGCAAGCTGAATATTAGCTAGTAGGAACTATTATGGGTTTGCATACATATAATTATTTAGCATATCTTTTACAATGTCTTCATCTTCATGAAAGAAACTGCAACTAGTATTTCAGAAAGCTTCACAGATAAGCCCCCTTGCTTCCCTACCCTCACTAATTGTGGTTTCCTTATCCTGTGTGGTCTCTTTATGTTTTACTGACTCGCTCCAAGCCTGTCCTTATGTATCAGCCTTTTCTGTTTCAGCATGTTCCAGTATTCTGCCCACTGGAGAGGCTGAGCCTGAGAAACAGCTAAATGTGCATCCTTCTGATGTCGAATGTAAACAGGAGCAGTCTTGCCTTGTTTACTCTTAACAAGTCTTGACAGTGTCCCTTTATAAAAATACAAGGTTTTACTACTAAATGTGTTTGGGAAAAACTTGTTTTGATTGACAACAGTGACAATACCCCTAAGGGATTGTGCATCATACCGTAATGGAGCTATTGCCTTCTTTTCATACAGAACAGGAGTAATGTGGGTTAGGGCATCTGGGTGGATGCTCCTTTCTTTCCAAATAACTTTTGTTTTGTTTTGTTTTTTTTTTCTCTTCTGTTTCTTTAGCTTTCTAGAAAGCACAAAGGCTGTTAAAACCTGAATTGGAAAAATTGCTGTGAGATGCTAGAGAAAGTGTAACTAACTGAGATAGTTCTGTCATCTGCATATTTGTTTTTTTCTCCTTTAACCTTTTTTCTTAATTAAGGTAAAATTCCTACTGATTTGGGTTTATCTTTTGCGATATACATTGGCCAGTCTCTTATTCTTGCCATGTATTATATCAATACATCATCATCAAAGATAACAGCTGTATGAAGCTGTCACAATAAATAGAGCAATAATTTTGTTATTGTTAGAATGTATTCAGGGCTGCAACATATCTACTTCTAAAAAAATGACAAACATGAAAAGACTCTTGACTAATAAAAACACTGCATACAGTTTATGTATGTGGCTACATTACATGTATATGCTGCAGAGACATGTATTTATAGTAACATGCTGTAATTGTGGCGAAAGTTCTGTCAGCATTTCTAGTATAAACATCATTTTCAGGATTTATTACACATCTATAGGATTAGATCCCAGATAGAATTTGGCAAATGAGGCCTCAGCCTGTGTAGCAAAGTCTTCTACAGATTTCTTTTTCAAAGAATTGCTTCATAATGTGTATAAACACAAACAGGAACAGATGTTTGCAAAGTTTTTGTTTGTGCTGGTGTAATTAAAAACAAGCACAGGTTTAAGCTGAAGTTCACCTCAGAGAAGTGCCAAAGTTAAAAAGAGAAAAAAAAATAACAAAGTAAAAAAAAAAACCACAACAAAAAACCCCACTCGCATAGTTTGCTTCTTTTCAGTGTTTCAGATGTTTTTCTGATGATAGCGAGGAAACATCATGTCTACCATTCTCTCCTTAAGCTGGCCCGAGCATGGGACCCTGTTCTAGACTTCCAGGGGGCAGAGAACCACACACCAGCTGAAGGACTGCAAGCCTCTGTGATGCCAGAGTTGCATGAGCGATCTGGTTTCAAGACCTCAGTACTTTGCAAATGTTTCATGACTTGTTGCTGCCGGAACTAGTATTTATATGTTCTGATTCTGTTTTATTCCGGTATTCCCATAGCTTGTGTAAAAATCCTCATTCAACTGGAGGTGGCCCATGGAAGAGTTTCGCTCAGCAGAAGAACTCTTCTCTGATGAAACTTAGACGAAGGTTTGTCTTCCCATTTTGATAGCTGCTGCACTTTCAGCTCAGAGCAAGTGGACAAATATCAAGGATAGCTTTCTGAGTACAAGCTATGCCACAGCGGGACAGTTCACCCCTGCTTTCCACTGAGATGAGTTAGCTGAAACTTGCTCTCACTGTAGGGCAGATGTGCTCCATGCTGTCCCCTTCAATCCTGGTTCTGCAGGCTTGCAAACCCAAGGACCTGTTGATGGACCCAGTTCTTCATGGTTTTCTGTACTCTCTGAGAGAGAGAAAGATATAACCTACTTGAAAAGACTTCTCTGAACCCATTGCTTAGTTCAACATAAGGAGCTGTGTATACATTTGGAGAGGAAAGAAGTATCCAGATGCTCTGAGGCTTTTCAGGCATGCTTTGGGAGGTTAGGCAGAACCAGAAGTTCTTGATATCATGCCTGTCCGATTGCAGAGCCACTGAAGGAAATTATCCAAGCTATATCACTTTAGGGACAGGCAGAAACATTGTACGGTCACAACAGGACATCCAAAATAAACAAGTTCTGATTCCTTCCTTCTGTCATTCTCTCAGAGACTCCACCACCACCATCCTTTGCTCCAGTACAAGGCTGTAGAGCTACTTGATGATGGTTTTATTCTCACGTATTTTTCTCACTTGCAGAGTCAGGTAGATAGTTGATTTCTGGGATTATGTACTAGACTAAAAAAAATAATTCAGTTGCAATTAAGTTATATGTACACCAAAAAGACCAATTTAATCTAAAGACAATATAGGGGAAATTTCTATTTCACCTAAAATAAAGGTAGATGAATCAAGGTTGTTCTAAAATATACATGGACCTGTTGGAGCGAGCCCAGAGGAGGGCCACAAATGATCAGAGGGATGGAACACCTATCCTGTGATGAAAAGCTGAGAGACCTGGGATTGTTCAGCCTGGAGAAGAGAGGGCTCCGGGGAGACCTTACTGTGGCCTTTCAGTACTTACAGGGGGCCTAGAAGAAAGATGGAGAGAGACTTTTTACTATGGCTTGTAGTGACAGGACAAGGGGCAACAGTTTTAGACTGAAAGAGGGTAGGTTTAGACTGGACAGAAGGAAGCAATTCTTTGTGATGAGGGCGATGTGACACAGGAACAGGTTGCCCAGAGAAGTTGTAGATGCCCCAACCCTGGAATTGTTCAAAGTTAAGTTGGATGGGGCGTTGAGCAACCTGATCTAGTGAAAGATGTCCGTTTCCATGGCAGGGAGGTTGGACTAGACAATCTTCAGAGGTTCGTTGCAGCTCAAACTATTCCATGATTCTAAAATGAAGAAATGATTTAGAAATTGTGAAAATGAAAGATTTTGCTGGTCAAATCTCTTAGTGAAAAAAATATTGTTAAACTTAATACATATTAAAGAATCATATGAAGTTCCTCAAGTAGCTTTGCTTCAGCAAGGGAAAAAATATTCCACCTGAAACATTCTGGTTAAATAAATTACATTATTTTCATACTTAGCAGAGTTGAAGTATGAACTCCATGAGCTTTAACCAAATGTAAGTTTTATTCTCAGTGTGGATATAAAGTCTAAAAAAGAAAAAAGGCAATAGAAATGTGTCAAAAAATATAATGCAAAGTGGCTATTGTCAGGCTGATCTAAAAGTATTGTCAAGATTTCTATCCTCTTCACATACAATTATCTGTACAGAGAGAAGCATCGTATCAGAGAGGTCATATTTTAAACTGGAGTTGTATGTAAACAAGGACCTTTGAGACTAGCATGTTATTGTCACTTTTGATACTGATGACAACTGATCATTTACCAGGTGATAAACCAATAGTCCAACAAACACCCAGAGTTTTGTGGAATGCCTTTATGATGAATATTTCAAACACTAGAGGGTAATACAAAAGCCTTGTGATTCTTTACCATAAATATATATACACACACTCAAAAAGATTAAAAAATATCTCACAAATCATATAACCATGTTATATGTAAATGTAATAATAACAGAATATTTTAAGGCTCAAAGTGTAGATTTTATAGAAAAATTCCTTCATGCCATCTAACACACTGAGAAACTCCTTTCATTAAGATTTAATTGAAAAGAAGGAGTGGAAGGCACTGATCTCTTGTATTATAAGATTTTTTGAGTGGATGGCTTTCCAGTCATATAGCATGAGAAATCTAGAAGGAGGAATGCCCTTTAACTAAAACCAACACCACAGATTTGCGCTGATGAGCTCAAGAAGAACAAACAAAGCACAGCTATGTTCTTGAGATTATAAATGAAGTTGCTAGTGCTTACTTTGAAACTGTAGCCAAGAATGAAACTGCAAACAAACACACGTTATTTATTATCTATACAATATAGACGTTTGTAAGGGATGACTCATGGTGATTAGTTTCCGTATTCTGTGTTAGGATCTTGAGATCTGCTGTATTCATTTATGCAATCATTAGGAGCTGAGAAGGGGTAAACTATCCTGACATTGAAAGCTGACCTTTCAGTTATTTTTGTCAGATCTGAACCATCAATTTGTCAGCCATGGTATGTGAACCAGTTCGCTCCTATCTATACTAAGGTGCAGCAAGCATGCAGTTTGGAAAAATGAAGGTGAATAAAGGTCACCAGATCTCTTTATCTGTAGCCAAGGAAATTGCTGAAAGCAAGCAAATATGCTGCAGGCACAGTGGTGATTTTTCACAATGCCATTGAGTAGAACCTTGAAATTTGGTGCAGTTGTAGATCATGGACCTGAGTGCACACAGACACAGAAGGGAAGGGGGGGGAACAAAGAAAATCCAGATTTCAAGGAGAATGTTCCCTCACAGGGTGGTCAGTGACTGAGGATTTTGTTTTGTCTGCCATTTCATCTACTTAGTCTTTCAGTGTCTTATTTTGTAACCTCACCCTATACTTGCTTTATTATTATACATTTATTTATCTAGGCTTGAGCAATATAAAAACACCCATAGAAAAGCTCTAGGAGCTCATAAAATTAATTAGATTTACAATTCCAAATGATGGCCACCAAACAGTACAGCAATAATCCCATAGAGAGAGCAAATTAACTCAGCTAGCCAATAAATCAGAACAGAGTACTGTGTTTTCTTTTTCACCTCCAAGAAATAGAATCTGAACTTGCCCAAATGCTTTATCAAATAAATGGCTCTTCTAGGATGCTCAGAAGGGCATGATGTTTGACTGGGTGGAGGTGTGGTTTTTTTTGTTTGGGGTAATTTTTACCATAAATAGAATAATTAAACTCTGTTTTTTGTGTGTGTTATGTGTCTCAGCGGGTGTGACATTGTCAGCTATCAAGACTGAAAGTTTTGTGATGTCACTACTTCCATTTATCATGTTCCAGCCAAGGAAATAGCCATATATTTATTAACTGATTGAATCATTATTAAAAATTACAGTTGTGCTGATGTTACCTGTTAGCCTCTACAAGACAATGGGTGATGAGTAATTGCAACCGGGAATGAGTGACCAAAGGCTTATGTTCTGTGGCACAGCACAGTGCAAAAATTTTTTTCTCACTCTAATTAAAAGGTCTTGTCAGAGCCCAAGATAAGCTCTTGGCTGAAGAGACCGTCATTCGCTTTACTCGCCTAAGAAATGGGGCCCTGATCTGGTTGGCCTCTAGTTCCCAAACTTACCCCATCTTGTTTTAGGGTCTGACTGTCCTGCGGCTCTTAAAAGCGTAATGTCCAATGGATGTGGCGTCCCTCCCATTTCACTCTCTCTACCCCAGAGTAGATGGCAAGGCACAGATATCTGCAGAATGTCATTTGCAGTTAATATGTGTCCAAATACCAAGATTTTGGCCAATTACTGTTTTACACTAGATGCTGGAAGTTACAGAGAGCAGCCTTGGTTTTCTTCAGTATAAATGTCACTACTAGTAAGAAAAAGTATAATACATTCCACAGAAAGTAACATAACCAGCTTGTCATTGTTTATGGTAGGTTAAGACCTGGTGGCATTACTGTGGCTGCCTATAATTTGTAAAATGTTCGTTTAAAGATAGAGGATTGACATTTAAGGTAAAAGTACCTCTGCATTGACCCTGGGCTTTTCTTTTTGATCCAAAGCAATCATAGCAAATTTGAGAGACAAAATTCACCAACATTAATAACAAAAAATGATCGCCAACACCAAACTGCATCTGCCTGCATGGATGGACTGCTATCCAACCGCATCTTGAATACGATTAAAAATATAATTTGACTTTGAAATCCCAATGTATCTAGCACCTTCCTCCCTAGAGGACCAAACCAGATGTGCCATGTTTTTATCCTGCTGGCAGCTAATCATAATTTCCTAGGTAGACATCTATAGAAATCCTGTGATATCTTAAAAAGTAAATTTCGCCAGGCTAAACACAGCTCTAAAGCATTAGACTAATGAAATTTTAAACCCTATCCCATAAAGTTATATTTCACAAAAGTGGAAAGCAGTTTTTATTCCTTTTTGCTGCAAATTTTGTGAGCATATGGTGTAATGTGGAAACATGGATAGTCAGAACAGTTAGCAGTTGCTGTGGTACTGCTGGCTTATTTCCACTGTACAAATTCATATGAAGCTAAAATATCACGCTGGTGACATATGCTTACCGGCTCTCCATTTACTGCCTGCAGCTATGGGCTCCTGTATTCTAATGGTAATTCTACAATCTGTTCACTGACAGCTCAGGGGGCCAGATGATATGCACACTACTGACAGGGACATCACTTTCATGAAACATTTACTTCTCTGCACCTGAATATTGGAGTAATCATATAGAGAGTCGACACACCATGAAATAGAGTTAGACTGAAGATTCTGAGAAGAAAATAGCAGACTGTCACTCAAAATAAAGTTCATTTTATACCCAGCAGAGCTAGGTTAAAAGACATTTCCATACACTGAAAATGCTTTCCAACTTTAAAGCTGCAGTTTAAAAGAAAAATGTTTTCCCCGTATTTTTCTTTAGTGGCTCAAGGGATAATTGCGCTCCAAGACTTGCATTTGAGAAAGCTTGTACTTTCTTGTCCTGTGCTGTTTGAATGAAGGCAGAATTATAGTGGGTGGATGGGCACTGAAAGTTCAACCCTGCCACATTGTCAAAAGCACCACCAAACTAACTCTGAGTATCTTGTTTCCTTTTGCTGCCCTGCAAGGTTAGCTGTAAGATTTTGAACACTTGAAGGTCATTTGCACGAAGTGACCTCTCAGATCAGATCTTTGCATCTTATGGAGGTGGCAGCATAGGTGCGGCTGTAGCGAATCACTGTGCAGGGGAAGGTACAGCCAGGATGGGATTAGGCAGCTGGTGCTGGTGCTGGGGAGTTACACCTGTAAGCAAGCAAAGTATGAAAGGACACGCTGTAGGATTGGGATCAGGTGCTCAGAGTAAGAACTACTGAAGTATCCCTAAGCAGACACAAGCAAGGCTGATAATAAGCATTTTCAGGTGAGAGCTGGTAAAATGCATAATGCACTGCCTAAATGCTATGTTTTACTGAAAAGGGTAATGACAAATTCCAAGGCAAAAGGTTAATTTCATTATGCAAAATTTGAGAACAGGCTTAAAAGGCCAGATAATATCTTATCAACCTCTGTCGTTCCCGCCAGAAGGTAACAACCAATTATCTAACATTAGGAAAGAGGAATAGAGCAGTAGAATAAAACAGAGATTACTCCTTCGCTAATATAGAGAGGGCAAGGATAAACATCTAATGTGTGAGACAGCAGTTGGTTAAGCATGTACGCCATCTTTCCAGTACCCATATTACCTGTGAATGGAAATATAGTATTGACATTAATATATTTTCTATGTTCTGGCCATCATGAAAGTAATTATGAACAGAGAAATTGTCGGCCATGCCACTGAAGAAGAAACTTTAACATTGCTACGCAGATAGGGGTAAAGTTAAAAGCTGGACTGGAAGGCACACAGTGAAATACTATCTAGAAAGAAAAACAATCACATGAGAAGGAAATGGATATTTTGAAATCTTTCCACATGCTGATGTACCACTGAACATGAAACATCACATGCACTTTGAAGGGAAATGCACAGAAAGAAAAATGGAGACTGATGAGGAGTAAAGCTTGCAATTGCCACCGCTGGTGGTAGAGAATCCTCACTGTCAGTCCTTCGTGATGGTCCATTGAAAATTTTATTTTTGCTGCAATGTGGAAAAGTGCCTTGATTATACTATGTCTGAATTATCATATGCTACAACAGCGAATTCTAGTCAGACACCATCATAACAATGTATGTAATATAAATCTTCATAAATACTTCTCTAACAAACTCAAAGCTACTGCTGTGGGTATTTCAACTCATTTCCAAATTCTGATTTTCTAGGTATTCTCAATAGACAGATTGCATTAAAGTGTAGCTGATGTTATTCATATGAAACTATAAAGGTTTTGTTCTATAATACCTCATGTTCTTAAGGATTTTCCTCGTAATATGCTCATTTTGTGACCAAGGAAAGGCTATCAGATTTTTCTTTCTGCAAGGTGATCTTTCTGCTTGTTTCAGAATGACAGCTGACATTACATTATTTTGCAAAGATTAGAGGGATCCCATGTCCTCATGATTTCCTACTTAAGCAGCTTCCATTTGTGTTGTAAAGATGTGCTACAAATGATTTACTTTGGGTCTCATTGAAACTTTTTTTCACTGAAAGGTATTTATATGCAAGATTTTTATGTAAAATGGCTTGTTTTGGATAAAACTGAAATGTCTGGAGTTTGTTACTGAAAAATCGTTTTGACTAAACGGAAAAATATTTTGACCTAGTTGAACAGCTATTTTTATATAAATAGTTATTGAAAATATAAATTAGCTTCTGTAGATGTCTTTGTATTCTCTTGTTCACATGAGAATAAAATACATAGAGGAATAGAAAAAAATGTATTTTCCCCCCAGAAAATATTTTTGGTTTTCAATAAAATGCTGCAGAAGACAGGAAAATACTTGCAAGATTGAATCCTACCTACTTTTCAGTCTATTCCAACATTTCAGAGAAAATGTATAGCATTTTTTGACTAAGTATAGTAGCTACATTTTATAGGATTACCTGGAAAATCTTCTCTGCTTATACAACAACAGGGATGGCTTAAGGCAATACTACCATGTGGCTGTAGCCTGATACAGAATGTGTACACCCAGTTTATTCTTTTATGGAGCATGTATTTATATACCTCTTGTTTTTAGTTACGCACATTTACAGCAGTATGTTAAAATTTTATTGTAAAGAGTGCTTTTATTTTATCATAAAATATAATATCCTCTGCTCTCTGTGGGAAGATGAAGAGATGGACCACAAAATCTCGTCATTATTTTTCCCCAATTTTAATTTTCTTCAAACACTCTGCAATACATCTGTTTCTCAAAATGGCCTGAAGCACATTCTTGCAGTACAGCTTGCAAAGTGAGGTAGCCATAAATGCAGTGGGGAGGGGTGAATACTGTGTAACTACTGTCCCAAACCTGGAATGGAGAGTAGTAGCATAACTGCATTTTTATGGGGTAATTAATTATATATCTTGATTGCAGGAGACTTTTTCAAACTGAAATGCAGCTCGAAATTCAGTCATTAATATACTGGAGTAGAAAGTATGGAAAAGAAGACATCCTACTGTGTCATTAAGAAGACTCAGGTGGATTTTGAACTGAGCAGCTCTCTTAGCTCTTATATCCCTCAGATACTGGGGGAAAACACAGATTTCTACCCAAAATACGCAAGCTACTTATATATGAAGCTTTTTGCATTTCACTGCTAAGCTTACACACATTCGAACAATGAAACTGAGTGTGTTCTCAACAGAACTCATCATACCTGTGTGAAATAAATGAAAAATCCCTGCTTCACAGATGAACAATATGTTCAGTGTCCTTGCTGTCTAGTCCTACACTCTGCATATTCTCACTGTACCAGGTACATTTTTGGTTAGATATTAATCATTGGGCAATTTATAATAGAAATGCAAAATAATGCATTTCCTATCTTCTTTGACCCATCCTTCTATAGCATGGCACACTTTTTTTCTTTTTTTAACCCGCTGGGCTAACTAAAAAGGAAAACATTACACATGGAAGAATGCAGGCGGTAATCTCCTTGAATACATGTTCTTGGAAATCTCAGAACAACCCAGCTCTTTCCCCTGTTGTACCACCTCAAGCCTCCCATGAACAATGCCAAGGATGATGGCATGTTCATAAAGTTTGTTTTCTGTTCCACTGAGCCATCTATACTGTTCTTCGACCCGTCTCCTGCTCCGTATATTTATCACTGGCAGTGACTTTCTCTGGTGCTTTCTCATGCTCATCCCGCAGCACTGGAGCCTCACAGGCTGGAATTGAAATCAGCCAGGTGCAGCCAGCAATGGCGTCTCTCTGATGCTGTGTGATGGTGGCTCCCACTCTGCCCCTCTCCCCTGAAGGGGAACTGATGGAGTTGCTCCGTCCCAAAGAACACGCTCGTCAGCTCCTTTCTGCCTAAAATTTTCCCTAGTCACGCTTGCGCTAGCAAATGCTGTGGGCTGATGGCTTCACATCAGTGCTGCTCTGAGGCTTCCTCTCTAGCCCTCAGGCCTTGGGATCCAGACAGTGAAGCTTGAGGGTGGTGCCTCACTTATGGTTTGCTTTTCTATTATTTCCAACTTCTATTCTGGAGTCTCTGAGCCTTTCAGGCTGTATCACTGCATGCTCTTATACTGGTAGGGAGGCATGGGATCTGAAGAAAGTCATTTGAGAGATGGTTTTATTCTGGGGAAAATGTAAGATAAACATTTTTTTTGAAGACAGTAGCACATTTTTTGAAGATTTCTTTCAGATAGGGAATCAGGGAGGAATACAGGATATTTGGCTCCTAAAGATTAGATATGAAATGAATGATGGTCTTTATTTCTGCACTAGTCACTGAGGCCTCTGGATGTCTGGGTTGTTTTGCAGTGGACAATTTGGCCCATCTGCTTCGTGGTGCAGAGCACAGCTTTTGCCTTTGCTCTGGGCAGGCAGGCTGTGAGGGCAGAGAGAGGACTGCTCACGATTTGCACGAACCACCCATGCTGCGGGCACCCAGAGGTGAACAACACCGTGGGGCGTCCAGGCACCAGGCAGGCAACACCAGGAGAGACTCGTGATGAAATTTGGCTGCTGACTGGTTAGGAATGCAGTGACAGCAGTTAATTACCAGGACACACTCACTTTTGATGAGTCTTTGCTTGCTAACAAAAACTTGTCTCCTCAGCGTTACCACCTTGATGTCTGAGAATCCTTTTAGTGCCTTATTCAAGTCATCATAGATCTTTCAGTGGGATAAGCATCCAAACCAAATGGTACCTGACCAAAGGTGTGACAAAGGGTGTCAGTTAAATGGCCCACCCCTTCACCCTGACGTCATAAACAAAAAATGCTTTTGCCATGGATATAGCAGGCAGACCTTAAAAGCAGATAAATGTAAAATGATAAAGTTAAGATACAAAGCAGGAATCTTTTGTAATGAGTCTTTTCTCAGTGTCTTTTTTGATTGTTTGGAACCAGCTCAAATGCTCAGTTTGTCCAGAGGTTTTCTTGCCAATGCTTGCCTACGGATTTAGTGGTTTCAAAGCAGCCTCTTTGCAGGATAGGGATTACGATGCCGCACCACCATCTTTATCCGCTCATTTCTGCTCAGCTTCCTATTTTCCTTTCGTTCCAGCTGTAGATGAGAACTGTACAAATGTTCCTTTTCCTAAATGTGACATCTTGGTCTATGACATGACATATGTATGGCACCCTTATTCACCTCGTACCCAACAGATCTTTCCTCTTTTGCTTCTTCATTTCTGGCAAAAGTTGACAAACAACATAACAGCATTAAGTACTCATCTCCTCTGTTTCAGTGCTTGTAGCAGGGACTTTTACCCCTTTCCCTTTTTACTTCCATAAGATACTTTTACTATTGTTTTCTCTTATTTATCCCCAGGTTTACCTCTATATGTGTATGGAGTATTTGTTTTTTATTTTTTTTCCTGCCTGTACAAATTAGATTTCTTCATGTGTGTTTTTGGTGATTGGAGAGTGCCGCCAATGCTTGTTTACTCCGGTTCTTTGTGCTGCTCTTGTATCAATGATACTGTTTCCTTACTGACAGCTTCACCAAGCATAGCGCTGAATTTCCTGAATTTCACACTGGGCAAAACATAAAAACCCTCCTTCCCTGCAAAGCAAAACTGATTATTTTTTGACAACACATATCAGAAAGACACTACAGCAACAGTGAACTCCCAGACTGACTTCAAATAATTCTTCAACTAAATTCAATTTACACATTGGGGTAGAAAATAATAATAGATCAAAACAAGCTCTCTTAATTGATAAAAGCACCTCTTCTCTACAAGCTTTCTCTCTAATCCACACACTTTCTTTTCTCAAGCCAGAAGTTAAAACGAGGAGATGCATTTATGATCCCACCTATTCTCTGCAAATGTTTTTCCATCACAGAACCAGAATCAGTCCTCTTTCTCCCGCATTGCATTGCCCGGCCCACATCTTCATGTTGATGTGTCAAGCCCATCGTCCATTCTGGAGTTAAATGAAATCTCTGGGTAGTTCTCCTTCAGTCAGACCCTTCACTGCCTTTGAGGCACTTGCTGTGACAGTCCCAACCAACTCTTCCAGTTGTCTTAGAGTTATTTACCTGCCTACTACTTGTCCCTAATCAAGCAAGCAAAGAGCTGGCTGCTGGCTGCTGACTTGATCTGTAACAGGAGAATGAGTCACAGGACTGAGTGCCGTGGGAAGAGATCATCTACACCCATGGCTGCTCATGTCTAAAAAACCAAAACTGTTGTCCAAAAGCAAAAAGTAGATCTGGTAGCAACTGTTTTGATTCCTTGAGCAGCATGCTGTTTTGGCTCCTCATTTCCCTACAAGTTACTGTGAGGGCTTAAAAGAAAGATTGTAACTACTGATTGGCTGAAAATAATAAACATGGAAAGAAAAAGGACTTGCAATTAGCTCCCACCCACAACAACAAAAACCAAAAAAACCCACCCACCCCCCAACTTAAGTACCCTGCTTCTATGTCTCTGCCTATTACTGTTCGCCTGTTTTCACTTTTTAACCTATAAGCCCAGTGAGGCAGATACCTTGGCTTCTGCTCTATTCAAACATTATTAGCTCAGAGGTGACAATAAATTTTAAGAGAGTTTTAAGAAGTCTAAGAGGAAAATTTTCTTCTTCTGGAGTCTAGGGTCTGTCAACTCTACCTTTGTCTGTGAATAGGTCCCCTCTCCAGCCATTAGCCTGGGAAGTGTCAGGTGCCAGCTCAGAGAGCCACTGCCTGGTCGCTTCAGACCTGGAAGGGCTGTGCTGTCTGTGCACAGAGTCCAGCGACTTCGCTGTCCCCCATACTTAGGGCTCACATTTCGACTCAGCTCAAATGTGGTAGGGCTGCCACACTGCAGGTAGGTCAGCGCCACCATGCATGGGACTTGGATCCTCTTCATTGGTGTGCAGTAAACCCAGAACATCTGCCATGAGACTACTATAGATGTGTAGGTATACTCCATGTGGACAGCAGGTTCATTTACGTATGTAAAAGTACCGCTGAAATTTTAACCTGAAGTGTTAGTGGACTTGAAAAAAAATGCCAGTAGATTTTAAAGGAGCAAGAAGTGAAGTTAAACTAACTCTGGGACCACATGGCCCCTACAGAGCCATCCAAATTCAGTGCAACTCTGTGGATTTCATTACCAGTTTATCTACAGAGAGACATTAATTCAGACTAAGGCAGAGTAGTTTAAAGGGGAGTTGATGCACTTTAGAACAAGGGTATATTTTGCGATGAAATATAAAATAAATTAAGGGAACACCAACTAAATTAAGCTTATTCTAAAATATGAGAATTCATACAGGGAATTACTCAGGTCTGGTCATTCCAGAATGGCTCCTTATACTGAGAAACTCTAATATCAATGTGGATTGTGATCCTAGCTTTGATAAGAACTTGATCAAGCTACTTAACATCTTAGTTACACTTCTGGATTTTTAGTTGGGTTTTTTTGTTGTTTTTTTTAATTTTTTTTTTTTCCCGAGAGTTATCATTTGAACAGCTCATGCAGTGGGTGGCTTTGAAGCTTAAAAATCTAGTATTTTTAAAGAACTATTTATGATATAATATAATAATTTAAGTATTTAGGCCTTGAAAATCAATCTCTTTAGAGCCCTTCAGAGAAGTGTTAGATATATGCAAAAATGCAGATGTTAGTAGAAGCAGCATGTACGTATCCAAGAGCAACATTTGGCCCCCTTAAGCCAAATGAAAAATCTTTCACGCTTACATGCACACTCACAAACCTACCCTGCTGTGAAACTAGATATCATTTTCTGATTAAATGCTTACTCAGTCTGGCTGTACCACAGAGTGACTGTAATAGTAATAAAGCTCCAATGTGGCATAGATTAAACCTTTAGGAGGTTGTGGTGGTGCATTTCTGGATAATTATATAATCAATAAGAATAACAGTAATAAGAAGAATAACACTTATCTCTTACAGAGCAACTTTTATCTTTGGATTTTAGGTTGTGCTGGCATGTAAGGTTTAAATCTGAAGTCAGGATGATTTAATCTAGTAGAGAAATGCAGTTAGCTCATGGAAGCGCACTTTCTGCAGTGCTCTATTTCTTTTGTGGAATTGAAATTATGGGTGTATTTACTCGGTGCTTGCTGCAGGAAATAGAAGTGATTCTCAGTGGAGCAAGCATGAGTGCAGAGAGAATGTAAAGATTATGGGAAAAGTCACGTTTAAAGGCACAGGGCTTATTATCCTACATGCAGCATTATGACGGGCAAATCCTAGCCTCTGCTGAGGGGGCAAAGGGACAGAAGAGAAGTAGGGAGCCTCCCATCTCCCCCCAAGCCTGGCTGCTTGAAGAAGAGGCTGTCAGCATCCTGCTGGCGATGCTTCCTGAGTAACAATGCCCCAGTGTGTCTGGCAAAGAGGGCAGAGATCTTCTTCATTGTCTCTCTTGCCCTCCTCAGCTGGGCTACAAGCCATACACTGAAACCTTGAGGGGTGGTGTAACACTGTTCCCAATGTCCTGGGGAACTCTTCTTCCAGTTTGCCCTGCCAGAACAATTGTCTGAAGGAGTGGGGGGGTCTTGGTACAGAGCCACTGGTGTTTTCCAGGAAGCTGGAAAGGTGTCAAGAGGTGGACACTTTCTTCTCCAGTACCTCTTCTAAGCTGGTGGCTTCTGCTTCTGCTGGCACTTCTGTGAAATTGCGAATTTTTGTTTCTATGTTTTTCTGCTGGAGAAAGTCACTTTAGTGGGCTGATTGGAAGAAAAATTTGGCAGTTTTAATAAACTTTGCAAAAGGTCTAAGTACTACACATTAAAATTAAAAGTTTCTTATTCTCAGTTCAAAATGACTTACTGTGTCAAGTTTTATCGTTGTTCTGAAAGAATAAAACTATCAAAAAAGATAAAATTAGTTTTTTTTTTGAATTAATGATAAAGGATGATAAAACTTTCAGTTTGATCTGGTTTATTTTTATATGCAAACCATTATTCACATACCTTTTTCAGATTTTTTTTCTCTAATTTTGAGACACCTTAGATAACACCATAGTTGGGAATGTATTTTGGCCAGCTTTGTTAAATAAGATAGAATATTAGAAGTCTTCCAAGTCGTTTCCTCTAGGTATGGCCTCTTCCCAATCCCAAATCCATCTCAGGATGAAGCTCAACCCAACATCTACCTTGTCTCCCAGTGCTCTAATTTCTCTCAGATATAACAGAGGCCCATGGTGTGGATGCCCTTCTGCCACTCTGACCTGATTCTGGCCTCAGTTCAGAAAGGGCCTTGGCATGAGGGTCACACAGAAGCCCCTCAGAGACCATTGGGACCTTTGTGAGCTGAGACTTGGGCTGAGGACGTTAACTACACATGTAAAATGGTGACTGAAAAATCATGATAAAATGTGATGAATGTGATAATATGATACAATTATGATAACGTGATATTAAAAAGTAGTTGTAAACGCTGTCCTTCAAGAGTGAAACGAACAGTTCAGTCACAATTCATCAGCTATTCCTAAGAGACATCTTAAACTGCATGTTTTGACAAAATATCAGTAATATGGTTATTCTCAGTGACTAGCAGAGACCCTGACAGAAGATTTTTTTTGGCCATCTGGTTTATCCATTAGAAAAAAAAAATAGGAGATAATTTTATCTCTATTACTTTGACAGACCACTAATTTGGTTTTGATACAATTAATATTGGCTCAGCACCAATGAAGCTTTATTGGATTTGGAAAAAAATTCTTCTGGCTGAAGACGCTGAAAACCAGTTAAGAATCAGTTATTATACTAAGATTTTCTGACATTGGTTACAAGCACAGAATAGAATAAAAATATTTATACATACGGATTCCAATGTGTAGTGAAATTCAAACCAGAAGAATTCCTGGATGGCTTCCCCTGCCCTTTAAATCATAATTCAGAGCATCTGAGCAAGAAGCATTCTTTCATGAAAATGAAAGCCCACTGAAAAGAATAGAGAGGAATAAACTGTGGGCATTCTCACAACATAAGTTTAACTATAAAAAGGTACTTTAAAAAGGAGGGTGTTCATCCAAGATTTTCTATGTTGTGAATGAAGGAGACTCCTCCAAAGAGCAATTCCAAATATTTAAGGGAAGTTTCTGCCCAGTGTCTTCTTCAACACTGTCTTCTCTCACCCCTTTGACTATGGAGAAAACTAAGGGATGCTCACCTTGTTAAGTTTAATGCATACACCTATATTTCTCTCTTTTGCCTTTGTAGGAAGCTGAGGTAGAATAGCCTTTAAAATGTTAGATGTCAAAAATCTGCTGCAATAAGTACTCCCCAAGAATTCTGCAAGTCTCTCAAGTAATGACTTGCAAATTGCCAGCTTTTATTTGGTTCTTTGCAGGCAGAACTCCTACTAGCCCTCCCATGGGAAGAACTTGTAGGAATAGAAAACCTGGTTTGTTGTTTGTTTGTTTGTTTGTTTTTTCCCAAGGGTTTGAACCCAAGAAATTTTGTTGCATAGTCATATTCTTAGACTGCTGACTTAAACTGCCATTTGAAGTTTTGTACAGGACAATACGTGACTATTAAAATTTGGGAGAAGTATGTTTTTCCCTTCAATGTGTTACTGCTATCTCATTTTCCTTTGGCAATATTAAAAGCATTTCAGAAAGTTTTATATGAACAATGAATGAAATTTCTAATTAGTTACAAAATGCTAAACAAAATGTCAGGAAGAACAAGAAACTATGAGCAAATATAGCCTAGGGATGGGTATCCAAAGTGATCATCCAGGTTCCCAACCAGCAAAAAACCCGTGAGAAGAAGTGGGCTACCAAGGAAAGGACCTGTGTACATTGGTGAAAGGAGAGACTAGGGCCCATATCCTGCCAAACATCAAGTGGGGTTACAAGTCATGGCTCATCTGGAAGAAAGAGTGAAACTGGTTCCAGTCTTCAGAGATGATCAAACTATCAGCTGGAGCTGAAAACTCCCAGTTGACAAGGAATGCATTTTCAGTTTAGATACAGATGTGTGAATTTTGTGAATTTCAGAATGCAGATTGTTAAGGAGTAGAGATTAGAAAGAAATGGAAGATTTTTCCTGGCCATCTAACACACACAATGATACCACATTATTGTGCTCACGAAAAGACCCGTACTTTTACTGATACAACTAGCTACTGCTTGCTTCCACAGGCTATTTTACAGCGATATAATAGTATCTGTTGGCAGTAGGTGCCTGTATACCAGTAGAACAAAGATGAGAAACAGATACTGCTAGCTAGCTGCTGTAAATATAAATTCTAAATAAAAAGAAATTCAAGTGGGAATGCAATTAAATTACATATATTATTAGATGGCATGAATGAATCTATTCTTCTAATTATGTTCAGGCTCAGATAGGTGAAAGGATAACAGCAGGGATGATTGTGAATGAAGAAAAGCGATTTCACACTAGACTGGGGAAAAAGTCTGAGAAAGAATCATAAAGAAGGTCTTGACACATCCTTATAAATGAGAATTTTCACAGAGGACAAGAGTTTTACCTGCAATACTAAAAAAACCCAAGGGTTCTTCACTGAGCATCTCAACTGATTTTGCCCTAGGTAGTTTAAACTGCTGTTATAAAATGATGTCTCCTTACTCACAAGAGATCTGCTGTCCCTCTGCGTTCTCAAAAGAAATTGTTTAATTAATTGTTAGAAAGATTACATTTTAATTAACAATGGAAATTCTTGGAATTGGGTTTTCAAGGCAAATTTTAATCTTCTTTGTGATAAGCTTTATGAAAAAATTTCAGCTAACATAAAAAATTAATAAAACCCACTAGAATGAAGAAGGGGAATATAAACATGATATCTGAGCCCTGGACTTTTTGTCCCCCATAGACACAAAGCAGACCTTGTCTTAAATCAGAACAAAGAGACATTTCTGGACAAATCCTAGAGGTAAAGCCTCCTGTCACATCAACTTTGTCACATAAATCATGGGCAACTGTCCGAGCTTTCAGTATCCTTCACAGTCAGTTTCCATCCTACTTTCCATCCTCAGCAGTAAGACGATGACTTTCGTCTCCAGTTGATCGATAAAGCCTTGCCCACTGCTTAGTCTTTTTTGAAACACACATTTGCTATTTTCTCCTTCACACACTCTGTGGTGAGGAAGAAACTCTCATTCCATGCTTTTCAGTATCTCAGTGGAGCGCTTTTGTGCTAGAATCCAAGTTTTCTCCTGCCTGTGTCCTTTGTAAGTTCTTTGAGGCAGGAAGCATCTTTTCCTGGGTGTCAGTGAAGTGCACAGTACATCAGGAGCCTGTGTTTGAAAATGTGTGTTTCAGCTTCAGATTTCAATTTCATGATCCCTTTGACAGAGCAAGTTCAAGAGGCTTATGCTGCCTGAAGCATCATAGCTGTATTGCTCTGGTATTGAAAGCTTTTTGCTCACAGCCATCTCAGCCAGGAATATAGGCATGGTTTTGGATAGCAATGTGGACATTCTTCATGACAAACTATTCTATAGATTAATAACTGAATCCATCAACATTAAAAACCTTGTTGCTTCAGAAGGCCTCGGTAGCTTTTATTGATGATATTTTGTCTCAGGGATGATAATGTGAAAAAAAAAAAAAAGAAAAATCTTCAAATACCAAAAACAAAGAAAGGAACTGGAAACAGCAGGAGGAAGTAATGCTTGTACTGGTTTTCACAGACACCAGTAGAACTGCCTAAACCCCTAAAGATCTGGTTTTAATACTTTTATATTTCTAGCAATTTCTCATTTCTAAAATGCTGTTATTACAAAGACATCTTTTATGTAGTTACAATACGTTAATTTCCAACAAACTGGAAGTTTCTGGACTTAAGGTTACTGACTTAAAGGCAATGACAACAGTTCATGAAATGGAGATATGAATTAGCTGCAGACAGATATTGATGGGTATGTATATGCCTGTAGAAAACCCAGAGATTATTTTCTCAGTGCATTCCTCTTAGTTAGTATAAATCTATTTTCATCCTTTAATGTTGTAGTCACTGAACTACATGCACACTGGTGACTTTTGCATTATCATGAGATATTCCCTGGCTATCTTGGGAGCTGGAAGTACTGCTGAGTGAACCCTTTCAAATTCCTCAACAGCTTACTCAAGCTGTTTGAGAATGAAAACAAGTGTACTTTCTGTATTGCAAAAATACTGTCACGCTGCCCTACATTCAACCTAACTTTGGCATTTCCTGAGTTTCAGAGCCAAAATCTGTTGGTATAATTCAACTGGTTTCAGTGGGATTGTGTCAGCAGAAAATATGGTCTTCAGTGCTTCACACTGCAACCTCCACCTTGTTTTAAAATACTCTGTTACATTTAACTTAGACATTTTAAAGGGAAGAAAGGGAGGAAAACAGATCAACACTGCATAGCTGAAAGAGTTTGTGACTTCTACTGACAACTTGGATTCTCCAAAGTTTTCAGAGGAGTTTACCATGCCAGTGATTCACTGTCTTCTGTATACCGGGCCAGCTTTGCCACATCATGACTTTAATCACTTCTTTAATTGGGTTTACCTCTATTGCTACAATATACTCTTGAAACTCTTTATCTGTCAGTATACTCTCAAAACTCTTTGTCCTTTGTTTTTTACTTTACTTTACCTTTCTATATAAATAAACTCTTCATTCAGTATGACACAACTCCATTTAGCCATCCCAGATGTTCAGACAGTAAGGGCTGGAGGCTGTTCCATTGCACTCCCAATTTCCTTCTCTTGCCTTCAGAACTGAGGTCTGAGAAAGCCCATATTACTGGGAGTGTACTAATTATTAAGTAATTCTGAATTGTTTTGTTCTGGTTTTTTAGTTGCATTGATACGTAGAAAAACCTCCTTCTGTGGGGTTAGAAATGAGTGATTATACATAGATCTTAACTTTAATTTCCATTGTTTTTTTTTTTAATAGGGGCAGCATTGGTATTTTTGATTGTTCGTCATCATGAAGAACAAAAAATCAAAGTTATGATCTGAACTTTAACCTAGTTTGAGGTTTTCACACTTTCTCTTGGCTGAAATAATGTCAAACATTTTCTTTTCTTCTCCCCCCACCCCAATTTGATTTGGACAAGTCTTAAAATCTCTGAATTCTTACCGCTTTCTTGAGGCAACATGTTTTCTAAGATGAAGTGGTGTATTAGATCAGAAGATTTCTCCAAGCCTTTTGATTAAAATGACATTCATCACTTAGGGTGCTATAGCATGTGCTGAGGTGAAGAGCAGGTAAGCTGATTGCTGTAACTACACAGTTCACAAAATAAAAATTGGACAATTTGCTGTAATTTAGAAAGATGAATGTGATGCACAAAATTATATATTTTATTTGAAGGCCAGATTGCATGACTCTAATCAGGATTTAAAATCTGAATGAGAAGAAATTGTACCATAATTATTTTCCCATAAGAGAACAAAGAGGTTGTAAAAGCACCTAATATATCTCTTTGAAGATTCTGAGAAACTTTTAGTAAGGAGCTGCAGACTAGCAAGGGAAAGGTAGAACTACCGTTTATCTCAGTCTTTTTATAATAAAATTTGTTTTACAATTCACTGAATGCATTTTTCTTGCAAAAATAAAAGCAGCCAAGTGTTTCCATATGCAAATGTTTGGGGTTCGATTTACCTTCAGTATATCTCTCTGGGCTTCAATGAAGTTGCACATAGATGAGCATTGTCTGTGTTCTTTTCAGTTTCTGCATACATCCTTTCACCGACCTGAATTTCAAGCTTTCAATTAAAATAAATTTTCACTGCTCTAGAGCATTTAGTTGGATCCTAATGGGCTTCTGTACTTCTCAGACAGGAAAGAAGTAATGCGGAACACTGTCTGTTACCTGACTCAAGGCTGAGGTCAAACTGCTTCATTTCCCTTTCCGTGTGTAGTCTTTCTTGAGCTACTTATGTTAGCTTTGCGTAGCAATGAGAGCTGACCTTTACAAACCAATGCATGTAGGCCTAGGTGCCTTTAACAAAGCATATATAAAAAGGGAGAGAAATGGGAACTACGTAGAGCTTTCTGCTTTATCTGCCCAGCACTCTGGCAATGCTCTGAATTGATTCATGAAGAAGGGAAAGGGATTTTTGACTTCTAGCTCTGGCTGTCAGTGTGATATTGGGCAACTCACTTTACATCTCTCTTTTTCTTTCTCTTCTGACTTTTTTCCTGACTTTCTCCATTTGTTTAGAACATGATTTCCTATCTTTATTTTTTCTTTTCTTGCCACATGCAAAAAATTTGTGCATTGAACTGGTGGAAGACCAAGAGCACATGAAAACATTACCGTCTGAGTCGTAGTCCGGCAACAGCTCACTCAGATGGGTGAGATCTTCAAGAAGTCCTCGACTGTTTTATGCATTGTGTTAGCCTGAAGCACACTGAGGCCTGAGCTCAGCTGGGACTCTTACATCTATTCCAGTAAAATATAATCATAAATAACAAACAAAATACAATAACAGTTATGAAAACGCTTGTTTGGCAGATGTCATCAAGGTCCTCTGTCTTCTTTTTTTTTTATTTCTTTCTTCTTCCTACATTATGATAAACTGTTCAGCACTAGGAAGTGTCAGCTGGTGCTTCTGTTTGTGTTTGGAGCAGTCCTTGGTAGAAGGAGTTATTTGATGAAAGTTTTTTTTTCCTTTGCTCTTTGATTAGAATCAGTCCTCACAGCAGGATTGCTCCCTGATCTCAGGAGTCCTAGGTGAAGTGCGATAGACCTGAATGGTCTTTGTGACATTTTGGTTTTGTTCTTGGACTGATGCTTACAGGTATGTAAGTCGATTTCCTCTTACATACACATGATGAGATCTCATCACCAACGTCATACTTGGCTTATACATGGTGTTTTCCATCACTGATCTTCTCCCTTGGAAAAATGAACTATAAGCTCTGGATAGTCCTTCCCAGAGTTGTTTTCAGTAAGATTAAGTGTCTGTAATAATTTGCCTGGCAGAGAAGTCTAACTAGTCCAGAAGTTCATTACTGTTTCTCTTCCTTTAAAAGGCAGAATGCCAGCTTTAGAGAAGAGCAGGACTCTAAAAGAGAGACACTCTGTACAACTCTCCCCCTGCACTCCTCTTTAGCACCTTTACAGAGCTGGAGAGAATGAGATCTCCTCCATGGCCTGATCTTGTGAAACCAACATGAAACGTGTGTGTACAATCCTTAAACAGGAAACTGTGGGCATATATCAGTGGCCTGCAGATATGATCCACTGAGGCAAAATTCTCTCTATTCAAACTCTTTCAGGGACAGTGGGCACCTTTCTATTTGCAGGGGGAGATCCCTGAGGAGTTTAGTACTTGTGTTGATTCTTTGCAATTTTCTACGCATCTGCAGTCCAGATGAAGGGAAAGCCTATGCATCTCTTTCTGTGAGAAAACAGAGAGAGGCCTTGAAAAGTTAATTTTGAGAGGAAACATTACTTTCTGACCACCTCCACAAAGTGAGTCCTATTTAACCATCCCACAAACAAAAAGAGCAAAAAATGTCTTTAAGGTTATTGTGACATTTTCCACATCACTTTATAAATAGAAGGTGGCACTAGTTCAAAAACGGTATCTCTGGCTTTAAGCAAATCAGTTCTGACTGACTTCACCAGCAACTGAGGTGCTTAAGCTGGGAATGTGCTGAAAGCCTTGCAGAAAGGATATCATCATTAGAAAGAAAACCATTTAGAAAAAATCTTGCATGGGGAAAATAGGGAGACAAAAAGATGGAAAGAAAATAGACACATTGTTTCTTTCTAGTTCTCATTTTGTTCTGAAACATTTTTTTTCACAAGAGATAAAAATATTTATGTGAGTGTTTTTGACACACACTTTCTTTTACAAGAAGTTATTCTGTGAGGAACTGCAGACATACAGAGCCTTGTTCATACTTATTTGTTGTTTCACACTTTATAAGACGTTAATTTTCAGAAAGACATGGTTGTATGTACAGAGGGAAAAAAGCTGGAAATATACATCTGAGATAATACCCATATTGTCAGTGGTATGACTGCAGCTGATGGAATGGACTGAAATTGGACATAGATTTGTGTACCTGAATTCCACTGGTGCAGTGAGTCCAGTTCTGAGCTCAAGAGTGACCTGTCCACCAGGCACATACCAAGGCTGCGCTGGTGCACATTCCAACTATTTTAAACTGGCACAAGTTAATCTCCACAAGTTGTGCTGTACCCCTAACTTCAGAAAATTTTCTTCTTAGTGGCATAATGAATAAAATATTAGAAGGAAAGGAAAAAGAACTGTAGAGTTAGATTCCCTTTCAATTGCCTGGCACAAACCACTGCACAATTTTCAGCTGAAAATTCATGAGAAATGAGAAAATATCCATTGGTTTAAGTTAGTCAACAAAACTCTACACCAGATGTCTTTGTCTTTCACCAGCAGATGAGGAAATGTGGTGGGCACACAATATCACAAAGCAGATCCCATAGAAGTAAGACAGCAAAATCTAGGACAACCCCTAAATCATTTTAGTAATTTATGGTGTTGACAATGGGCAGAACATGGCACCACAAGAATCAGAGAGATTTGCATCATTGCCTGACGGTTTCCACATTCTTCAGCAGCAAGTAGATCTCGAGTGAGAATCAAGGTCATAACATGTGAAATATATAAATGAAGTTACAAGCTGAACTAAAATAAAATGCATGAGCAATTTTGTTCAGATCCAGCCATTTATATTGTTAGTGACAGATCAACAGGTGCATTGAGAACACAAGACTGAAAGAAAAATCAAATTAGTTCTTCATTCTTTCTCCACTGAGAATCTAAAGTTCAGATATTGGTCTGTGTAACAAACTCACACTGATCATGAACAGCCTGTTTAGAGTGTGACACTAAGTGAATATCAAAATCATATCACTTCCTAAAGGAGGAAACTAGAGCAAATTATAAGTACTGAGATATCAAAAGGCGTTGAGTGATGTATGGGACCTGATACGTCCTCCTCCCAGGTAAACAGACCCAAAGGGCCTGAAGGCTAAGTACTAACAAATGGCAAGGGAGGGTTACTGTCTCCAGTCTGCAAAGCACCCAGTGCCAAAAGACTTGTGGGGAGGCTAATGAAAAAGGCAAAACCAAACCAGATTAGAAATTGAGTGCATCTACTGCCTTGTCCTCTCCCCTCCCAGCGCCACAGTTGTCACAATGCAGGCTATTAAACTGCCAAACATCACCTCTTCATCCCTCATTATTTCTGTGCTAGCATTGGTCGTAAAACTCCCCAAATGCTTTATTTTTTCAAAGTAAACAGTTTTTTTCTAGTTTTATATTCTGAACTACTTAAGCCTAAAAAGCCACAGAATATCCATTTCAGAAGATGACACACTTCAGAGTTTCTGCTTAAGCTTTTTGTAAAACACACTAAAATTGAAAATTGATGTATTACTGTATGTATTTGTATCAAACCATGACCTCTATTTTCCTTAGATACACTGTTTTGATTGTATTGTAATATTGGAGGGCCCTTTCACATTTGTCTTTTTGCTCAGTCTTCTGGAAATTGTCATACACTGCAAAAAAAATATTTCACTAGTCCAAATAGTTCTTCCACGAGGTGCTGGGAGGCCTGTACAAGATGCCATATCCAGCATGATGAACCATTTAGTGAAGGTAAGCTTTTAACTTCGGTGCAGAGTACTTGACAATAAGGCTGAAATCATAAGGGAGAATCATCTGAGAAAGACCATCTGTGGAAATTATGTCAGAAGAAGGATTTCTTCATGAGTATTTGGAGAACACGGTATCGAGGCTAAGATTAAGCATGCTGAGCAGGAGAAATATCTTGGAATCACTGAAAAGACACTTAAAACTCATAGAAAGTTATCTGAACAATGTAGAAACTTGGGCAAGGGTTTTAGTGCTGGTTTTGGCTCCACCACCACCCCCCCAGTCCAGCAGATCTAAATATATCTTAACCTATTTAAGTCCGCCCTGTGTGTTTCTGTGTGCACACACCATAGTTGTCACTAAGAAACAACAACAAAGGTCAGCATCTCTGATGCAATATAGACATAAAAAATGCCGGCCATATTACTCTTTTTTGGCAAAAAGTGTGCCTAGTGTGGGGATTGTTGTGGTGACAGGTCCAGATCCCCCCAGCCAGTACCTAAACTCCATCAGAGCCCAGCAAAGCCAAAGGCACCAAAGGAGCTTCAATTTGAGTTGAACATGGCAGCTTAGGGTGGAAACAAGTCGAGGTTTTCAATTGTAACCATTGTTAAGCTTTTTCTTTAGCCATTCCTTCTACAATGATAGAGTATAATTAAAATATTAGGCAAAGATGCTACATTTTTGGCACAAATTCTGGGACTGCTATATTACCATTTCATTGTGGGGTTGTTTCAGATTGGCTTTGTCTGCTAGGTCTTTCTAAGTTTTTTCCAGCTTCCATTAGATACCAAACCTAACAGAGTTAGTCCAAACAAAGGAGTCTCTTTGTCACAACTGCTTTTCAGGTGTGTTTGAACAGCAGTATCTCTGTTTTTTAAAGTAATAGTAAAAAATACAATGACTTGTATATTCTTTGGCTGGGATGGAAACAATGCTTGGTTTTCTGTATCCTGAGAAAGAACTACATTTAATCATGAATAAAGAATGCTTTCTGGACATAAACAGTGGCTAGAGAAATGACGTCAAGAAGATAGTGTTTTATTTTCAATTAAAGAAATTTCCCCAGGAAAGGGAGAAGGAACTGACAAAAAATTATCCGTTAGAGTTAACATTTAAATATTAAATTTATAAATTGAAAGTATTGTAGCTAATTAGATTTTTTTTTCTCTACTGCATTTTACTGGGGCTTTTGTCGACCTAAAAGAGTATCCATTTGGCATAGGCTGGGACAACTTGTCTATGAGAAGTGTAATAAGAGGCTACAGATTGAATTACCATAAACAGAGCTTTTATAATATGTATGGAGGATGAATCTATGAAGAAGACCACCGTTGGGATCTAAGATCATCACTGGCAGCAAGCCTTTTAATGGATACTTAACATATGTACAAGAACTGCAAGGGTGAAGAAAATCCCAATTATGTTGGAGAAGACAAGTAAGTCAGCAAAGGTTTTCCTCAAAGAAAATTTCTTTTTTTCTATGTTTTATTAGCCTTCCTTAAAATTCATTTGACAAATTGGATTTTTAAGATCTATGTTAAAATGTGTATTCTCAGTCCATGTGCTGAAGATTATGCAGATCTTTCGTTCTGAAGTGCTGCAGCAAAGATAAAAAAAATTCTCGCTGTCCTACATCTCAATATATCTAGTCCTCCAACCTGTTTTTTTATGTAAACTGGAGCAGTATCAACCAGTGAGCAATTAAAATCTCCAAGAACATGAGTGTACAAACAAACTAAAAATCGGAGTCAAACTCAATTAGATTCTAAAGCAGAGGTTGAAGTGACATTTCTGGAACTTGGAGCTTGCATTTCACTATTTCTAATTTAGCTATTACTGTGGCAGTTGTTCAAATTCTGTGAAAACTGGTGACTTGTACCTGACCTAGTTTTTCGATGCTAACTGTGTAGCGATGTGAGATGATCAGTCAGGTGTGAACCTTTCTACTTTAAAGTTGCTCAGACTGAGATGAATCACACCCTGAAAGCCATTAACTCCCTCCACTGACTGCAGAAAGAGATAGGGTGATCGGCGTAAATTCAGACATCTCCAGTGCAGATGCTGAAATGAAGGACACCCCACATTGTGGTACACAAAGGGAGCAGACAAAAGGCACTGCTGAAATCTTCCAGACTTCTACCATCAGTCAAATGAATCTAAATATTATTCTTTCGAAGTGAAGGTGCAGTGAGCATTTACAGTGTTTGGGAATAGCGATGTGCAAAATGGAGCAATTTTAGAGCACCTTTCTGGACTTCATGTGCATTACATAGCAGCCTGTGTTTATTGGGAACTCCATTCAATGATGAAAGCAAACTTTTCCAATATTGCACTTGTGTACCGCTCTGAATAAAAATATATTCTTCAGAACAAATTAAAATTGTTTCTAGTTCCTCCATGGGAGGAGAAATGTGATGAAAAGGCAGTGGTTCCCATTGTACTCCTGCACTGATCACAGAGCTGGGAAGTTTTGCAAAGGAAAATACTGTTGCATCTTGGGATGAAACTTACTAAATCTGTTGAATACAATTATCTTTCCTTAACCATAGAAGACTCTGTTAGGCTTCCCTAGATTCACACAGAACAGGGGTATGCCAAACAGGCAATTGATCTTTCAATAAGAGGGACCTGTGGGGGAGGTCTTCTTCTTGAGAGAAAGAACAAGCAGATATGGAGGAAAAAACTGATCCTTCATTACGCCAGCAAGCCAAAGGGAAGAACAGGATTCATTTTGGAATAAAAACACCTAGACCTTAACTTGAATGGAGAGAGAGATGAAGAGCAGAACAAAGTGAAGTACTCCATAAAATAAAAAAAAAGTTAAAAAAAAATCCCTTAAAATCCAAAGAGGAAAACTATTCTGTCCAGACTCAAAGGCCATGATTTACGAATCATTGGTATTTATTTCTGCATACCACAAGACATTTATTTAATTAGAAAAGCATGCTTTCATTGCATTCTGAGTCAATTAAATGGGAAAAAAACATGTTTTTTATAGATTTTGAGGGTTTTGTAAAACCTCTACTCTATCTGGATTCTCTGATCCTTAACCTTACTAATTATGGGCTTTGTTTTCATTATGAATACCATTTAAACTTCACAAACTCTCTTTACTGCTTCATTTCCAATGTGATGTAGCATACGTGTGCACCAGTACAGGCTTGGGGCGGACCTGCTGCAGAGCAGCTCTGTGGAGAGGGACCTGGGTGTCCTGGTGGACGACAGGTTGACTATGAGCCAGCAATGTGCCCTGGTTTCCAAGAAGGCCAATGGGATCCTGGGATGCATCAAGAGGAGTGTGGCCAGCAGGTCGAGGGAGGTTCTCCTTCCCCTCTACTCTGCCCTAGTGAGGCCCCATCTGGAGTACTGTGTCCAGTTCTG
>Ga0065711_1031143_pt1 | contig 30448 bp, 16 predicted proteins | sample Hoacrofraction12_FD_59098 | JGI IMG/M metagenome (GOLD analysis project Ga0065711, IMG submission 59098) | Hoatzin crop microbial communities from Cojedes, Venezuela - Epithelial fraction 12 v2 (version 2) | ecosystem: Host-associated > Birds > Digestive system > Esophagus > Crop | place...
GCTGACTACTCCTGATAACCTTCTTTTCCTCCACTTGCTTGATGATGGCCTCCAGGATAAGCTGCTCCATCACCTTTCCCGGGATGGAGGTGAGGCTGACCGGCCTGTAGTTCCCTGGATCCTCCTTCTTGTCCTTTTTGAAGATTGGAGTGACACTGGCCTTGCTCCAGTCCTCGGGCGCCTCTCCTGTCCTCCAGGACCTCTCAAAGATGATGGAGAGTGTCTCAGCAATGACATCCGCCAGCTCCCTCAGCACTTGTGGGTGCATTCCATCAGGGCCCATGGATTTGTGGGCATTCAGATCACTTAAGCGATCCTTCATGCAGTCCTCCTCGACCAAGGGAAAGTCATCCTCTCTGTAGGCTTCTTCTCTTACCTCCAGGGCCTGGGATTCCTGAGGGCCTGCCTTGGTACTGAAGACTGAAGCACAGAAGGCATTCAGTAGCTCTGCCTTCTCTGCATCCTCTGTCACCAGGACACTCGCCTCATTCAGCAGTGGCCCCACATTGTCCCTAGCGTTCCTTTTACTACTGATGTAGTTGAAGAAGCCCTTCCTGTTGTTTTTGACATCCCTTGCCAGCTTCAATTCCAGGTGGGCTTTGGCCTTCCTTGTCGCAGCCCTGCACGCTCTGACCACATTCCTTTATTCTTGACAGGAAACGAGGAAACGAGGACTGAGATGTTCTTGCCAGAAACCGAATCAATTCATTTGCTATACAGTTCTCCAAACAGTCCATCTCCTAATAAAGGGCTGACCTGGATTCAGCAAGTTCGTGGCTCTTGTGTATCACCAGTGCTCTGCAGACAATCTAGAATAGTTTACCGGCAAGTGCAGTCTTCTTAGCAATACCTTATTTTCTCAAACCATTTTAAAGCTGTTCATAAAGCAGTAGTATGTATCTTCATGTTTCTTAATCTTCATTCTGAGTTGCTATTGACTTTTCTAACAGAAACAGTCTTGAGTTTTTTCTTTGGTTTTTTTTTTTGATTTAGGAGTATTTTTATTTTTCAGAAAATGCCATTATGAAGTGAGCTTCTCTGATCTTTCAGCTTTCTGGTGAGTAATTAAAACAAGCTTTGCAGTTTTCTGTGTGTTTTCTGTATGAAGCTGCCATGAACTTAAAGCAGGTTTTCATCCCAGGCTGTTTTGTCTATGTCTAAGTGCTAATGTTTAATCTCATTTCACAAGGTACCTTTTTTTTTGTCTGGAGCAGAGACCTTTCTGTTACACTGAGTTTCAACAGAGCTGGCCTTGCTTAAGCCTTACTCTGGGTCATTTTGTGTCTGACTGAGACCATTTGCTACAGTGGTGGGTTAATTTTAAGATTTGGTACTTGTTTAGAAAAAGCTGTACAGGACACAGCTCCATCCTATGTTCCTTATTCACTAGACTGCTCTTTTTCATTCACCTTTGAAATGCCTATAATAAGATCCTTGTGTGTAGACTATGTTTTATGGATCAAGTGAATTGGCAAATTAAGCTGCCTGGCTATGGAATTCAGTTCCTTGAAGTGCAGCACTGAGTCTTTCATTCCAGTGCAGAAAGGAGAAATTAATAACAGACGTCAGTAGATTTGAGATATTGTAGGACAGTTACTTTTTATCAGCTGTGCCTTAATAATGAAGAGTTTCGAAAAGAGCACTGTTGCAGAACTTCACAATCACCGTCTGGACACAGGCTGGCCTAACATTTGGTTAATGGTTTTGTTGATTTTTTTCAGGGACATGGCTGAACAATGAAAAATGAATTTCATGAACAATCATCAGAAGTTGAGAGTCTGAAAATGTTGTGTACAAAAGCTTTTAAAGGGCCCAGTCTGTGAATGTTTAAACTATTAAATATTGTTATTTTTTCTAATTTTGATCAAGAATGGGATTTTGAAATGGTGCAAATTCATTATACACAATTTGCATCTGCAGCTGTCTATATATAAAAATTTGAAAAAGATTTAATTATAATATTTTATTAAATTTTTTTTAATTTTTAAAGTTCTATTCAAACACTGCAGCAATATAAGCAATTAAAAATAGGTATGAGTGTTTTCAGATAAATCCTCAGCTAAAATATAACTAAAATGTCAGTGACTCTAATTATACATCACCTTTGTCTATGAGCTGGTTAGCAGACGTATGACTGGGGAGCCTGCTGACAACTTTCTGTAGGAGGGGTATTCAAATCAGAGAATGTGGAAATTTCTGTCTCTTTTTTCCATCTGTTACTTCTCTTAGTGACAGTCTAGCAACCTTTTCATGAGTGAAAAGCGACATATGCATCATCATCATCATTAGTAGCAGAACTGTAGTGTCTTTTATCTCTGAGAGTTAAGAGGAGCCCATTGTGCTAAACCCTATACAAATGCAGCACCTGTGTAAGTGTAGCTCTAGAAGGAGCATCCCAACTTCCTCCAAGCAAGATAAGATAGGGACACCAGCAATGACAAAATTGCTATGCTGTCATCAGCTAATCTCTCCTATTCTGACAAAGTGAACCGTGTGTTGCCATGAGAAGATCCTGACCTGCAGTTCCTAGATGTGACTCAGGTGTCCAGTTTTACAGTGCCTGACGGGCTACACTGGACTTCACCCAGGTCGTTGGTCTCAGTTGTATGGGCCTTCAAGTTATCAGCAAAACATTTTCTTTCCTCATGATACTAACCAGTTTTGTGATTGTCTGACCTCTTTCCCTCAAAATTTGTGGTGAGTTTGTAAAAGAAGAAGGTGGCAATATAAAAATTACTTGGAGGGATTGTGCTAGTAATAGTTTGTAATAAATTTTAATGATTCTTTTCATTTACTGAAAAACATTTCAGGTAAAATCATACTGCAGACACACAGAGTTCTGCTATTAGTGCCACGGTTGTGTTACAGCATCTTCTCTTAACAAGAAATTATTTTATGAGGGTAGCTTCATAAGTGAAGTTTCTATTTCATTTTCAGTTTATTAAGTTATAGCAGTCTGTGGATCTGATGGCTAAGAGACGGGAGCCTTCTATTTGGATAGTTTTCGATAACTACATTATTTATGAAAGTAAGCTTTTATCCATATCGTGTATCAGGAAATAATCTGCATAATCCCCAGTTTCTTGCAGAAATCAAAACATGATTCTTTTTCTTTTCACAGGTTTTGATGGCATAAGAACATAAGAAAGTCGCTTCTTCAAAATACAGTTTTTCAGGCCAGAGACAAACTCAGCCTTTTCTCAAATGCTTCTCCTTTGCTCGGAGAGGCTGATCCACAGGGATCGATATCAAAAGAATGTGCTCAAGGCCTGGGGCCTGGGATGCTGAACATGGCACTTTTTCAAGGTAGAATAAGAACACAGAAGGAGGATATATTTATAAGTAAAAATCCTTGCCTGATTCTCCTGTCACTGCTCAACAACATGCATTTATGTATACTATTTAAAGCTGCGTTAAATGCATAAATGTGCATAAATGTGTGTAGTCTGTGATGCTCAGCTCAACAGATATCAAAAGATCCCAGCCTGTGGTAATCATCTAACTTGCTCTTTAAGACACTTGCAACTGCTTCACATTTTCTATGCCTTTTTAGAGTGTGAGATGAAAGCTAGATTGTGGTGATGGCTCAGAGAGTTACCCTTCCCCTTCCCTTCCTGCTATTTTTGAAGAAAGAAGGACCAGATATTTTTATTATTGTTTTATACCAGCACCAAGTTGAAAACATTTGTAGTTATTTAAGTGCTTAAGGAGGATCTGCTTCTTACCTCGGGGTAAGACAGTAAACTCTTCCATGTGTTGACTGCATCAGTTATCCTTACAGGCTTTTTGCATGCCTGAGGAGTATTTAGTCAGACAGACCCTCTCCATTCTAGATAAATCTCCAGTGAAGGTCAGCCAAACCAGCAGCGCTTACTCAAGAACAATGTGATGGGTGCGTATGTGTGAATGGGAGGTCAGTGACATGGTACTGAGGAAAGAAAGTGAGGGTATCCCTTTCATTTTCAGCTCCTACATGAGAGTAATAGCCCTGGTTGAAGAACAGAAGAGTTGGGATTTGCTTGCTCTGCCATCTGCACTTCAAGCAGCAGTGAGAATGAGGTGCTTCCCAAAACCTGATTCGAGGTTTTCTTTCTCCAGGCCTTTTAAAGTATCATCGCTGCTAATTTGTAAGGAATCACTGGGGCAGATCATGCAGTGGGGCATGATGTGTCTGGTGGTTTCACTCAAATGAAATGAGCCTGTTTTCACGGGGAGTAGGGAATCTGACATGGGGAAAAATTGTGCAAGTCACTCTGAGCAAATGACACCTGCCTCTCCCTATGACCTCTGTGTCCTAGGAAAGCACTCCCTAACCACAAAGGCTGGTATTCAAATGTCAGTCCTTCCCTTGCAATTAATTCACCTTACTAGGGTTATATATGTGAATAGCCTCACTGGGATCAAAGGAGTCATTTACCTGCAAGCAGTGTCGTGCGTACGCATTTGCAGGATCAGGCCCTTTAGGCGCACAGCAAATTTCAGTGCCCTGCATGTTGCTAAGTCACAATCTGAGATGAATTAAGGAAAGTGAAGAGAAGCATACGGTTATGTGGTAAGAGGGCTGCAGAATGGTTTAAAGTGTTAACGGTTTAAATCACACCAAGGATATAAAAATCAGCTTTGTTTATGGAGTGGTACAGAGACCTATTGTACTTCTTATTGATCAATCCATTGAACACCTGATTCAAAATGTTCAAATGAAAGCTGGGGAAAAGTGCTAAATTGAACAATCTAAACAACCTGTGAACCTGACAGTCATAAATCAATGGCAATGTTACACATAGTTAACCCTAACCAGTTAGCAAGTTGTCCTAATTATTAGCAGGATTACCTGGTTAGGAGTTAGTTTACCCTTTCAGAATAGTATTAATATAGAAAAACATCTTTACACTGAATGTTGAATGGAGTACCAGGCTCACTAAAACCTTTCTGCCCTGCTTCTATGCTAGGTAAACCTTGCTTGAATATCAATGTGGAAAAAGGACATTTGAAATTAAGGTCCAGGCTTACAAAAAGATGCACTGTCAACTTCAGGTGACTTCTAAAGTGTTGCTACAAAAGATGCAGAATCCACTTTTCAAAGGTGCTTTATTCTGCATGGAGGGTTATTCACATCTGCATGGGCTCTGCCAAACACTGAATCTTTCTGATGACGGTGCTATGTTGCTACTTTTGTCCACAGGCTCTTTGCAGACTTGGAAGAACCATGGTTTGCTGGCCCATCTTGTCTTATACATGCGTGGCTACATTTGCCTTTCTTTACTTCCTAAGGACAGTAAAACTGGTGAGTTTTTCACAATGGCTCACAAGAACTTGTTTCCATTAAATCATTTTGCCTAGCATTAATTACATTACACACCTCTAGTTCTTTGTTAAATTACTCCTCCATTAGCTTTTACATTATTTTATCCTTACAAAAAAATATTGGTGTGATGTTGACTTTATTTTTTTGCTGTCCATTGGAACTTCTACAGTTTTCTCAGATTTACCAAAAAGGAATGTTCATGGTTTTGAAATTTCTTCAGTCTTTTTTTTTTTTAAAGCTCTTGATTGCAAATTCTGTAGGTCTGATGATTTAACATTCTCCTGATTTACTGCTGGAATGAACAACATTGTGTTGTCTTCTTATGACAGAACTGATTTTTTCTGATTTTTCTTCAAACAGGGATCAGATTTATTTACAGAACATACAGATTTTTGCATATATTATTGACATGACTACACTTCTGTGTAATCAGGACCAAAAATCTTTCTTGTTAACCTTAACTCTGATGAAAAACTTCTTGTTTCCATCCTTATCAATTTTCTGTAGTTCTTATCTTCTGTCTAATATTCATGACTTCTAGTAAATGCCATTTTTGCACAATTATTTTGATTTACATAGCTGTTTTTGTTCTATGCAAGTCAACATTTAGGCTAGCCCAGCTTTCATTTTTTTTTTGAAACCTCTGGTAAAATGTTTTTAAACACTTTCTAGTTATTATCCACATTTCCTGTCTAATTTCTTTCTCCCAGATGATTTAGCTCGTAATTGTTTTCAGCCTTGCAAAATTGGCTCTTCCAATCCATCAAGTATACATATTACTGGTCTGGACTTAATTCTGCTTATATATAACAAACAGAAGCAAATCATGATCACTTTTATCTAAGCTACTGCTGATTTCTTTAGTCTAGTTCAATGATATTTTATTTTCATCTATAAGAATAAAATAATGCAATACAGCGTTCCAAAAGTGTTGGGTGCAGCACTTTTTAAGAAGTTCATCATTTATGGCACATTCCAAGGATATATTAATTTGGTGGCATGAAAACTCCAAACCATGCTATTCAGATTGAAGTGCTGACATTGCATGGTTTATTTTTTCTTCTTGTTTTATGGATGCTTGCTTAAGGAGACAGTTTTCCTCTTCTTTCGGTAATTACTTGCAGAAGGCAGTAATAATAGAAAAAAAAGCATACCTTTTTGTATCTCTTTTGTACCACACTAATCTACAGATTAAGAATTACTAAAGTCTTTGAGTATATTTCCTAGTTTTGTCATATTTCTTTTACCTTATTTTGACGATGTAACAGAATTTAGAAAGGACAGAACTGGCTTTCCACAGAACCCTTCCCAAGGAAGAGGGATGGTGTAGAAATGGAATATATTTAACAGCTCCACCCTAACTGACATTTTAAGAAGGGTACAGTGCCTGTCTCAGCTTTTTATACTTTCTTGATGCTTTCCTCAAGAGATTGCCAGATGGTAAAGTGGATTAGAGTCAGGCTTCAGTACAACACGTACCCTAGAAACCAGGAAACTGGCTCTTGAGTGGGAGACACTGCTGATTTCAGTGGAGCTAGGATCTGGCTCTGTATTGCAATTGTTAATGGACGAAATTAAAAGTAACAGCCAACTTTGTGCCCTGAGCTAAGGAAGGTGATCTCATTTTGAGTATGTTCTTCATGTTTGTTTCCCAGTAGGGATTTTTTAGAGCACTTTGCAGCTACCTCATTTAAGATTCTGTTCGTCTTTGGTTTGTTGATGTTAAACACTTACAATACACTTCTGTATTTTTTAATTTTAAACCCTGTTATTTTTTTTATGCAGTTATGAGTCCATCTTTCAAATTAGATCAATGTTCAACAGAATTAGTCGATTGACATCATTGTCAAAAGTGTATTGCACTTCTCATCAAAACCCTCTGCTTTTCATGAAATAACCTTTTTGCTTTAGGACTATCACTATAATTAATAACAGTAAAATGATATTTTTCTGTGGCCTCCAAATGCTCAAGCAAATGTATCTTTCAGAAAATAGAGATTCGTGAAATTACTTTTTTGATGAAAAATGTAGACTCGCTAGTGCCAAATGTTTCATGAATACATGTCAGTCTTTGTGACATTTTATTTTTGTTTCTTTCAAAAAGCTGCATATAAACTGTTCCGATCCTTGCAAAATAACAGGTTTCTATTTATCTGTCTGAAGAAAACTCTTCTCCTGAGCATTTTTTGTATTATCTGTTCTATCAGACTAGTGTGCTTAACAATGCAAATGATTAACTAATGAGTTGGCAAAGTGACACTCACCTCCTTTCACAAGCATCAAGCAAAATGAGAACTGGGCAGACGGGTCATGCTTCTTGTGGTGGCAATGTTGTTGTGTCAGCAGTCATGGAGTGATGGGTCAGAGACAGATGGAGAGATTAGACAGAGAGTCTGAGCGGTGTGACAGCCACATGTAACTTCTAGGCAATTGGGCCTGAAAAGCTTTGATAACTCTCGTTGTACTCAGTGATGCTATGCTCCAAAGGGAGGGTGAGACTTTAACACATAGTGACTTCCTGACATCAAAGGACAGCGATAAATTTTAAAAGCCAAGGTGATATCACTATGAAGCCCTTCATTCTGCGGGGCTGCCCTCTGGGCTAAAAGAGGTTTGTAGGAAGCCCTGGGCTGTAACTGCTTGAGCAAGGAACTGTATTTGCTCATTGCAACATGGTGGTGTTTAAGCTGTGGTTTTAGATTTAGGACTTCCTTTGATGATGCAAAAAAAACATGTTAAGTAGAGATGACAGAGACTGGCAGTGGATCAGGTAAGTTCTTGGTATCAGACTTTCTGTGGGACAACTCTCTGAACACATTCCTCTCCAGCTTTCACATTTTTGCATGAGAGAAAAAAACTGTGGTTCAAATTTTAGCAGAGCAGCCAAAATGAAGTTCTGGGGATTATTTCCAGTTCAAATTCTGAATGATCCTTTTCCTGTGAATGTTCACCTATTCCCCTGTACCAGTACAACCTGTGGAAAGGAGGTGGCTAACAGAAATGAAACACTGGATTAAATGTGGATCACACTGGCAATAATGACAGGGTGTACTGGGAGGAGGCCACAAGCTCACTCTTCTTGCACTCATCCATTCCCCTGTAAGAAATAGGTGGTTATACCAAATCAAAACATATTCATCCTCAGAAAATATGCTAACACATTGTAGGGGGAGATTAACCAGGTCTGCCTGCAATATGCCTGAACATGGTCATTGTGCTACTTCTTTGGGTCAACGTTACTAAAAGCTTAACCAAATCACCTTCCAAAGGCTAACCCTGCTGACTGCTATCTAATTTATTTTCCCTTGGTAACCCATCCGGCTCCACTCACCATTGGATTTAGAACAAGAAACTGTAGAGAACACCATAAAATCAGAGAATATTGTGACTTGAAAATGTGAAGGATATTCCATAAATATGCATCTGGCTTGTATAAGAGTCAGTCTTGCTATGGGAGTTAATTAACAAACAAGTCATGTCTGTGCTCCTTACTGGTGGCTGCAGTAATCTTCTTGCTTGGTCCAAAGAGCTGAACATAAATAAGATTGTCACAAAATGTATAGTGTGAAGGAGAATTTGGCATCTGGGAAAACAGATTTAAAGCAAGCCCAGAAGTATCACTGTGAAGTTTTCCCTTTGCAAATGCTGTCACAGTTGGCAGAAAGGAATCAAGAGACTTATTTAAAATTTAAATGTGAGCTTGGTCATAGAGTATATTTTTTTGCAGGGAGACATGGATCAAATATGTCCACTGGGTTATAATGTTCAGACCACCCCGGCTTTTGCTAATGCTAGTGTTTACGTAAAAAAGTTAGAAACAAGGTTCTCTTCAATTAGAAAGCCAATATCTAACTAGATGCTAACTTGTTATATACCCTGTAGTCTAAATGTTAATAGCTTTGACCTCCTTCAGTTTAATCTTAATCTCCTTGACAGAGCAAGTGAACTTTGGGTTATGCTTTACCGAATTGCTCCCTTTGTTTTCTTCCCTCCCTTATGTTTCCAACAGTGAGTATGTCACGTATTGCAGACCCAAATGAAAGCCTGTCTTCTTTTTCAATCAGTCATATCACTAAGTATATGAGCAGAAAAACCCTTGTGATTGACACTGCTTCAACAAAAGCAGATTCAGTTTGCAGACGATAAGAGGCAAAGTCATACAAGCAGTGTTTACAAAGCAGTGAAGGAGAGAAAAAAAAATTAATGATAAAAGGACTAATCTTATTGTTTTACTAGATGAGAGAATGGCTCTTTGTGTTTGCTCTAGCAGAAGCCCACAGATTGTCTCCCACCTCCCTTGTACACTTTTGGCAGCAAAATGATTTCCAGATTCTGTATCAAAAGCTGGATGGTAGATTAAAAAAAAAGGCTCTGGAATGCTTGGGAAGCCTCAGAAAGCAAACGAGTGCCCGCACATGATAGCATGGGCATGTGCTACCTACAGCATGCTGTATAACTGAACATTATCTCCCTTATGAAAGGGGGATGAGGTATAAGAGCAATGGAATGCCTTTAAAAGTAAAAGAAACAAAGATCTGTGAAAACATATTGAACTGGCTGATCTCGTGTGTTTTCTGTAGTATGGCAATTTCACTGCTATCAGGAGAGTTCTTCATGATTTCTTCCCATTTAGAGAGACCAGACCCAGGTCAGCTGTAATCAAACGGAGCCCCAGTTTTCAACCCAAGCTCCTGGTGCTGGAGTCCTTGTATGGTAACACAGCCAGCACAGGGCACAGCAGTACCATTTCCATATCTTGGTGCCAAATGCTGGAGGGGGATGACTGGGACAGATTCACAGAGTAGTGGAGTAGTTTATGTTGGAAAGGACCTCTGGAGGTCACATGGTCTGACTCCCCACTCAAAGAAAAGCTGACTTCAAAGTCAAATCTAGGCTTCCCAGAGCATTCCCAATATTCACTACCAGAAGCCATCGAGGTGGGCCACTGTGGCTTTTTCAGGACACCACATTTGCACAGAAATCTGTTTTAACCTTGTGTGTTGGCCATTATAGACTGCACAGGAGGCAGGACAGAGAATTAAAATCCAGGACTATCTCAATGGGTGAAGGACAGAATAACCTTGCTTCCAGCTCCTCTACTGTTCATTAGTTTCACGGCTTAATTCCTATCTCTTGCAAGCAGGGCCAGGCAGCATTGTCCTTTTAGCAGCTGAAGTCACACTGTCTCACCACCATTCACCAAAGGTTGCTGAACGAGTGTTGCCAATTTCTTTCTCTTCAAGATGAAGCCTGACAGCTCAGTTATGTCCTTCAGCAAGCATGAGTGTCTAGCTGCAGAATAATCAGTCGCCGTAGTATTTATTGAGATGCAATAGACTGCACATAGAGTAGATAAAGTGATGGAAGGTAAGACTAGGCTGTTTTAATAATTGTCCTCTAAAATTCTCTATGGAGTATGCTCAGTGTGTCTATCTAATCTAACCATCCCCACAGGCAAATATGAGAAGCAGAAGTAGCACTGAGGGAACAACACACACCTCAGGTTTTACTGAAACATTTAATCCCATTCTGCCTCACTGAAAACCCATTGCCACTTTTAAAGAACATCACTTGAGTTAAAGACAGGAACTCTGTCAGGAGACAAAAATTGCCTCACCAAGTAATGAAATGCAGGCAATTTTAATCTTATCCAGAACAATTGCAAATAATGGGAAATAATATGGTGATTTTCATAGTGACAAAGAGCAAAAAAGGCATTCTGGCATGTATTTCTGAACCATGTTCAAATTACCGGTGTTTAGCAAGTTACCAAACACCCACAGAGCCACAGGCACTGTATTTACGTATGCTTTTAGCGTATGGAAAATGTGAATATATTTGGTTTAGTGTAAGCTTCTTTCACTAAGTGCTAAGATAAGCCAGCTTTTAAAATACATGCACATATTTGTTGCTGGTAAATGCTTGCACATACTTGACTATACATTTAACATCCCCACCACAGTTCAGAAGACGTATAGTGATTTGTTAATTTGTGGTAATGTGACCAGGTAGCTATCTCACATGTGTGCTGCTCCAGACTCATGACTTCTTCTTGCAAACTTCTATGAATTAACATATAAGGACCCTGACAAACTAACCCTCAATGATTTTTCAATGGAAACATCTGCATTGAAGAATATAGCTGAGAAACATTTTGCATTGTCAATTGCTAACAGTTACAGTGTTCCTCTGGTATATTAGTCAGAGTAATTTGGGTCTTAGAACAAAAAATGAGTAACTGTAACACAGGCATCCACAACAAATGCCAGGGAAATCAATCAAAGTGTAATAAACTTTTATTAAAAAAAGATATTGCCCTCTGGCAATTCATAAAACAAGTCCCCAAATCTGTATAGACAGTACAAATAAACATAAAATGATTCTTTAAGGGCATAATGAAGGGTTCTGTCAACAACAATAAGAAAACAAAGCATAGATGTATGTTCGTGAAAGAAATTGTACATTTTCCGTTGTTCAGAAAGCCTTTGGCATTTCTTTGACAAAATAAAAGGACTACAAGATTCAAGAAATGAGTTCCCCATCTGAGCAGCGCCTTTTTAGTCTCTGCTTTCCATTCTATAAAATTTAAGTTTATCATTGCTCCAAGTGGGTCTTCATACTCTGTGAGGGTTTTGAACTTGCTATGACACAGCTGAAGTACTTTGAGCTAATCCTAAGTGTCTGGGACTTGGCCGTATACCTAAGTTCAGCAGAGTCCACTCTTGCACTGTGTTCTTAATGGACTACTTCTGAAAGATAGAGACCTCTCTGTCGCTTAAGCAATATATTTCAAGCTAACCCTTTTCAAAAAATTACATTTTTTAATTCTATGAAACATTGCAGATGTAATGAATGTTATTGAAATAACTTTACTTTGTTTTCTTTTTGAATTCCTTTTAAGTATAAAGTTACCAAAGTCCTACATCATATTTGGATCAAAAAGTGATCAGTTGAAATGGGATGTTTATTTAATAATTATCCATGGAAAATGAATATGAGGGAAGAGGGGTGAATTGCTGGTCACTTAATCAGAGTTTGAGCCTGATATTAATTGGACACTTGGATTTTGCTCCTCATTCACAAAAGACTGTGGCTTTTAAACTAATAGGACCTAAAATGAAATGGAGTCCATTTTTTTATCCCAGGAGGTATTTATTTTGAAACAGGTCCAAACAGTAGGGAAAAACCGCTCCATCATGAAAGAAAAATGAGTGATATCTAAATGTTTTCTGAAAAATTGAAGGGACAAACAAGGCTTAGAGCTCAACACTATGAAGTCCTTGGTGCATCTTCCATCTGGATGACACTGAACTCTGTGCTGCTGAAACAGAATTTGGAAAAGACCTACCCCATCATCACATCAACCACTTTGAGATACATGGTATTTTCTTACATTCCCTCCATCTCATCCTCCTTCCCTCCCTCCTTCTTTTTTTTTGCTTTTTCCTACTCCTTTCCTTCTTTTCTCCCAATCATTCTTCTATTCTCCTGAATATCTTAATTCCCTTCTTTGTCAGGATTCAAGCAAGAGGGCAATTAAAAGACATTTCCAATGTAAAAAAGACTTTTTCTTAGAACTTGTCTCAGCTACATATTCAATATTTTCTTCTCATTTGCTGTTCCTAGTAACAACTCTCTGGGGGACTACAGGCAATTCCCTGTGTTGTAGCCCTTGAGAATTTCCCCTTAGTAGTTCCACAAAAGTTTCATTAGCCCCCAAATGTTTTCAAATTTTTGTCCACATTCTCATAACCAGGTACTCATCATCGACATGCAATGGTTCCCTCTCCACATCAGATACCTGATAGTGCAGCCTTCCTACTGCAAGTTATTGTAAAGCCACAACACCAGCACCCTGTTGTTTATTGAGACGACTCATTTTTCTTGTCTGTAACAAAGGAACAATAGCATTATACAACAGAAAAATTTTGGTCTGCAATTTCAAATCAGAGTGTGAAAATATTAAGTGCCATGTAGTGTTAAATATGTAAACATTAGTGTGATTGGTCTCTGACAAATCTTGAAATGTAAAAGCTAACGTACATAAACACACATCTGTCTGTCTGCATGTTTGTATTGCAACTCAGTTGTTAATGACCCTGGCTTTCTTTCAGTAGGAAATTTTGTATTTCTTGTGAAACCTTAACTCTGGTAACTTTTGGATAGCTAATTGGGCCATTCTCCTGTTTTTTTAATATCTTATCCCCTGCTCCTTTTAATCTTATTCTTATTGATATTATTCCAAGGGAAAGATTAGTGTTATTATTATTGAATGCAGTGCACATATAAAGAGGTTGCCTTACCTTCAAGGACAGAACCAGAAACTTGAAAAAAAATTAGAAATTCATGCAATATTCTAAATCTGAATGCTGTTTGAGATTCATCAGAGCCAAGAGGTACTCAGTATATTTAAAGTCAAGGTGCCTAAATATGGAATTAATAGCTCAGTATGAGGCATCTCTTTTGAACACCTGAAGGTTATAAGAAATGAGGACAGGGATCTAGAATGCAAATTGTTATGCGGCTGTTACTAGCTGCTGCTGTAATAAGAAAACTTTATTATTATGTTTGCCAGGTAACTGCAGTCTTTATAGAGACCAATAACATATCCAGAGTTTATTATTGTTGTATTTATAGTATTAAGAATTGATGGAACATGAATTAAGATAAGGCACTTGCAACAGTAGTTAGGACTGTATGTGGGAGACTTTGGAAGCTGATGAATTAGAGCTCCTACACTAGAGCTTGCAGAGATCATCTGTGGATCTGGGATCCAAATTTGCCTTTGTTCCTTAGAAGGAGAGTGGGAGGTCAGATCTCCAGCTGTTTACTGGAAGCCACACAGGTACTCCTCTGCTCAAAGCTATGGCCAGTGACAGGAGGAGTAGAAGAAGACTCATGGCCAACTACTGCATGATCCTATGCATTGCTACCCACATGAATTCTCCTGCTCTTGGCTTGTTTTAGTGGCATATGATTGTCTTGCCCTAGTCCTGGGACAAGCACTCAGTCCTACGTTGCCCTGCTCTAGTCCGTCTCTACACTGCTAGGACATGGGGAAGGTGAATTGACCTCTGCTCACAAGACAGAAATGAGATAGAATTTTGCAAATTGTGAGTTCCTGCTGGACTCTAAGGGGCAACCGATTTCCTTTTTTCTGTTTACATATTCCTTTGTGCCAAAATGGGCTTTGGTGTCAGCAGTGCAAGTTCGTTCAGAAGAAGTGTTTACCTTATCAGCACTGAGTTTTGACACTCTCATTATACTGTTTGGATACTACAGATGCAGCAATGTGCTTCACAAAGCAGAATAAGTACCTTCAAAGGATTGTATTGAGAGAATTGAGGGGAGAGATACAAAACACAAACAGCAGAGCTAATGGCGTACTGTTCTTTCTTTCTGGCTGAGGATAGTTAGGTTACTTAAGCTTCAGAGATGTCTGGGAAAACCAGCTACTAATTTTGCACTGTGACACCTTGACAGCAACAGATTCTTGCTGCTTATTACCAATTGATTTTCAGTCCACCTTCTCAGGGGTGACTTTAGACAGCAATGGAGCCAGGTGTTGATAACTGAACATGGGAGCCAGGGAAAAGAGGTTTAAATCTCTTTTGGGATGTGCTGCATCATGTGAAAAGGTGAACAAAACATACTCCATCTGTGAGGTAAGGAAATAAACATGGCATTGAGATGCTACTGTGAGTCTGTGTGTGTGAGAAATACATTAAAACCCTGTCAAGCAAGGGACCTGGTCTGTGTAAAGATGCTCTGTTTTGTTTTCTTGCCTAAAATGTCTGTAACCCTAGCCCCTACTTGAGAAACTCCAATCCATGTGACAATGTTTGAGGTCTACAACGAGGATGTGAGACAATCACAGATGAGACTCAAGATTTTATTTTTAGTTTTTATTGATTATTTTCATAGTTGTAATTTTATTAATTAACAACCTATAAATGTACAGGAACTTTTACGTAATGCATTTCATTGTTCTCAATCATTTCTACTCTACTTCAAGCCTATTCATTCTTTGAAAAGTGTATAAAACCTTGAGGGGATAATTGGTCAACTATTTCCTAAATTATAGCATTATTTCCTTGTAAATCAGATTATAGTCCACTAGAAGTCTTGTAAATTGAGTTTAACAAACACTGTATCTAGTTTAGAGATGGTGTCAGAGGATAACACAAAGTAACTGGTGAATTTAATTATAACTTTAAAAGGTGAAACCCTCATCATGTAAGGAACTGATTAGAACTCATCAAAGTCAATGGAAAGACACACTTGCACATCTGTGGACTTCAGGGTACTCCCCCCAAAAGGGAATGATTTGAAATGTCACAGAAAACACATTAGACCTTCATTTAGTATGAAAGTGTTTAGAAAATTGTTGATCTAGATCACATTTGATTGTATTAATTGGCAATGTTAAATGATGAGCACAGAAGAGTGTGTACAAGTTTATGTGTTTGTGTTCTTTGTCCCTTGTGGTAGCTTTTCAGATTAGAGCTTGCAACCTGTAGAAGAGAGCAAATTCTCGTGGGTTGCTCTGTTCCCTTCTTCATACACAGGATGGATTGTATGAAATGTAAGCAGAGCTTTGATGTCGTTCCTCACATGCATGTGTCCACACCTTTGTTTGCTACAGCAAAGGAGGAAAAAAATGATACCGGGAATATGTTCTGCATAACAGAGAGAAAGCTGGAAGCCCATCTGTCTTCCATAACAATGAGCTGCTCTCCTACTCACTTGTGGAAAAGCCATTACTGAGCCCTAAAAACAGCCTTAGACATCAGGTTCTTAAAGCCAAGGTCTGAATCAAAAGAAATATCAAAATCCCCTCAGACAGTGCTTCAGTGTGGGTATCAAATGGTCAGTCTAAAATCCTTTGAAGAGACCTCCCACATTCCAGGGTAGCAGTGCAGCCTAATAACAGTGCCAGAGATGAAAGGTTTGGGAGGTTTGATCCGGCAGCTGGAAAACAAGTTGTACTGTGCGAGGCTTACAGAGTTCAATATCTTGAGTTTATCTGAGAGCAGACTGAGAGGTGGCTTGATCATTATGTCTAGGTACTTACACATGGAAAAGAGATCCAATAGCAGGGCCTTTCTAAGCTTGTTGACGAAGACCTGACAAGATCTGCAGCTGAGAGTTCGACAAATTCAGCCTTGAAATAAGTCACAGCTGTCTAGCAGAGAGAATAATTGAGCTAAGTAAGTCTCCTAAAAGAGTTGGAGGGGGGATAGAACAGGGACAACTCAACATGGATTTAGATCTTTATAATAAATTAAAAATCTTTCTAGGATATATAATTTAATCCATTCTCTGGGAGAAGTTCTGCATCCAGTAGCTCCAGCAGCTCAGGTGGAATAGTTCTGATGGTCCTTTCTGACCTTAATGCTTGTAAATGTATGAAACCCTTATCATGTCACCCTTTCATGGCCCAGGGAAAGGATAAGAAGTTATGCACAGCCCTTAGAGTGCCCATAACACCTGGAACTCTGTGTTAAGACAAGCACTGCAACCACAGCTTACCAAGGCTTCAGGGGATCAGTGAAAAGAAAGGATTTCCACTGTGCACTGGGCAGATGTATTCTCAGGGTGCATGCCTTAATTTGCATTTATTTCTTTTTCACCTCGTTCAGAAACATCAGAGGTGGCTGCAGCTGGAGACAGGGAAACAGATGGGTAGACTGCAGACGCTAGATTTCATTTTCCACTTATTTACTCCACAGATCTCCACGTTTATATTTTCTAAGTTAGATCAGCAAACACCTTGGTTTATATTGCTTCTATTTCTGGAGTTAGGCTGACATAGTTTGAATATCCCTTTTAACCTGTTTCCTGTCCAAAAGTTCTTGGGTATTGGAAACCTTTTTTTTTTCCTCAGACTAAGAGGCCAGATTCAATTAACTAATGAGTCCTTCCACTTTATGTAGAGAAAACCTATGAAAGTTCATATATCTAGAAGAACAGATTACTGAAATGGAGAAGATGGAGAGGTCATGCCACCACAGCGGAGACTTCAAAAAAACCCCAGCAGAACCACTCCCTAGTTTAACATTTCCAGATTGCTGAACAAGTACAGAGCAGAAAGAAAAAACAAAAAAAACCCTCTGAAGCAAAAATTACTTTGCTCTGTGGGAATTAATTTTCAGAAATGCAAATCACATCTTAATTTTACTTTGCTGCAGTTTCATTATCGGGAATGGATATTTGGAAGGGGAAATGTGATGTCTGTAGGTATCCTTGCCTTGGGAGGTGATGTTGTATTTGTACCTAGTTTACAGTGAAAAACCAGGGCTGCAGTTTATTCAGTTGAAGGGAGTCAAGGGACCCCAAAGGGAATCACGCTTTGAAGCAAATCAAAGCAAATAAGCAAAGTGACACACAATTGAAATCACTGAACCAAAATCCACAAATTAAGCAAATGGAAGACTCCAGTGCTGTCCCATGCAGTGAGCAAATTCAAAATGCATACAAGCGGAAATTCAGGGTCAGTGGCTTCCCAAAAAGAAATAAATTATGTCCAGAGAATAAGGCATTTCTATCCCTAGTATTCAACACTTCACTAATGCTCTAATGAGCAGTGAGCTGCTGCTCTGCTCTGGCTTGCTATGAGCTGTTCCTCAGAAGCCCTATTCCTGCATTAAGATTTCAGGGTGTCCCAAATTCCCATCACAATTTTTTTTCCCATCAAGGGGGAATGCACTCCATTCTATGAGGAAAAAGGCCATCCATTTTTCATTTAACAAACTTTTATCTATGTTGTCTCTTAAGTATCCAAAGTCACACACTTAGATAAGGTCACTAACCTTGTCTCCTCTTTCTGAAAGCCACCCTAAGATTAGACTAAATTCTGTCACTGGGCTGCTCAGGGAAATCAAACATTAATGATGCTAGCCAGCAATAGTTAATAGTGTCTTATTTATTATGTATGAAGACTGAGATTTTGAAGAGAAAGCACAAGTGTTAAGTGTGAACATTTTACTTATTTTCATTGAGATTTGGGCACCAAAGTCTTTTAGGCTCTTTCAGGAAATTCTGCCTATAATAATAAATAATAAGAAAAATGTTGCTGACAGAGGAAAATGAATAGCCTGTTTCTTAAAGACTCAGATTTTATTACAGGAATGTAGACGCAGATTGCCACATATACCAGATTAATGCTTCTCTTCAGTTTTTAGCCCAATCACTGCAGACTAAGAAATAAGTAATAAAATTAGAAAAAAGTATGCCACACATTTGGAGTGCTGCAGCAGGTGTGCCTCTGTGTGTACGTTGCAGGAAGCCGTGTGCACTTTCCCAGCTAGTATCTGAAAGAATGATCCGGTGTGTTGGCTGATTGTGCTTTGAAAATTAAGGTTCCTTAAAAAAATTAAAGGTTAAGATAAAGAGAAAGGTGGACCCGGGATTCCTGTGATCCTTAAAACCCTGGAGTATTAGGGAGTTTTGTTTCTGCCAGTTCACAAAGACTGAAGCCCCCTTTCATGAGTACAAGATTGGGTTATGGACTCCTAAGGAGGTCAACTAAGGAAGAGTAGCTGGTAACTCCCCTATAAAGTATTCTTAAATCTTTCCTAGTGACCTCTGTGGGCATTTGGTGCCCATGAAATATTTGCCCCTGAAACATTTGATTTGGCTCCATCCAGTGTGCCCTGGTTGCCAAGAAGGCCAATGAGATCCTGGGGTGCATTAAGAAGAGTGTGGCCAGCAGGTCGAGGGAGGTTCTCTGCCCTAGTGGGGCCTCATCTGGAGTACTCTGCCCAGTTCTGGGCTCCCCACTTCAAGAAAGGTGAGGAGCTACCGGAGAGAGTCCAGCGGAGGGCTACAAGGATGGTGAGGGGACTGGAACATCTCTCCTATGAGGAGAGGCTGAGGGAGCTGGGCTTGTTTAGCCTGAAGAAGAGAAGGCTAAGAGGGGATCTTATAAATGTTTATAAATATCTTACGGGTGGGTGTCAGGAGGATGGGGCCAGACTCTTTTCAGTAGTGCCCAGTGACAGGACAAGGGGCAATGGACACAAACTGAAGCACAGGAAGTTCCGTCTGATCATGAGGAAGATCTTCTTCCCTCTGAGGGTGACGGAGCACTGGAACAGGCTGCCCAGAGATGTTGTGGAGTCTCCTTCTCTGGAGATATTCAAGACCCACCTGGACAAGGTCCTGTGCAGCCTGATGTAGGAGACCCTGCTTTAGCAGGAGGGTTGGACTAGATGACCCACAGAGGTCCTTTCCAACCCCAACATTCTGTAATCTGCAGAGAGTTCAGCCTGAGAACCAGGCAGAGGTTCTAATGAACTAGCTTAGCATCACTTCCCATCTTGCTAAGTAAACACCCAAAAGAAAAGAAAATATGCATGTATGTGCACACACACACTCTTATCAAAAGTAGTTGTCCAAAGCATGTCTAGTATTATAAAAGCAGAAATTAAAGTCGAGTTGTTCAAGAGAATATTCTGGGCCATTCTCCGATAGCAGTGCAAGTTCCACAAAAAGAGGACAGAATGTGATGGAAAAAGTTGGAAAGAAAAAAAGGAAAAGGCTTGTGGGAGGCATTGCATCTCAGAGGCCTATGCTGCCATTCAGATAGAGTGGCTAGGTTGGGACAAGCGTGTGCTTTCAGTGTGAGGAGTGAGAGGAAGGGTCAGAATTAATTTGATATAGGCACAAAAGACTTGGCAACTCTATTCTATTACAGAACGATTTTGTAAAAAACCATCATCTCATGCAAATATCAGGAGGTTCAATGCTGCTGACAAACATGTGAATAGAATTAAGGAAAAGGTTGAGTGACAAAATCGGAGTCAGTAATTTCCACTCCCTAGGAACTTAGATTAAATAAATGTTAATATAGCTCTTTTATTTTATTCAAACATTCATTAGAATTTTCAAACATCTGTTGAAAATGCCAGAATGTGTCAGTTATTTGGCTTCAAGAGCTCTGAGAATGTTTAAACCATAGGGTTTTTGAACTTCTGTTCAAAAAAGAGTGGATTTCCTAAGGACATTCATTGTTCCATCTCCAAAAGGGGAAATTCTCTCATGAGGAAAACCAAGCCAGAAGGAATAGCTTAAAAGTGTTAGACTGTTAGACCTGGTTCTCACGGCAATTAAATTTTTTGTATATTTCTATGACAAATATAGATAACACACATAAACATATCAATTACTTTATTGCCCTAATTCTTCCGTAACATTATATTGAAACTTCTTTTTCCACTGAGAAGAATAATCGCAATTATTTGCTACCTGACTGAAACTACATAAAATACAAAAAAATATTTTTTTATTTTATTGGCAACCATGTTCACACACTGCCTAGGACACAGCTGCATGTGTTCTGTAGAGTTAGTGTTGACCACACAGCACAGAGCAGAGGTACCGGCCCAAATGCACAGGTAGGTCAAATCTCTGAGATCTGTGTGACTTGAACTGTCCTGCTTTTAGCTTTCTGCCCACTCTTGGCTTCAATGCCCCTGCAGCATGTATCATGATCCACTGTGCCGTGAAGAAATGCCCAAAGGCAATGATCAGCAATCTCTTGCTGAGGGACCAAAGGCTTTGTGAAAGCAAATGTCAAATGGCACTCTGTAAGACTGGGAACTGACAGCTGCTTCATCTTGAGAGAGTCAACTGTAAACATTATCTATCTTTTGGCTCTCAGCATATTTTGCACTCAGACAGACACAGGAATCTCTTTCTTATCTACCGTTACTCTTACAGTCTTAGAAGAGCACTCAGTAGTTCCCAGATCATGAGGTGGGGACTGCAATGGCAGGAGTGTGCTGTCACTTGGGAGATCTTTGCTAACCCTGTGCACATCTAGCAAACACCTTGACCTGCCTCACATATACCGTAAGAGCACATTTTGTATCAGGTGCCATACTCTGCATTGCTGTTCACCCTCTGTTTGCAACCAAAGAACAGTCACGTAGTTGCCTACTGCTGCTGCCACCGGTGCCCTTGGTGGGCAATCAGCTGGAATCAAATTGTGAACCTGGAAGGTGTCCTACAGCCAGGACAATTCAGTTTTCCCGTCTCCAAATGGTGGTTTTGGACAAGGTAGACCAGCGCTCTGTGGGGAGCTTTAACAATTGATTTTAGCCTGGAAATATGAAGCTTTCAGCTAAAACTGGCAAGGTCTGCTGGGTTTGTGAACCAGCAGGTCCAGCAACAAAGTACGGGTGTGTGATGACAAGTGTTCTCTGAGCATATCTTGAACAGCCCACTGTCCTGGGTGTGATGGCATGACCTTTCCATGCCTGCACCACCCTGAACAGCAGTGCTGGCAATGATTGCTATTGATTCATGCTAATGCTAAGAGTACTAGGGGTCTTTTAATAGATGCCACCAAAGGTAGGAATTTTAGGCTTTGGCAGTTTGTGCCTGGATTTTTATGTCATGAGGAAACTCAGAAACTGTAAGCTCATAATTTTCATTGTAGTTGGCTGGAGAAAAAAATTCCAGAGTGAAATGAGAAACATACAAGTTGATGTATTTGCACCCAAAGCCATCAAGGGCCTGGCTGATGCTCTTTAATGACTGTCGTACTTAGCTCCTTATCTGGAGGGAGGAAGGGAAAAATTCTGTCACATCAACTTTTTGTCAGGTTTAACAGTGTGCATATAGGGCATATAGTAGGCAAATTTTAAAAAATATAGGATCCCTTATTTTCGCTAGATGCAATTAATTCTACTAAAATAATGTAGAAAGTATTTTATGTTGATATTGAATCCAAATGCCACTGATTTCAGGAAAACTTCCTTCGTTTTCAATGGGCTTTGCTTTGAAGCTGTAAAGAACCTGGAAGGTGAGCATATATTTTAGTCTAATTTACACCTTATCACCTTATTATGCTTTGTTTTATTCCTGAGGGTGTAATTATGTATAAAAAGCCTAACTTTTACCCTTATAAACTAGTTTTGGATTTAACCCACAATTGTAAAGTTCTCAAATCATGTGTGTTGTGTGTAATGTCAGAACTTGATTATAGTACAACCCTTGCAAACTGGTACAGATGGGATGGTTGTGTCTAGTGCCTGGATTATTTATGTTAGTAATAATGTAAAAGAGAATAGTAGGGGTTGGAAGGGACCTCTGTGGGTCATCTAGTCCAAGAAGAAAAATCACAGAATTTTACTGAAAAAACAAGTTTGGAATAGCATCACAAAGCATGTAATGTATAATCTACACTCAAAATCTATTCTCAATATCCAGCTTGAAATCAGAAGTTTTCTAATTTTTCTGGGTTTTGGAATCTGTGTAACTAATAAGAAAGGACTGCTACCTATCAGTGGTGTCCAGTTTATTACATTTTTCATGTATCAGAGTCCTAAAGACCGCCAAATACACTACACATTTTGCAGAGTGCTGCATTTGTTTGTAGGTGGGGTCTCTGCTCTGAAGGAACTTTTGTTCAGTGAAGACAACTGACACATTAAGAACAGGGAGGGAAAATTCACAGTAGTGTGCACATCTGTGTGTTTATCCTTTTCTTCTTCTTTCTATAAATACATGTAAATGTTAATATTTTGTGTGTCTTCATTTCTCAGAGATATCACTCTTAGCCAAAATGTCCTTCTCCAAAGACCAAGACACTACATAGTTTCATGCAGGCACCTCTATATGTGTTTTATAGGATTTGTGATAGCACAAAGGCTTCCATTTATTATTACCATGCTATTTTATTTTGGTTATATGCATTTGAGCATAAGATTTATGGTGTAATTCAGTTAAGCATTTTGAAACCTAGTCTCAGCTAGACTCTGTTCTTGTTTAGTCCTAAAACATCAGCATTCACAGTTGTTGTAATCTAGTTTTTATCAAATTTTTACCAAAAAATGAGTCAAGCCAGTAGCAGAGATAACTCCACATTCTGTCAATAAATGCAGATGATAATGAAGGCACTAAATTAAGCATCCATTCCTAGACATAGAGGAGTCTAGGGCCGTGGTTTGCAGTATCACTCTCAGCAGGTGACACCTGCTAGACAGGCAGTTCTTCCCATGGAGTTCTGATTTACCAGATGTACAGACTAAATTTTCACGTTCCCATAGCTCACATTTCATCCTGTGTAATGTCATCAGCGAGGTACTACAAAGCCATGCCGATCTTGCCACTGGAGACAAATTCTACTCGAAACATGGGTTTGAGTTAATTCTGGGGAAACCCCAATTAGAACCCTTTCATATAAAGGGGCAGAAAATGTTCCCAGGCTTCTTTTCTCTGTGTTTTGCTCTGCAGCTCAATCTTAATTTGAAAAGTCTTATGTTCAACGGTCACTTACTCCCTAACACCTTGGGAGAAGGCAGAATGTTGTAAGTGAAATTGAATGGAATAAAGTACCAAAGGGGAAAGACCGTCAGGAGCAATTGCTTAAAAGTAGAAAGACAGACTACTTAAAATAAGATCTTGAAGCTAGAACATAAGGTAGTTACTTAATTTTTTGGCTTACAGTATCAAACTTGTCATTACCCTTTTAGGAAAAGTCTAAGAAAATTGTGAAGTAGATGAAGGTAGCAAAAGTAATTTTATTTGCTAGAAAAGGTTGGCATTGGTACACAGATACATTCGTGCAATGCATCATTAGCCCCAGAAAAGAATGACCGGATTCTGGCCAAAACAGAAGAAAATTCTACTAGGAAAGGGAACTGACCACAGCCAGATGAATCAGACTTATTTTCTAAAAAAAATAGGAACTTGTCAATTGTTGTAAATTCTCATTTAAGATATTGGTGAGCCCTCTGGGAGACATTTGCATACGTGGCAGCACAAGCGTAATTGCACTAGCCGCTACAAGTATTGCCAGAACAGTATCCCTGTGGCACAAGTCACAGCTGACATATGCAGTGAGATACTCCCTGCCCTGAGATGCCTCCAGCAGAAATGGAAGTGGCTGAGGCAGGAATGGCATGCCCAGGTTTAGAGGGAGGTCTTGCCTGTTCTCCCACAGCAAGGCTGCTTTCCAGAACACAGCATGGGAAGCAGGTCTGCTGAGCAAGCACAGAGGACAACGGGCAGAAATTGCACTCTACTGCAAAGTTTGGATGAAAAAACAGGGACCCTGGATAATGCATCTGCCTGTCTCTCAGGCACTATGCAATAATGGTGCAGAGGGCAAGGGAGGGAATTGGGGGATGCAAAAGGAAGAGAGATGGAGACAATTCCTGAGAAGTTGCGAGCCAGCATAGAGCCAGCTGCTTGAGACAGTAACAAATTCAACCTAATTTTCAAAAGAAGCAGCAAAAGAGAGGATCAGCTTTTGACAGAGCACAGCAGGGAAAGCGTATAAGTCATCTGCAATCGATAATTTTGCCATAAGGCTAAGCTACTTCCGTGACAAAGGGCTGGCTTTGATGTCAAAAGGAGCAGGTGTCTGTGGGAGGTCAAAATTTGAAATGAGATTACTCACAAGGATCAGAAAGATAATCAAATCTGCCCACTTCTGTGGCAGTGACATATCAGTACAAAAGACTCGAGTTCTAAATAGCCACAGTTAGGAATGAAAAGGGATAACTGCAAAATCCTGATGAGAGGACAAAAGGGAAGAATGGTTTCTGAGGGCAACTCATTTCCGACTGACTTGAAAGGACCAAGCTCACTGGCCTGTTAAATGGCTTTTGCTGTTCAGTTGAGAGAGAACTGGAAGCAAGGACACGCAGACCCAGATACACAAAGAAGCATGGGCCTTGCACGGTTAGGAAGTCTGGCAGTTTTGGGAGTGGAATACATGGAGCACAGGTAAGCACCCACAGCCCTGTGCAATGAGTGGAGAAAATGGGACACAGTGAATGGGAGAAAACCAATGCTAACCAGAAGTGAATGTTCAGAAGGAAGAAATGTGTCTTCAATCCCAGTTTTCTCATAAAATTACCCACAGCCCAGAATTGGGCTCTTATGTAAAACTGGGATTTGCAAACAATAGCATCTTTCTGGTCTGTGGTACTAACTCATCCCTGTGCAGGTGGTTTGCAAGCTCTTTTTCTCTCCTTGGAGACCCAACTAGAGCCAGAGCTGTGCACCTTCTACACCGTGGTTATAGCACCTGCCCAGCAAGTGTGACATCTGAGTTCAGGGGGTTAGAGGTTAAAAACTGCATATCGTGCATTCTTGCGAGTGTCCTGGCCTTTAGAGCAGAGACCAGGCTGGTGTAAGGGGCATGTTCCACGGTAGTCCAGACCATAATGGTGAAATTAACGTAGGGTAGTGGAACCGGAGAGGGGGTAAAGAAGGAAAGCCTCTGATCTGGTGCCAAGTGCGTTTTCCTGGGAGGGCACGATCCTGCCGTCTTGGAAAGAATGAGCCAAACAGCTTCACCAAAAAGCATAGCTCCATTTCACCACCCTGAAGTCCTTTATATATATCTTGATCATATGGATGTTTGGGTATCCGACCTCAGAGGTATAGCTACACTATACAGACAGATTAGTACAGCATTGAGTTCAGTGTAGTTTCAAAATCATTCTCTGTTAAATCCTCTGGCAGTGGTGACCAAAGTAACTCAAGGGCTTACAGACAGGATCTGGAGGACTGCCTCACAGCCTCGCAGCTCTCAGCCTCTGGTTTGCAGCCAACACGTGGCATATAGTCCACAACTCTCCAGATCAGATCCCTGGATCAATCTCTTTCGCTTTGCCTCTTCTAGTAAACTGAACCAAAGCCAAGCACAGCCCAGGGCACTGCTGGCACATGAACAGCAGATGTGTGGCAGAGGTGTTTCTGGCCAGGGCCAGCTAGTGTTCACCCAGATGATTTCTGGACACATCTGAAGGAGTAACACAGGCCTGGGACTGTCGCTAATAGGCAGTACATAGATGCTCACCTCATTATGGGGAGAAAAGGAATATGGACTTGCATCATGTCACGCCATTTGTTAGCAGCCTATTTAATCTACTAGAGTAAAATCAGCATTGGTGCTTACACATGGGTACATGCTTGGTCTCATCACCGGAGCTGTGGCCTCCTTTCCTGACTGAGCATGAGCCCGTGCACACAGAGGTGATTGCAGAGGGGGTGCACAGTGGGTGCTGAATGTGCCATGGCACCAGGACAGGCTTTGTCCTGTGCTAACACTGAGACTTCTATGTGGGCCAATACCCCTTTTTCCCTTTCATGGCATCCCAAAGGCAGGACAAAATGGCCTGGATGAGTCTGGCTGAGCAAGGAGAGTATCCTGATCAGCCTGCTCAGATGATATCAGCAAGACAAAGTTCAGGGTAGGAGCATCATGACCCTCTTTGTCAGCCCAGAACGGGCTGTTTGTAACTTGACAGCTGCCATGGAGCCTGAGAACATCAATAAAAGCTGTATTTCGTCCACCTTTATGTAACTTTTTTCCCTTTTGCAACCATGTCTGGCTGTTTTTTCAAAGGCAGGGAAAGAAACTATCATTCACAGCTCATACCTGAACAACAGAACTAACTCTTTCATCCCGACGAAGAAAGATTACTTGACAGAATCAGAGAGTGTATCCAAAATCCTGTCTCTGAAAGAAGGACTTTGATACAGTTTGATTATTCTTTTTCCTCCGTGCAGAAATATTCTTTTTCCTCTGTGCAGAAACTCTATTTCAGTTTCAGAAGACTCTTTATTTTGTTTTTATTCTATTTCTTTTGTGTATCTTAGTCAATAAACATCCAGTCTTTGGCACTGATTTCTCACTTTGTTTGTCATGGCAACTGAATAGTCCTTATTCTTCAGACCCTGAGCCTTGTTTCACTGTCTGGTGTTGTTCAGTAATGTAAACACTTTTGACAGCCTGGGCTTAATTATTCTGTCAGAATTAATACAACATAGTCTTATTAACAACTGTATGTAACAACTAATCAACAACTTTAACACAGCTCCAGATTGTGGGTTTGCTGTTCCTTGTTTCAGCAGAGATGACCCCTAATGAACGTAATATGTATATAGAGATGTCTTTTTCTCATCTTGATCTTTATATTTATCAATAAGAATTAAGACTAAAAAAGTATTGGTTTGAGTTTTAAAAATTCAGCTGATTTCAGGTGTTTGCTTTGAATTTTGCCTCTGCATTCTGAGATTTTATTGAAAAATATATATGTTGCAATTTATATTTGCAACATGCTTTTACAGGGAGTAGCTCTTCTACTGTCCCTGTCTTCTGAAGAAGTTTAGGCCAGTGAGCCAGACTAACAAATCAGTTATAAACTCAGCAGCTACAGTCATGCCATTTTCTGTCCTGCCGTTGAGTGTGTTTGTGGAGTTTCCCAGGCAGTAAGTCAAGGCTGTGTACTCCTGTGTGTGGCCCTGTTATAGCCTGCCCCTATTCTCCTTGTGTCTCTTGGAGAAGCGTAGCTGTTCCCTGCCTTTGAAGACTTGGGTTCTCAGCCAGTGCACACTTTGTTCTCTAAAACCTTATCCAATTTATATGAAAACTACTTCCAGTAAATGATCTCATAGTGCAGTTTTGCCCCAGTTTCGTAAGTCCTTCCTTAACCTTTCTTGATGCTTTCAGTAAATGTCTTCGGTGTTCGTATCTTCCTCATTGGTAGTTTACGCTACCTGGATGCTTTGTGCTTGGCACTCATGCAGATATCTATTTAAAAGTATGTTTTTAGCACAGGGATTTAGCCATCTGATTCCTATTAACAGTAATGGGAACTGCATGGCTAAGTCAATTACCGCGTACTGTGCTGAACATTTGCCACTTAGTACTTTCCCTTTGTTTTCCCTCTAAGATGTTTTCTGTCCTTTCTGAAATTAATGTACTGATCTGGGTATTGGAGCTGGATATGGGTCACTAAAAATCTTGCTTATATTGATCGGTATTTTTTGTCATGTCCACTGACAGAAGTGACATACTTCTGGTATTGCATGGCTTCAGCGATAGACTTTGAGCCTTTCATTTTGATGCTGCTTCAGATTCACCCACAAAGAAACACAGGAGAAGTGTGAGCTGGACTGAGGATTCTGCCACTGGACTCTCACATGAGAGCTTTCACTGAGTGTACTGTGGCACCTCTAAAATTCAAGTGCACGTTAAGTACCCAACTGAGAGTACAAATAAGCCTGAGCTCAACGCTGGTATAGATGAGGCAAACATTTCCCTGCTGACTACTGCTGTTTCCCTCACTGACAAGTGCAAACAGAGGTGGGACCGAGTGAATTCAAGAGGGTAAAGCCAAGTTTAGGAATGAAGGGAATAGCTGGCAAAAGCCACAGAACTTTGGAAAGAACAATACCATGGCAGTAGTCAAACTTATGGGTGGTCTTGACATCCCAACACATGCATTTTTGCTTGGGGAGACGGTACGTTTTGCCAAAAGTGTTTTTGTTGTCTTGTTTGGCTCACAAAGAGACTTCGTCCTTTCTGTTTAGATAAGGACCTACTTAGTATGACCTGTATTTTCATTTTACCCCTGTAAAGAGAGAAAGGAATTTCTGTGAGAATGGTTAAAGGAAGCAAAGAAAAAATACGCTAAAAAGTCTGGTTTATTTTGATTTCAAGAATGAGAGATTTTTCTGATTTTCTTTGCAAACTATTTTTAGCAAAATAAAAAAATGGGCAACAAAGTAAAAATGTTTATCAGATTTGCAAGATATTTTATTTCATTACCTCTGGTTCAAAGCTTCCCAGATATGTAGGCAAAACAGTATAAGGGTAAGATAACCTAATTAAAATGAAGAGCTGGAAGTAGACTGCTAGGTGGGTGAAGAGAGAGGGGAAAAACTCCTTCTGCCTCACTGTAGTACCTGACACCTTCCTCAGCAGGAACACCAGCAATGAGAGCAGAGGGCTGCATGGATAAAACCTAAGTGTTGTCTTTCTGGATGGTACACTGTTCTAGCAGCTTGCCCTTGGATTTTGTACTCAAAGAAGGTGGTCTCCTACCCCTGCTTGTCTTAAATATTCAGTTGTCTGTGCCTAAATGTGGATTTTCAGAAGCAGTTAAGCACCAAGAAGAATATCTAACACCACGGTTATTCACCTCCTCCCAATACATTTGTCTCTCATTTGCTTATCTATCCACCAGAAAGTGTCGAAATACCATAAAATAACTGTCCTCTTGCTGAGATTAATATTCTGTGTTTAGCTTTAAACTAGCATATAACATTTCTGCTTCTCACACCACCCCATCAGCGAGAAGGCTGGAGGTGCACAAGAAGCTGGGAGGGGACACAGCTGGGACAGCTGACCTTGACTGACCAAAGGGATATTCCATACCATGTGACATCATGCTCCACATATAAAGCTTGAGGAAGAATACAGAAAGGGAGGACATTCGAAGTAATGGCCTTTTGTCTTCCCAAGTAACCATTATGGATGATAGAGCCCTGCTTCCCTGGAGATGCCTGAACACCTGCCTGCCGATGGGAGGTAGTGAATGAATTCCTTGTTTTGCTTTGCTTGCGTGGCTTTTGCTTTACCTATTAAACTATCTTTATCTCAACCCACGAGTTTTCTCACTTTTACCCTTCCAATTCTCTCCCCCATCCCACCCGAGGAGGAATGAGCCAGTGGCTATCTGGTACTTAGTGGCAGGCTGGGGTTAAACTGCGACATTAATAAATACTGTAATAATAATATGGAAATCTTACAAGGTGTGCTGAGATTTGAAAGTTTAAGCTAAGAAACAGTATCCTGTTCCTTTGAAATCAATCTGGACACAGTCCTGGTAAAACTAATACAGAATGTAATCTGTCATGAGTTAAGAAATGGTTATATAGTTAATGTCAATCAGCATGTGTTCTGTAGAAAACAGATCCTGTCCAACAGACCTGTAACATAGCATAATTGGCTTCTGTAAGGCAGCAGGCTTAACACAGCATTCCCATGAAAAAGTCTGACTAGCCCTAACCTGCCATAAAAGTAGTATGAGAGATAAAAAGTCTTTAACTGAAAGAGGACAAAAAAATCCAGTAGAAAACAAGGAATTCTTGCAACAATGGAGGATCTGAGTGCCATCTGACAGTATGGTAAATACTGCATTCAGGTAGGTTGCAATCCCTCATGAGCCTGGATCATACCTGGATACACCTGAATTAGGTGGATTGAGAACTGGCTGAATGGCAGAACTCAGAGGGTTGTCATCAGCGGTGCTGAGTCTAGTTGGAGGCCGGTAACTAGTGGTGTCCCCCAGGGGTCAGTACTGGGCCCAGTCCTGTACAACTTCTTCATCT
>Ga0065711_1031144_pt1 | contig 30447 bp, 12 predicted proteins | sample Hoacrofraction12_FD_59098 | JGI IMG/M metagenome (GOLD analysis project Ga0065711, IMG submission 59098) | Hoatzin crop microbial communities from Cojedes, Venezuela - Epithelial fraction 12 v2 (version 2) | ecosystem: Host-associated > Birds > Digestive system > Esophagus > Crop | place...
CGGCGGGGCGGGCGCAGGGCTCCGGGCGGCCCGGCCGGGCTCCGCCGGGGGGAGCGGGCATTACCTGAGACCGCGGTGCAGCGTTGCCGCCCGTCCCTCTGTCGTTCGGGTGTCTGTCTGGCTGTCTGTCTCCGCGGGTGGGTCTCGTACCTGCAGTCTGGCGGCTCGTTCGTGTTGCTAATTCGGCGTTGTTTGGCTCACCCACGCGCGGGGATTGGCCGCTCACCCCTGTGAGTTCCCGGGGGTCGTTGTGGCGTGTGCCTCCTCGCAGGTGGTGGGCAACTTTCCGCCTTTCGTTTCGGCAAGGCGCGGGTGTTTCTCTGCGTGTGCATGTAGATAATTGCGTGGTGCATCCCTGCGCGTACGTACGTGTGTCCGTGTGCGCCCGTGAACACACATCCGTGTGTTCGAGAGGCACGCAGGAAAAATAACCCACCCGGCTGGTGCACCCTCGGAGGATTTGCTCCATTTGCCCAGTCCTGGTGCCCTTTAAAGACACGGCGCGTCTTTTATTCGCTCCTTAAGGTTTCCTGTGACTGTCATCTTGTTTCAGTGGCAACTTGTCTGGGGTGGGGGTGAGGAGGAAGCAAGTTTGAAGTTTTGGGAGCTTTCCTCTTGTTGGCGTTGTGGTGAGTTGCAATATTGTAAAATCATGGTGTGCTGATGATGTGCCTTTATTTGATACTTTATAGGTCACTGTCACATGACAAAAGCTTTGAGACAGCTTCATCTTCGTCTGTCTGTAATTTCCATTTGCCTTCCTGGGTAAGTATGTAAACTGTACGCACGGAAAAAGAACTTGGTTGTTCTTGATAAGATAGAGCTCCTCGTGCTGCCCCTTCTTACATGGGAGATGCTTGTTCAGGTTTTAGCGCCTCAGAAAACATGTCTCCTCCGAGTGCTTATAGCAACTGGTAGATTACAAAGTTTGTATGTAGGGGGGGGTCTGAATAACCTGAGAATTAAAAGGCTGTGCATATTCAGATCTCTCTTCACTTATTTTCTTTTCTCTTGTTTTTTCTTAAACCTTGTTTTGTAAAGATAATCAGCTGATTGACTTAGGGCGTAAGTTTTAAACCAAAGTAACATTAGAATATGCGAAGTGCCACACACAGGTCTAAAACTTCGTAAGAATGTAAAGTCCTTCTAAAATTCAGTGGTAGGAGAAATAGGAAAATATAAACAGAATAGGTAATTATAAATCTCTGGAGGTCGAGAATCAGTGAGAAGTTTAGCAGAACTGTAATACTACTGCAACAGGAGTCGGTTCAGCTTTAACACGTAAACTGAGAGCTAATTAGAATTCCATCCATGCTCTTTCTGTGTTACTGTTTTTTCTTTTGGCATTGATTAATGCAGGTACTTATCAATTTGGAAGATAAATCTTAGTGGCTAGTTTACTAGTATTCCTGAGCTCTCAGGTACACAAATTTTTTTTTTCTAGCTGTATGTTGGGATAAGTTTTGACACCTTTTGAAGGGTTTGACGTCTTTTAAGCTGAAGTAGAAGTGATACTTTAAAAAAGAGGTTCTGAATTTGTGGGATCACATTTGTAGATGACATATAGCGAGTGGCACTTGGAGTGCTTCTTGTACAATCGCCAGTGGTGGCACTGAACTGCATTTGGCCCAGAATGGGGAAGTAGGAGCTAATTTTTTTCATGGTACTATTGTGTACATAATTAAAAACAAGACAAGACATGTATTTGGGGTAAGCTTAGTACTCATAAACATGAATGATTAATAACATACTCTTGACCTTTTCCAAGCAGTGTATAGCGGGCATAGGATAAGTGATGGTCCTAAAAGTACTGGCTCAAAGTGTGCTGTTGGGAGCAGCAGCTGTTCCAGTGTGATATTATGACCACAAAACTAGTCTTAAGGCTGGGATAACCGCTATGGGGTAGATGGTTTGAAGGGAGGATTCTGCCTGTTTTCCAGTTCTTGTAGAATTACACCCCAGTTCCATTTTTTTTGTTTTTATGGGCAATGAGGTTGGTGTGTGTAGGTCTGAGAGTAATACACTAAATTGAATTACTGAAATTCTTCATGATAGACAAGTTGCATAGGAGAGTATTGCTTTCAATTTGATAGCATTACTGAGAAGAATCATGTTCTGTGTAGAGTAATTGGTGCAACAATTTTTAGAGAGTAAAAACATATTAGCAAATTTGAAAACTGGCAGATAGGCTTGAAACTGTTGTTCAGAGCTGAATGCAAATACACTGATTTCTGAGCTTAATTTTCTGTGTTTTCAGGTAAGTCAGATTAGAGTGCTGTAAGTGCTAAGGACTTTATTTGGAGTAATAGTAAAAGATACTGAACAAGAATATCTCAGGGACCTTGCTTCAGGTAGTATCTTCAGTCGTTACCTGGTTTTAGTTTTATGCAATGAAGTCTTCTGGATGCATGGAAGTTTGATCGTAGAAATGAAGCGGTGGTCATCATCTCCCCAGAACTTTCAGAGGAGTGGACCTTGATTTTGTGTATAGTGCTAAATGTAGGTCTTACTCGATGTTGAACTGTTGTGAACAGATTACAAAGAAAAGAAGGGTGGGGTATCTTCTTGAAGAAAAAGGCATAATAGAGGCTTTAGAGGAAGCAGGGAAACACATTTCCTCATAGCTTAAAAAATGGTAATAAAAACAATGTGCCTGGTTAAGGGGAGAATAGAGATTTCATTAGATTTGTCCATGACTAGAAACTTCCTGTTACTTTAGGGTGCTTTTAGTTTGGTAAAAGTGATGATTTCTTTGTTTACACAGTTTACACAGTTCTGAGTAAAGTAACCATTCATGAGTGGAGTTTACTAATTTGGTCTTGACTTATGGGAGAGACACCTGGGTTCTGGTCTTCGTTAACAAGTGCCGAGTGGAGTGCTGGTGTGTCGCAAGCTAAAAGGGGGTGAGCTGCTTGGGAAGGGGCCTTGTGAATGCTTCAGAAATTGGCCCATGGTCTCAAAAGTTCATTGGATACTACTGTCCCTCTTGGCACAGCAAGCTGATAAACCATTTCAAGCAGACACATCATTTAGCAGAAATGTAACTCGTTTCTGTGTTGAAGTAAACTCAGAATATTTAAGAAGCTTACCCTTGATGCTTTTGAGTTTTTTGGGGTCTGCTTGTCGTAAACCCGTTGCCTGCAAAGCTTCCATTGGTTTCAGCAGGAGGTTTATTGAGGAAAGGAGTGTAGGAGTGATGGTGAGAGGAATTTGTCCATGTTTATTTTCCCATTCAGGGAAGAAATTGCTTTCTCTTTCATAGCTGTTGTGTGAATAATTAAAGATATTAAATGTCACTTTTCCACATAAAATACCAGGGGTAATTGTGCAGTTATTTTATAGCTAACATTTTTTCTTTTCATCCAGAATGATCTTAATACATTTTGTTCGTAAATTAGTGGTTCCATAGCTTGCGATCGTGTAAGCATGTGAATATCTTTAAGCAGATGACAGATCTTGTTAAATTCACTGGTACGAGTGCTCACATTCAGAGCTTAAAGATATTCCAGGTTGCTGCTGCTCGTGGTCTGTGGGCTGAAGATGCTCAGCATCTCTGAAGCTCTGTCAACATGGCATTAGGCAGGGCAATCTTCTGCCGTACAGCTGGTAGCAGAGTGGTATGAAGAAAGGAAATTTTGACCAAGAGAGCTGGGCAGGGTTGCTCTTCCACTGCATGTAGCGGTGGGGAAGGTGCAGGTGAGGTAGATGAGACATGCGGTGTACAAGGCTCTGCTGTCGTGTCAAGGCTGTGAAGGTGCCTGCAGTGAAACACTGCCTCTCTTTCGGTGGTACGTGGCACGTGTAGTGTTCAGGCCTCCCTCTTTATCCGAAGGTGGTTCCTTGGTGGAGGAAGGCACTAGAAATCAAAGTCGGAACTGAACTGAAACTCTGATTTTAATTTCTGAGTGTGCCACAGACTCTCTCTGTGAGCTCTGGCAAGTGAAGTAGTCACAACCAGAGGCCACTTTCCAAATTTCGGACTCAAGTTGGACTTGGTGTACCCTGACACAGGGGTCGCCCGCCACAGCTGCCAGTGGAATCAGCGGCACTGCCGTGGCCTGCCGGTGGCTTCCAGGATCAGAGTTTTTTCCTGGAAGCACAGCCATATGTGCCTTTGCCACCTACAAATGGAGACTGACTGTACTTCCCTGTATCATTAAGTCATGTGGTGCCCATACATTGGGACAGTTTTCCTGAGTGAATTAAGGGTGTTTTTTTTAAAGCAATATCGATAATGTTTTACATTTCTGTAACCTTAATTTATGTTTTCTTTATTACTTAGGAGTCTATAAAGCTGGGTTGAAATAATAGTCACGTGTATTTCAAAATATTCTTGAGAAGAAACAGGAAAAAGTCAACTTTCTGACTTCTGTAGTGTTAACTTTATTTCTTTTCCATCTACCATGTTTCCCACCTTTCCTGGGGTATCATTGTCAGAGGCTTTTTCATTCTGTTTCATGTCAAAAGATTGTTAGGACTTACTTCATGTTTATTATTTTATTTTAATTTTTTTTAAGATCAGTAATAATACAGTGTTTCTTCTGAGAGCAATGTGGTGAGCCTGGTACTAGTGGACGTGTGAATTTCACAAAAGACTTCTACAGCTGTCGCCCTTCTTTACAGTTTACGAAGGGGTAAGACAAACCAACACGAGGATTACTCTAACATTAAGAATGGCTTGGTGGGCTGCTGTTAGATTGCATTGCTTGGAGGGGGGGGAAATCACATGTTACTCTTTCAATAAGAACAATGTTATTAATCATTGGCAGTTGTTGGCATTGCATTATTCACGTGCTTATGTCCTGTCTGGCGAAGTACATAAGCCATACTGTAGTCACACACCTCAAAACAAGGAACAAGCATTTTTGTCCCTGTTCGAGGGATCTGAGATGCAAAGCAATGAAGGAGCATAGGCTTGCCTGCGGTGGCTGAACAGGTTAGCATTAGAAGGGAATGGAATAAAATCTGCATCTGACTCCTTAGTTTTGTGTCGTTTCCATTGGTGCATGCTACCCCTCTGAAGCTCTCCTGGTAAATGCCTGTCTTGACATGCGAGTCGTCTCACTGAATTCTGTGCCAGTTGGACATCTTTTGCTAATACTCAACTTTCATTCATAATGCTACTTAAAAAAAGAAAAAAACAACAACAAAAAAACCCAACCCCCCAAAAAAAACCAAAAAAAACACACCAAAACACTTTCAGAATAATGTGAAGTTACTGACTTTCAGTTCGGTTGTATTTGTTGACAGCAGAGTATAAAGTAGGAGGAGAGCTTACTTAAGAGGTTTTTGGCCCTAAACGTGGTATTTGAGATACTGTGTATATTACACTATTTATTATATTACACGATTTATTTAATACTACTTTCTTTGTATTAACTTTATGAAGATACTCATTTTCATAGCATAGTTTTAGAAGTTTGCATTCAGCTGAAATAGTTCTTTACAATTATTTCTCATATTCATACTCTAATGTGAAATCGCAACTTACTTTCTTGCGAAACATGGAATTGACAGGAGCAGCCACTTTGGTACTCTGGCAGTATTGTGATAGATGGGGCAACTTACTAATCTGAACTTTTATTTCTAAACCCGCTAAACATATTTCATGCTTTAAGATTTTCAGATTTGCTGATTACTAGTATTTTGTTACTGAGAGTAGGAGTTGGCTTTGACTTTAAAATAAAAGTTGTAATTGAGGAGGAAAGTGTACTTTACTTAATGCCTGAGTGTAGACCTAATTGTAGTATTCTCACAATGGTATCAGCATTTTATTATTTTTAATATTTATAAATTGGATTACATAAAAGATGAATTGATAGAGAGGAGCTGACACTTTCCAGTGTTTGTGCCTTTTCCTTTATACCACACAAATGCATAATGTAATAGGAAGTCCTGAAGAGCATGGACAATTCAGCATGTGAAAATAAACTAGCTTCAGGCAGATCTGAGTACAAAGAAAGCTAGTACAACAAAATTTCAATTTTTAGCAAGGGGAAGGAAAGTTAACAGGATTTCATGAGGCTACACTGAGAAAAACAGTTGCTTAGGAAGCATGGAATTTTTATTGTCAGAAATCTTCCACGTGGGTATTTCAGTATAAGGGATTTCATAAAGTGTAGCAATCATCGAAAATAAACAGCATTTTATTGACCCTTTGTATCACAGAGAGCCTCGTTCACCAAAGATAAAAATAATTCAGTGGACTTGCACGACATGGGATCTATAGATGTGGAAGCTCTCTTGACAAGAAGCTTAACAAGTCCTGTCTACGCCTTCCCTTGCCGAGGGGAAGTGGGAAAGTGTGTCTCCCCTCTGCCTGTTTGGTGTTTTCTGTTTGTTTGGTTTTTTTAAATTATGGTTTTCTTCCTGAAGGGCAATATGTATGTAGCAAATCATTGAGGAGTCTGCTTTGGGACACTATGAAACCACACTAGCTGCGTGCCCAGCCGTGGGGTTACTCTCCTCTCGCGCAGGTGTGGCAGCAGGAAGGTTTCTGCCATCCACGCTCGCAGGAGGGGCTTCATCCCGCTCCTCTGAAGCCCAGAGTTCCCTGTGGCAGGGCCAGGCTTGCTTGTTAAGGACTGATGCCTTGGTACTGTTGATGAGAACTGAACTGGCCTGTGGCAGGATTCAAGTGAGGAAAGCTTAAACCTGCTGGTGGGCCTCTGGTGGGCTGGGTCAGGCGTTGGTCACCACATGGTGCTGCGGGGCATGCCGGCAGTGCTTCGCTGCGGTTGAGTTGATGGCTTTCAGCCTGCACCTTTCAGGTCTTGCCCCAGTATATATTTTTCTGCCAGCTACGTAAGGACTTTTAATCATATGCCTCGTCAGAAGTTGTGATTTTTAGGTGGCTTTATTTGTTTTTCGTTTGTACCGATGTCCTACACAATCAGGACTTACCCAGCAATTGCAGTGGGTAAGGCATGTCACACGGTAATAGTTAGGATTGTATCTCTTGTGGCAGAGTAGTAGGTCTTCACTATTCAGCCTGTGTGTTCTTTTATGAAGCAATTAATCCTTGGGTTTTGTTTGTGTATGTGAGAGAATGCGTTATTTGGTCGTTGTCAAAGCAATGTTGAAGAGAATGACACCATGAGAGATTTGGAGATGAAGCTGTATAAAGAAAACCTTGAGAGAGAATGGAAGGAGTGAGGGAGAACTTGCTTTCTTACCTTATTTCAGCATCTTCAGTATGAAGTAACTCCACTGAAGTCAGTGGAGCTGAAACGTTGTGATGTTCTGCATTAAAGTCTGTCTGTGAAAATTGGGAGGAAGTTGTCCTCTTTTGCCAGGTTGATGAAAAAGGCATTTTTGTGGTTGACCATGTTTGATTTGCTTTCCGCAAGTGAGCTTTGAGCCACATCATGCCTACAGTGATCTACAGTTAGCAACATCATGCAGATTTTTTAAAAAATTATTTTCTTTATGAGGTGAAGTCCAGGAACATCAATGTATCTTGGCCCAACGACTGAAGAGTTCAATCCTGCAGCTATAACTGTGCAATTGGATTTCTGAACAGAAAGCCAGAACCAGAGCTGCGTCAGCAATGTGCACCCCTTTGCAGATCTGCTGCCTGAAGTTGCTGGTGGCCTGTAATTCCTCAGGAAAGCTGCAGCTATCGCATTATTCTTAATTACTGATGTGCAGATAGTCCTGCCAGGGTCGTACAGCTGTTGTACTCGGTGGTCAGCGTGCAAGCTGATAGGCAGTCCCTGACCTGCTGATGAGCAGTGCAGGAAGGGCTAGGAATATAGACATTGCTGAGATGTGCAGAGTTCCCATAAAGGAAGAAAGGGTGGAAGAGCGTGAAGAGTCAGAATGCCATTTGGTAGGTACACGTCTTTTGGCACGTATGCCATTTTTGCTTCCCAAGTTGGTTATATGGCTAGGCAAAGAAAGCATTCTGATGTACTGCAAATCAGTGGCTGGAGATGATAGATTTGGAAAGAAGTGGCATTATCACCTCTGCTTCAAGTCTGGCTTCAGATGTTCTTTCTCTTTGCAAAAGGTTTCTTTATACCCAGATTTGATGTTGAATAGTGCAGACTTCCTGCCTGGCTCAGTTCTAATCAGTGAGTGCTCCTTGCTACAAACTTGTGAGTTTCAGAGTTTGTCTCTTTTTGAATACATCTGTAATTTTTTTTTTCTCATAGAAGTTAAGTGTCTTTATTTGTATTTCTTCCCTCTAATTTGTTGGAGATACTTTTTCATACATTGTGTTAAACATCAGTCATCAAGTGCTCATAATATATTTTGAAACAAGTGTGCAAAATTGCAGCGTGATCCAGCACTGATTACAGAGCTACGGCATAGAAATTAATAAGAAAATAAAAATAGCATCGTTAATTTCCAGCTGCTTTTGGAGAAACAGAGGTGTTTATATAGGGAAATTGGTGTCTGCAAAATGAAGAATGGCAAAACTGGTAGCAAATATATTAATGCAAGTAACTATTCACAATTTACTACTTCTGTTCTATTGCTGAAAAATGGGTTCCAGTGCCAAAAGAGTAAGCAGAAGCTCCAGTGTCATTCTTTGAAAACTGACTAAATGAAGAGCACAAGTGTCAGAGCTAGAGTGAGGGAAGGAAGTTTTATTTCTCGGTGTAGAAAACCTTAGATAAGGGAAGTAGTTTATGGATAGCTAAGTGTAACGGTTGGTTGTATGTGTCCATTTCCCATTAATATGAGAGAATTGCCTGTGTGCGTGTGAGGGGAAAATTATTTTTAAAGTGTTTCCCTTGGTAGTAAATCAGTATTTACCTTGCATCTCTTGTATGTGCTTGCTTGTGCTTGTCTGTCTCGCCTCAGCGTGCTGTACCAGAGCAGCAGAAGGTAAATAGAGCCTATGGGTAAAAGTGACCCAGGCAAAATCCGACACCGTGAGGGCCCTCGCCACAGTCTGGGCCGCCAGTTTCCTTCCGAGGGGGCTGTCAGAGGGAGCTGGGTGCTCCGCTGCAGGTTTGGAAGTCTCCACTGGGTTTGCTGTTACTCGGGGCTGGCCTGTTGTTCAGGTGGGAGCTCCCAGCAAAGCTTTGGGCCTGCGTGCCTGCAAAGTCTTCCTGGTTTCCAGTCAGCAGGGGAAGATCCTGCCCTCCTGACAGACATGCCTGGAGGAAGCGGGTTATTTATTTATATGGCGAAGCGGGCTCTGGAGGATGTCCCTGTCGAGCTGTGTGGCGGTGCGGCCAAAGTGAGTGAGAGGATGCTGGAGTGCGGGAAGGGAAGCGACCGAGAAAACTGGCCAGGTGCTGCGTTTTGCCTAAGAATTGTCCTGCTGGATCCTGTGCCACGGGTGATCCGGTTTCTGGGTGCAGGCTTGCTTTCCTGGATGGGCCCACAGGGCTGCATTTGAAGTTTACTGCTACTCTTCACTTACGGAGACAGAAATACAGGAATCAAAACGGGGGTGAGGCGGTCATCGCAGACATCCCCATGCAATTGGTGGCGGGAGAGAAAGGCACAGTTCAGGTCTTCCAGTGAGGACAGTATGTGTTCTCATTCAAGGATCCTAGAGAAAAAAAATATTTGAGTGGGGGATGGTGTTTCGTGGAGTGCTAACAGGCTTTGCAGAGATTGAGCAGGGCTGAAGGAGAGGGTTGGGGCAGGCACAGTGGAAGCAGGGGGGTTTTTACACCTTGTATTCCTGGCCCTTGTGAGCTCTTCTGTACATACCCTTACGTGTCTGCTGCCTTATTGCAGTTACAACTATTCAACTGATTTAAATAATGATTTTTATAAATAAACACTTGGTTTAAATTGGTGCTCTTAATCTCATTTTGCTTTGGTAATTTTGTATTTGTTTTCTCAGAAGCAATATCTATTGGTAGACAATTGTTAAAATACGTTACTAAATACAGCCTTTACACTAAATCTGGCACACTTTTTTGTTAGTTCAGATAATGCACAGTATGCCTGCGCACTTTCTGTGGCTTACATGCATTTATTTAGGTTGCAATTGTTAAGAAAGTTTTGATTTAGAACATGACAAATTATGCTTTTTTTTTTGAGGCCTTTAAAAAAAGTCCTATTTAATAAATCTACACTCAACCACGAACACACATGTGCACACAAGTTAATGCAAATAGATTTTGCACTTAAAATGTCAGTAAAATATTATTGCTAATAAGGTAACTGATTCTGCTGTAACCAAACGCAAGCTTTTAGAACTAGTAGAACTCAAACTTCTCTGCTTTGCTTTCTCAGATGAGGAGGAAAACAAGTGATCTTGCTTCTAAGTTCCCAGTTAGTTTCTGAGCTTTACACCAAACTCTGCTAAGTGACTCATGGACCAGAGACATTTTCTCTGCAAATACAGTGGAAGTTACTGCTTTCAGGTAACTGTGTTCTAAGCCTAATGCTTGTTCCTGGTCCTTCAGTGAAGAGTTACATGTTCAGTATTTGAACTTTGTTTACAGTTTTGATATCAAACATCTAATTTATTTTAATTTAATAAAAATTGAGTTATATAATATTACAGTAGAATTTTACATTGGTTTGTCATAATTTAAAGGTAAATTACAATTTGGTGCTTTTTATTAAAATACATTTAGCATCAGTAACATTTGACTGAAATTTGAGGCAGATTTCTTTGTTCAGAGGGTACTCATTTGTAACTGTATTTGTTTCTGTTAAGATGAATGTATTTTCTCAGATGACTTCAGTATCCATTGTCCAAAGTTTCTGTTTGTAATAATGGATGCCTTGGGCAGCATCTTCCACCATTAAGGAATGGAGAGTAGCTCACTAGGTGACAAGCTCGCCATATTAACCTTTTTTTGTGAGAGCTAGACCCCTGTGTAGCTTCTAGCAGGTATAGATCAACAGATACCTGTCTGTTTACACAGATATGTACTGAACATTAAAAAAAATTTTTGATTATTTTAAAATTGCTGTTGCAAGTTTTCCTCTAGATTAGGTGGCGTGTGACTGTGACTTTTAATGTTTGAGGGGGGACTTTTACAACTTTCAGAAACAAATCTAGCACCACTGGTGTCCAGAAATCAAACAGTGAAACCAAGTTGGTTACTGGATGCTGAATGTATTATTAATATATTAGATGAAGAAAGAGTAAGGGGGGCGGGAAATGGTAAATATGTCATAGCAACCCTGTGGGCTAACACAGATAAAGAATTCTTACCCCCACCCTACCAAAATATTAATAGCATCTGGGCAGAGTCAAAGAGCTTGATAACATGTATTGACTGTGCAACTCCATGCAATTTTTCTGCAGCAAGGGAACTGTGTAGCGGTATCTGTGACCATTGAGGAATGCAGAGTTGGACCTCAGGTAGTAGAAGGGTTGTGCTCAGAAGTGTGAAGTGTGTCTGAGGCCTGGTAGCACCGTTATACAAACTACTTGTGTATTGCAATTTTGCTCCTTCCCCCTGCGAAGGAGGAGTTGTACACTTCAAGAAGTGTTTTTATGGCTTTCTCTGGGCAGTGCAAACATAGGTTTTGTGATCCTGACTTTGTCCTGTTTTTCTGTATTCTTTTGTATCAATGTATAGGGTATTCAGTCTCAACAGTTATTATAGGCTTACATAACTAAATACGAAAAGATAAAATTAGAAAGCTAAATAGAAATTAGAAGAAAATCAAAGCAAACATCAAAATGCTGTTGTAGGTCACAAATGTTTTAAATGGTCAATTTTTAAAAAGAAAAACAAAACCTTCCGTAAAAAATTGAAATGGGAAAATTAATGAGTATTACCTACTCTTTTTCTTAAGAAGAGAACAAGCCAAAGTAAGATGAATCACTTATCCTGAAAGGGTCGTCATTTTCACATACATTTGGTACAAGATCAGTAAGAAAATACGGTTGGATATTTAGGCAACTTTTCTGATGTAAGTTGTTTATTGCTGAAGCATTCGTGTTTTATGATGCTGCCCTGAAACAATTAGCTCTTGTTTAGCATAAGTGTTTAAACAGAATGCTTTACTAATGTGGCTGATTTTATAGTTATTGCATTTCCATAGGATTGAACTATTCTTGTTCTAACTTGCTTCCCCCCCCCCCTTAGACAGTTGAAATGTAGAGGCTTTGTTCCCTCTCAGAAAATAAGTATTTGAGCCAAGATTTTTCTCAGGAGAATTGGTATCTTTGACGGTGTTCTGTCTGAGATGTCTCGGAGAAACCTGTTACTCAGCATGTGCTTAGCAGTGTTTTCCTGTTAGGTTACATTGAAATGGGCTACTGGTCAGGCTAAAAAATCTGGATAAAAAATTCACTTTGGTCTGAATTAAGAGTTGGTGTGAGCTTTGCAGTTCCACTGAGGCCGCTGAACAGAATTTGGTTGCATTATTCACAGGGATTGTGGCAAAACCAGCTAGGAGCAGTGCGTGCTTAAAATGTTGCTGTAACTGCATCAGTAACACTTGATCAGAAGAATGAGACACCCTCACTTGTCTTTGGTTATTATTTGTGTGGGGGGGGGGTTTGGTCCCATCACTACAATTAAAGCTCACTTTCTTCCCCTTTGGAGAGTTAGTCAGATGGATCAACTTGGTGAAATAATCCCACCAACAGTCCATATTTAGACGATAGGCCAGTCTTTTTCTTGAAACAATTTTATACTCGGGAACTTCCAAAAAGTCGTATCTTCACAACCAGAAGCATTTCTGCTAGTGCTGAGCCAGACTAGTGTTGCTGTGAAGCAGTCTGCTTTCATGGCAGCTCCAGCCAAGCACAGGGGGAGTGGAAAGGCAGGTGCATTGTCTTAGCCTGAGTACTCCAAGTTTGTATAAGGTAAGCTGCAGGGGAATATCCTTTGCAAAGTATTATATGTGTTATTTGCTGCCTGCAAAATAGATCCTGTCACTTTCCCAGGTACCCCAAAAGTAACAGAGGCAACTAACCATATGTGTGATTTTTTATTTTTTTTTTCCCCCTACCTCCCATCCAAAAAGGAGCTATGCGGTTACCGGGGAGCTGTGGGCCATTAGGTCTAGTCACTGTCACGCTGAGCTCAGTGAGAACTCTGCTGTTGACTTCAGTGGAAATAAATTCAGACTTGTAAGAAAACCTTCATGAATCTCATTTAGGATTCTTTAACAATCATCTGTACTTTACCAGTATAATGATACTGGTGGTTGGTGTGAATTTTACTGTTGTATAAATGTGAGTGAAAGTATGAGCGTGGATGGAGTAACCCTAGAGTATAGTATGCCACGACAACTTTTTCATCTGCGGAGACAAAAGAAAAGCAGTATAAACCCTTTCACAAGGATGGACTTGCATTTCTGTAAGTTTGTGTTTGTGCCCTTTGAGGTACGCTGGTGGAATAACTGAAACAGAAGTGAAGTGTGCGCGCACACAAAAAAAATCACTTGCTAGGTATGGACTAGTATCCTGGTGCCATAACACTTGTTCCGATTGTTCTGGTGTAGCTGAAACAAGACTATTTTCTAAGGTAGACAAATTCATAGCATAAGGCAGACAAATTCATAGCATAATGCATAAATTATACTCTGATGGTGCTAGGAGTGAAGGAGAGCGATCCTGGAGTGAGTTTCTAGTAAAATGTGTCCCACGCGCTGAATGAACTGCTTGAAATACACCATTGTGTATGCCCCAGGTTGAATCTAGTACAGTTTACTATTTAGGCTCAAGTATATTCAGAAGGATGGGTGAAAATACATTCCAGCTCCGCACTTACATTTTATCAAGCAAACTTAAGGTTAGCACTTCCTTCTGGGATTCCAGCAAAGGGTGAAAATTGTGCCGGATGGAACAGGAAAAAAAACCCACTGGCTGGTGCTGCAGTTTTTACCATTAACTTGCTTCATGATCTTGTGCAGATTGCTGCTTCTTTCTTTCTGTTTCTCCGTTTACAAACTTGGGATGGTGGTGGCTTCTTTCTTTGTAAAGTGTTCTGCAGTCTTTGGAAGAAAAACTTGGTACTGAGTAGCAACGCAAAAAGTCAAGAGTTGCCAGTATTTTTTTTTTTTGTATATATATTTATTACCATGTGTTAGCTCTATCATAGGGTCAAATAGCAGTTGCATTAATTGTGGTGGAGTTACAAAACTTGAGGGGGATTTTACACTGAGACTCAGTTTTGTATAATGTTTGTGAAGATCTTGAAAAGATGCCTGCTTCTTTCTTGAGAGAGACAGACTTCAGGTTGACATTTAGCAATTCATCCTACCAGAGAGTCAAAATAATTCACTATCTAAACAGGTGTATAAGCAAAGTCTTTAAGAGTGTGTACTGTAGAACACAGGTGGTGTTGTCGTCTGTGTTACATATTTTGTTAAACAGTACATTTTTAGGGTATAATAACACTTTGCCTTCCTATTGTGTACTTTTACAGGTGTCAACTAACTACATTTTACAAACATTTCAGAACCAGTGTTACCACCCCAGTTTTGCAGATTGCAGAGTAGACCCAGGGATGTTCAGGTAAGACCAGATGGCTGGTGGCAGAACCAGGTACAGAACTCCGGAACTTCCTGCATGTTTCGACGTCACCATTAAATTTATTACACCAGCTACCTTTTTGGTACTAAAACATCTGCCCTGTGTGTGTGCACATATTACTTTTCCATATTGGTAGGTGGCAAAAATTATGATGAACTATCATCTGTCGATTTGAGGCTTACTAATTAAGTATTTGTGAACTTACCAAATCTGTTAGCATCCAAGTTCAGTTCAGAATTCTTCTACATTTAAGAGCTTGTGCTGCATGATAGGAACGTAACCTTGTAGGTCAGAGCTTTTGGACTTGGTGTTTTTTTTCTTCCAACCCAAGGTCTCTTCTTCACTCAGTGCTGTGTAAATATTGCCCTCTGTCCTCCCTACTTCTGTGAAAGTGACTTTTGCAAGGATGGACAAGCATGCTCTGTTTGCGGTCTGAGATGTGTGAAGGTGATAGAAACGTATTTATGCTGGTTGCAGGCATGAGCTAAAGTGGCCTACTGCTTCAGAAGGACTGCTTAGGCCAGGCTTGGTCTGTGCTTACATATTTCAGAGCACTCAGTTCAGCTTTCTAGCCTGGAGCTTCTTGCTCTAAGGATTGGCACAGATTGTCTGGAAGTTGGCGTTGTGGCAACATGGGGTTTTGTGGAGCACTTTGTAGTTAAGGTCCAAAGTTTAAACTTGTAGTTTCATAGTAGGTCAGTAACAAGGAAGCTTAATGTCTGTCTTTTAAAACAGATTAGATTGAGAATCCATCGATCACATGCTTTCCTTTCTTAGGCTAGTGCTGTTCAGAGCTGTGTTAAGCATATTCCACTTTCTCAGTTGGTACGTAGTCTTGAGCATACCAGAACTGGATTTCACAGAAAATTCTTAGTACTTTGTTCACCTTCTGATGTCAAATCCAGCCATCTGCGTGCTATACTGTGAAGTAAAATGATAGAAAGCTAAGAAGATAATAGGTAAAAATCTGTAGATCCCAAGGGAGTTATCCCCCATCCTTGCTCTGCAGTTCCAACCAGCACTGTCAGGTTTTTTAGCTGCTGACGTTTTTCTAAATGCTGCCAAACTTGCATCTTTTGGACTGAGTTTTTCCTGTGTTGGGTTTATCTTTAAGACAAGGGCTGTGTAGGGTTTTCATCTGAGGGAGATGGGAAAGAATTAGTAGAATAAAAATATTCAAGAGAAAAAAAAAATAAACTGAAAAACAACTTCTAAAAAAACCAGTAAAACCAAAAATGGGGAAAAAGCCTATAGATCTTAAGGAGCTTGGCCTGAAGAATACTGGCCCGGCTTGTCATCCAAAGAATTGATTTTTATTTCACAAATACAGAAGTTTTTTTGTTTGGTTGGTTTTTAAGAACTCTGCTTCAGCTTGGAAAGGACAAAGATCTTTATATACTTGATTATTTTAGGGCCCAGTCCTGCAATGCCTCTGTCATAGCGGTCTCCCTGAGCTGTTGCAGTTGCAGGATTGAAGCCCTGCATGCAGCTAATCTTACAGGGACCTGATTCTGCTTTGAGACATTTTGGCACAGATCCTTGGGCATGTGCACAGTTCTGGGTAAGCTGTTCTGGCTTGGCATCAGCGAAACAATTGGTGAAGATGGAGCTGGTTGTGGATTCCAGTTTATGAAGCAGTGAGGTTCCTCTTGGAAATCTGATAAGATTTGTTACATACTGAAGTTTGTAAAATCTGTCACCTGAGTGATTTTTAGAGGTGTTTTTCAAGAAATAGAGGCAATTACATTCAGACCTTTCGTCTTTTCTTCTTAGAGTGTAAGGGTAAACAGTTGACAGCAAAAGGAGATCAAGTAGGGTATAGATAAAATAAAAATGGAAGGTGTAAGTGGCCCAGTAGTGCTTTTTTTAAAAAAAAATACTTCTTCCCTCAGTTAATACATGAATAAAGTGATGAATTTCTGTAACTGCTTGGAAAGAAAAAGTAAAAAAAAAAAAAATCTTACCTGACAGCTAAGGAGTAGTGTTTCAGATGGTAACCAGGCTGAAGCCATGCCGTGATGCTTCCTTGGCCTGGGCCAGGTGCTTCTGGCTCCTTAGAGAACTCACAATTCTAAGCAAAGTTAATGCTGGTCGTTTTTCACTGCTGGTATTCAGAATGCTGTGGACAACAGTGACAACTTAAAATCATCAGATACTTTTCAGTCTGCTGTTGCTTGGGAGTGCTGTTATCGGGTCCAGCAAAGTTACACTGATCAGGAAGAGGACTTCTGGTCAGGGTATGAGAAGTGTGTCTGTGCTGCGCCAGGTTTCAAACCATCTTGAAGAGTAAAGTGGTTGCTCAGCTCCCTGATACTGCAGTTAGTCTGCTGTGGGCACGTAGGCAAGCAGAAGGTTAGCTCAGAGATCCTCCTGGTGCGTTGGTAACACTGCAGAATATAGGACGAGTAGAGAAATAAAATGGGAATAAGAGGATATGGCAGGAGATGATTTACTTGCATCAAAGTGGAATTTCTTGTAGGGTCCTAGTATTTTCTCCTCATGCTTTATTGTGTTATTGAGACCTGCAACAGGTGTTGGATCTGATCCGTTCTGGTGCTAGAGCATGCTATTTCTTTTTCTCTCTAGCCAGTGACTGAAGGCGGCGCTTAGGTACGTGTCTGCAGTTACAGTGAGACTGACTTACCATCATGCTGCTTCAGAGCAGGGAAAAGGTCGAACCAAATAGCTCATGATGAGGAGATGTCTGTATTCCTAATACCCAGAGTACCTGGGCTGTCCTTGCAAGGTGTTGGCTGTGTCCAAGGCAGGTATGGTATGCACTGCAGTTCTGATTTCCTGATCATCCAGGTTAAGTACTCTCTTCTAGAGCTCTTTGCCTGTTTGTCTGTCTAGGTTTCTGGTAGTGGAGATGGAGGTGGGTAAGGACAACGGTGAGGAACAGTTGTGTCTTCCAGTCAGGACACAGACACAGCTCATTCTGGGAGGGATTCTCAGTACTGGAGCTGAGGTGTGATCAGAGGTTGTCACAGACACCTCTGAACTCTGTCTTTTAAGTTAATTGTATAGCTACTAAGACTTTAAGAGTAGATAGGAGGAGATAAGCGGGGGGAGGAATATCATGCTATCAGAGACAACCCCACTTGTGAAGTTACCAGGGAAGCTGGTGAGATCGTAAAGCTTTTTATTCAAGAACACAAAATTTCTGTCCCTCAGGTATACTGTGCCAGCTCGATTAGTTGCCTGACATTTTGTCATTGTTTCACTCTGTAGCAAAAATACATTCTGCTTACATATGAAAGGGGTCATTTCTGCTCTATTTCCTTTAGCTGTGGATCTGTAATTATTGTTCTTGAGTTTATTTATGAGCTACTAGGGCCTTTACTAGAGATGATTTGCTTGTGACATTGGGAAGAGCTGTTCCTGTTTTGAATCAGTTGACAGTTTTTCCTTTACCAGAAGGAAGTTCCACGGAGTTAAGTTTGCTACAGCTGGCATCAAGTACACAGCGCAGTAGATCTCCACCAGGTTCAGTGAAGCAGTCGCAGAATGATGCGGGGGGTGGAAGTACTCACTAACTGTTCTTGCATTTCTGTGCATCTGTAGCAAATCACTTGGGTCCAAGAGTAGGAAGGAGCAGGTTCATGGAGTCACAGCATCTGCACTGCTCTGTGCTTTTTCATTTTTGAGATCTGGAGTAGCAGAGGTTTTGCTTCAATAAAAAGAGAACCTCATCTCATCTGTATTGTTTGCAGCTGCTGTTCTCTTTTGCACCTCCACAAAGTCGATGTGAGGAGTTACCCATCTGAGTGGAAGTAGACAATGTGTAAAACATGGGGTCTGTGATCCGTGGATCTTCACCTGTTTGTTACTGTGCTGAAAAAGTTCTTCCATTCCAAATGTCTTACTCTTCTTTGGAGAACTTCACTCAGTCGTAAAGTTGGCCATGTATGATAGGGGTGGAGGGGGGTGAGGAAATGAAAAGCGTAAAATAGAAAAGTCAAATTGCAATTAAAAAGTAATCACATGGAATCAGATCTTTTTGGGAGAACTGGACATGTGTTATCGCTGTATTAAAAGTTAAGCACATGCACAATTCCTTACAAGACTCAGATTGTTGGGTTTCAAAATTGCACCTGACTGCAAGGACTTTCAGCCTAAATTCATATTATTTCTATGTGGAATCTATTTCAAATATGTGAAATTTACTGCTGGTGACAAGTGTTTGATCATAGTGTTGTTTTAAACTTAGATGCATCAGCTTCCAAAACTTAGGTTTCTTGACAGATATTTAAATATTTAAAACATCCTCCATGAGATTACAAAATCCAGCAGTTCAACTATGTAAACAATGCTAGGAATAATGAACCAGAAAATATTCAAAATGGCATACCCTCTCCATAAATACTTGTCTCTTGTTTTAACATTCACCATGATGAAACAGCAAGGAAAGTAACCCCTGAATGTTTATTTGTTTTAACTTACTAGCTTGCTGCTGAAACAAGCTTTCAGGGAGATCCATGGAGTCCCACAAGGTGGCAGGAGCTAACTGTTGTATACTAGAGCCATGGTCTGAAAGAAAGTAAAGGTAATAAACTGATTTTGCTAGTTGCGTGCATTGGAATTATGAGCAAGTTAGACCAAAATTTCAAAAGCTCACCTTGTGTAGGTGGTTCTTGGACTTCTGGATAATTTGGGCAAATGAATGAGATTCTATCCTCAAGAATCTTACTTCAAAAGAGAAAGTTCAAGCATTCTTACTTTGTCAACAAACAGGACCTTTATTTTTATTCAGTGGTGGTAATTTGCTTGTAGTGTGTGTGATCGCTGTGAATGGAGAGCAGGGATGAAGCTGTGCAGGAACTTGCTGGTGTATGAGGTTCACAGTTTAACAAGTCAGCAGTGAGCACCTCTTAACTTGCAAACTCACCTTGACAGTGTGGGAATGCTGACCACAAGGTGGGACACAGCCGCCAGGGCTGAGGGACTGCGGAAATAAAGGACTTTTCTGCTGTTTCAGTGAGGCCGTAGAGGTGTTCCTCTTTGGAAGCTCTGAACAATCAAAACGACATTGAAAGGATCCAAGTTTGGAGATTATTGGGAGTATTCAAAATAGCTCATCCTAACTAGTGAGACTGTCTTGGCTGGTATATAGAGCATAAGGCTGAAATGTATTCGTTTCTCTACCCAGTGCCCAGATCTTTCTTTAGACTGCTGGAGTTCTTATTTCTTCCTTTTCTTTCCACTTACCCACTGATGGTCAGCGCTCTGCTGAAACGTTCTATGATCAGAACAGATTACAGAACAAGGGGGTTAATCAAGTATGTCTCACTGAAGGCATGATTCAAAACCTGTGATTATAAGCTCCTGCTTGCCTAACCTAGGACTTTGAGTTCTGTGTCTCATTTTTGTAAAATCTTGCTGGCCTGGCTTAAAAGGAATTTGTGGACTTTAGGGTTTTAGGTGGCAGAAGTAACACTGAACAAAACAGTAGTAAGGTGAAATGATTGGCCCTGATTCAGTGGACCACAAAGTGTTGGTTTTGAGATTTGTGAATCTTTTGGTTTGTGTTAAGAGATTTTATTTTAAATGAGTAGACGTCCCTTTTTATTTTTTTGAATGAGAGGACAGATCTGTATATTAGCCAGATATCTTGGGAATTTGGGCAGCCCTGTTTGTGTGGACAAGACAATGCAGTTCAGTAGGGCTAAGGTGAAATTGAGAATAGGTAGTTTTCTTAACCAGTAGACAGATACTAGGAGTAAAAATAATTCAACTTTTATATGAAACTTCGGTTTTTCTCATCTCAGTGTCAATTGCTTGTCATTATGCTGTAGAAAAAGAATCTAAGCATTTGTGGTGGGGATATCTGAATAGCTGTATGAGGTGATTTGGGTGAGAATTTGTCCATGCCCGTATATGAAATAGTGTTGCTTCCATCATTGCTAGAAAAAGAAACAAGAACATTTAAAATCAATTCTGGAGTGACTTACAGACCTGTTGCACTAGCATGCATTGTCCAATAAAATATCTACACCTCGTTTTACTGACAGGGGTGACGGGACAAGATGTGGAGAGGAGCATTTTCAGCAGCTACTGTAAAGGAGTAGCGTATACCACTGTCTTGCCAAAATATGGGATCTTCAGAAGCATTTCTTTTTATACCTGTATTTGGAGGAATGTATGAAATTTAGGAAAATCTGTTAGGGCTGACCTGAATAATTTTAGTGGATGTAGTCAGATGATACTTACAATTTTGAAGTAAAATTTTGTGATTTCCAGTGGTTACACCTTTCACTTGCCTCCAGTTTGAAAACGATTTTAGTTCTTACAGAAACATCCTCAAATAATGATTAGGAAGGTAAATAATTAAGCAAGGATTCAGCATGTGATGAGCCCACTGGTGACATCTGTGCAGTTGAAAAGGTGCGTGTTATACAGTTATGTACCGATAGGATTGGACTGGTGATCATTTAGTATTTAAATTGAATGACTATCAGGTGTGAATTATTACGCAGTTGGTGCTTATTGAAACAAACTTAGCTGTACCTGACATTACTTCTGTTTGCAATTTTCAGTCACGCAAGTGTGATTAGATGCCTCATTGCCATTGCAACTCAGAAGCAATGGATCACTTATGTTGACTTGAAATACTCAAAAAACCCTGCATACCTGTATCTAAATATGATGAGAGAAATCGGTTTTTAACTTCAGAATGGGAGATGACATATTAACAAGGTGTCTGTGTTCAGCAGTGTTCTTTAAGTGTAGTTCATTTATGCTACAAACATGTGGACCTTAATGTAGCTTGCAGAGAGCTTGCTACCGCTGCGTGTTCAGAATACTATAGCAAGGTAAGGGTTGATTCTTAAGTTGCTTTATGCGCAAAGGGTCAGTGATCATGATAATACCAGGAGTAGAAGGAGTAGTGCAAGCAACTTGCTTCAATTTGACCACAGAGTCAATACAGAAAAAGGCTCCAGAGTGTATGGCGACGTATGTCTTACTGGGTAGAGTGGTAGCTTTCCAGAAAACAGTGGACACTGGGGGGTATTTCTCAGCAGTGATAACTAAATGATTGTGAGAGATTTCTGCTTTGTGGTGTACTTAAAATTATTACGGACAGCTGAGAGGCCTGTTAGAGATTACTGAATAGTTTGGCAATTGATGGCAGTTGGTGCGTAACTCCAAATTAATCACAATGTTACTAGAGGAGGTAGAGGTGGGAGGTGAAGAGGACTACACAGGACATGTGCCTCTCCAGTGTAAGTATCTTCCAGGAAACCCATGGTCTTCCCTCCCTGTCTTGCCAAACCGTGTCTTAAATGTTTCAACTGTTCTGCTGATGTTAGTTAATTCAGGGACAATTGGAGTTGTCCCATCCGCCAGATCCCCTACCGAGGTGCTGAGTGCTTTCTCTTCTCCATGACCTCCTTGGGAATGCAGGGCATCGCTGGCCTCTAGTAAACGCCTGACTCAACTGAAGAGTCCAGCCAGACAAACAGACAAATATATACTGCCTGTTTACTACAAAGCTAAGAGTTTTCTGCATCCCTCCCAAGTCTGAGTTGCAGTTGGATTTGAAGGATTTTGAGGTCTAGGGAGTTGGCTACGCAGAGTCTTTTAAAGAAAAAAAAGATTCTTTACTACCAACTCTTCAGAAGCACCTTGTTAAAATGTAGCATTTCAGAATATAACCTATCCGTAGAACCTGGCATAATCTCAAACCTTAAGGGTATGTCTACATTGTAGACCGCTGTTTTGCAGTTACTTGAGTGTGTCTTCAATAAGGTAGAACAAGTATCGGAAGTGGTTTGGCAGTGGTAGCATGGAGCTCTGCACACTAATTTAACTTGCACTGAGTAAGGGTAAATTAGCTCATGCAGAGCTGGGCTGGGCTTCTATAGTTAGAGTTCATTGTACTCGATTAGTTGGTTTAAATCAGGTTTCTGTGTCTAGGAGCATAGGGCTGCTGAAACCATCTGGAGTCTCTGGGGCCAGTCACTGACACTTGTTGCCATATGCAACGAGGGCATGTCTTGGACATTCCTTCAAGATGCAAAATCTGGTTAGGCTGCAGTAACTAACAACTCTTCCTACACTAGCAGGTTGCAAATCCTGTTTATGGGTTTCTTTTATAGCACTGGATGTTGAAAACAGTACTTTCTCTTGGGAGATTATTTAATTAATTTGGCATTTATTTTGATACAAAGTTTTGCTGTTGTTGAAAGTGAAAACTAGTTGGGGATAAGATCTGCTTATTAGAGGGCTTGTTCTTGGGTTTTATAGGAGTGGGGGTGGCAGGGGAGGATGGGCGTATTGGCTTTTATGCACAGGGTAGAATTTTTGCCCTGCTCTTCTGCCTTTGCTTAAAGAAGCTGTAATTGAAGACTAGAGTCCCTGGGAGTATATGTGAAATATAGACATCAGTCAACACTGAGGCCAAGTTACCTGTGTTTATCTAAAGTATCTGATGTGTGCCAGTTCATTTAGTATCTGTTTAGTACCCATTGCTTAAATAGATGAAACTGGTCTTTTATTGACTTCAAGAAAGTCAGGTATGTCCAAATTAAAATAAACTGTAAATGTGGTGACTGACTAGTTAGTGCTCCAATTGTTGGGCGAAGCCTTGTGCTCTTAGACCAGCATAATCCTTCAGGGCCATGTTTAACATTCTCCCTTGTCCTCTCTGCACTCTTACAGAAAAAGTAAAATAAGAATGAAGAATAATAATCAGTGCAACATTTAGTGTGCTGAAGTTTTAAACAAGTGTCCATTGACAAGGAATTATTATGTCTGTGTGGTTCATGTCTACAAGTGATGCAGTTAAGTTCACAACACACATCTACACCCAGATCAGAAGATCAAATTGTAAAAGTGGAATTTCTTTGACAGAAAGGTAAATGTTGGAGGAGGTGTTCACCTTGTCCAGGTTGCTTGTTACAGCAGCCTCTTGCTCTTGGAGGACTGCACTTGCTATGTCTTGGATCTTTTCAGCACTGAAGCTAGCAGCTGCTTTCGCTCTCCTACCTTCTGGGCCGTACAGGGCAGGGTCCGAGAGAGAAGCAGTGGTGGTCGGCTAGGTGGGAGACACAGGGATGCAACCGATGAACCCTCTGAAGTTTAACAGGAGCAGCTTAAAGTTTTACTGTCTCCCATGGGCTGTCGTACCTTTCTGTGGCAGTTTAGAATGCATCAGTAGCAAAAGTAGCAGTGGGTCAGCAGTGCAGCCACCGCGTTTCACAGCGTGAGGTTTGTGGGTCAGTAGCTGTTATTGTTAACCTGTGTTTAGCTGAAGGAGTGCAGGACAGATGCAGGAATAGGAGAATTTGTGTTACTGGCAAACCAGTGTTGTACCCTAACAACTAGAGTATTTGTTGCTCTTCTGAATAGACCAAGGATGTAGTTCGAATCTATGAAGTATTGCATCCTTTGGTAACGAGTGGCCTATCTTAAACTTTTTCTTCCTATCAATTAAACACAAGAAAGCTGCTTGTATATTACAGGAGGGCGGATATATTAATGCTGTTACTGCGTTTATATTTATACAGGCAGGTAGCTAATGTGTAGATTGGTGCCTGTTTCTTGTGTTCGTGCTGGAGTGGCAGGAAGAGACCCACCCTCTTCTATGGTGTCCCACAGATGTGTTTTAGAGTTGAATGCAAGAAACCTGTATGATTTTTCCTTGATGGAGAGGTTTGCTGTATTTATATGTGCATCAATCGGTACTTTACATACTTCATTGGCTTTTGGTGGCTGAACCTAGAATGTAAAAAAAGTTTGATTTGGGGTTGTTTGTTTTTTTCTTTTTTGAGAGGTTGCATGTTTGAAGTAAATTGTGAATTTTGAATGTTGGTAATCTGTTTTGTGTTCTTTTATAGTAAAGTGAAGTGTTGCATAACAGAAACTTTTTTTAGCTTTAGAGTCCCACACAAACACTGGGGAGAAAACCACAGACCAGAGAAGAAAAAGCATCTTTTTTTTTTTTTTTTCTTTTTATGATTGAATGAGGAAAAATGACTCATTTAGTTTTAGATGGTACTCTGACAAAACATCGAGAAACTCTTAGTTAGAGAAGACCATGTGATAGCCACTGATTCACACGTCCGGCTTTGGTGTCAGGTCTCTGGATAAAAGTGGACATCGTCACGAGAGATGTTACAGCAAATGTTTTGCTCTGATGTATGAAACCCTAAGCAACACTTATTGCTGGAGATGAAATGAGACAGGTTTGGGTTTTTTTTTTTAAAGTGATTTTGGAATTAGACAAGGCTAATGGATGGTTTTGCAGAAGCACCTTGAGTTCAATTTGTTTGCAGTCATTCAGAGGAATTAGTTGTTGATAAAACAAAAGATCAGCTAAAAATGGGTGACATCTCATAAATCTGCCATGATGGTTGAAAATTTTACTTTATTTGCTGAATTTTCATGTTGGGTGCTGTATTTACATGGTGCTTTCTTTCTGGCTTAATCCTTCCCCGCCCCCCTTGTTTCCAGGGAGGAGTCCTCTGTCCTTGCTCGCAGCTGTGATGGCCTTGGCTGGGGCCAGCCGTCCTCCTAGCAGCTCTGCTTCCCAGGGATGGCTGTGCCAGGCCCGGCTGTTGCCAGCACTGTAGGGTGCGGTGGTGTACCCCTGCAGTGGGGCGGAGTGGGGTACCTGGGCCCCCTCCAACGCAGGGCAAGGGCAGGAGGGGAGGCTGCAGAGGTGGGAGAGCAGCCAGAGGTTAAAATGCTGTAAGGACAGTTAAAGGTCAGGCTGGGTTTCCTCTTAAGTAAAAATGAACAAAAATTACTTCCACACTGCTTCTGCTGCCCTGCTAGCTTTTCCAGAAAGCGTGTTTATGGAGGAGAGTATGACCTGGGTATGCTGAGAACAGGATGGCAGCCCACCTGCAGGGACCTGACCTCTCCTCTGTGCCTGCTGCCTTGCTCACTCGATGCTGCTACAGAGACTGATCTCATCTCCTGCCGTGGCTGGCACAGCTGCCAGCAGTCCACAGATGTGGCCAAAACACATTTGTTTAGGGCACTTGCCTGTCTTCTACATCTTTCCCACTTTATTCCCCAACTGCTTACAGTGCCTACAGAAGTCTGGCAGATTTTTTGCCCTTAAATGTAAAAGGAACAGGTCATAGATTACAGCCCAAAATAAAGCTAAACTTCAGGATTGTGGCAAATGGGATACCAGTGGGACCAAGCTCCAAAAATCTGAGCTCTAGTTCTGGTCTTACATCGCACTTGATCACTATCTTAATAATTAGTATTCAAATAAATGCTAAACTTGGGCTTTCTAATGTGCAAGCTAATACTCTAACGTGAAGAAAATCACGAGTGTATTTTGAATGCAGAACTCGGGCTTCCATAGTGGTTTTCCAGCATTTCATTAAAATAAATTAGATTTGAAAGTTTGATTTTTATATGTATTGAGGCCTGAATTCAGTGAAGTACTTGGTGAATGAGATGTGGAGCTGAAAGAGGGTTGGGTTTTTTTTTTTTTGAAGAAAAGATGACAATATTTGGCCCAAACACTAAAAGATTCTGTAAAAACAATTACACATACTCTAAAGGAAATCATTCAAATAAATAGTTGTGTGTAGTGGCTGTTTGTAATTTGGCTTGATATTTTATCGCAGTTAGTTTTCCATTTAGGAGGGAGGATAGGAACCATAAAACTTGATGCAAATTAGCGGAGTGAAATAGCTTTCTTTGCAACTGCTCTTTGAACCTTTGTGTCTCTTTTAAGAATATGCTTACAGAATATTGCAGCAGTACATCTAGGAAGAAAACTGTGTTGTTTTAAGAACCAGAAGTATATTTCTTCCTAATAAATCATTTCTGATAGAACTAGAAAATAGAGAAGATCATACTAATGCAGTTTTCTTTTTAAAAGTCTGCTTTGCATTTTAATCTCATGGAGAACAGCTCTCATTGTTCTCAAAGCAAAAACTAGACAAAACACTCGTGAGTTTAAGAAATTTTCATACTGGAAATGCGGTGGGGTTTTTGTGCTAACAGGTAATGCATGATCTTGCATTGTGAGAAGTAAAACTTCTGCATCTCTGAACTTGCCAGTATCTTGTTCTAGTAATTAAGCCAAAAAGGGGACAACAGGATTTTATTCTGCCACATTGTATGTAGTATCCGAGCGCCTTCCATCTGTAGTGGAGAAGAACTGGGATTTAACTTCTCAGAATAACGGCATGGGGGAGGGATAAGATGAGACAGTGTGCTGCTTGTGGTACGAATTTTGGCTTGGGTATTTTATGTGTTATGACGTTTGTACCTGTAGTTGTTCTGACGCTTGTGATGTGTAGGGGTGTGTGGTAGGTAATGGGGCAGTGGCTTTCTGGTGGTGGAAATTTGCTGGTGCATGTATGCTGTTGCTGTACTGCATAGCTCAGAAATCCTGTGTGTGTACATGTGCATATATGAAAATATTTGATACAACTTCTAAGAAGTGCTGAGATCTAGGAATCATTAAAATGATGATTCTGCTATTTCTGAATACACAGATTGTTGGTGATGTTTTCTGGAATGCTTTATGAATTTATCCGTTTACTGTTACATTAACTGTGTGGTATTGCAGTGTTATATAAATGTTGGATTGGGAGATTGTATCCATTTTGAGCTGAGTAGTGACTTTGTTTAGATTTAGTGATTAATATTGTATTTCTTCATGGGATTGGAGTTAAATGCAGAGCTTCAGTGGAGATGATAACTTACTGATATTGCTGCAATGTGTATGTGAGCACAATTCTTTTGTGAATTTTACAGGAGGCAAGATTACAATAATAGACTGATGTTGCAAATTTGATTGATTGGGAAATAGTTTGGATGTCTTAACTGACAGTCACTTCCAGGTGAAATTTTGGGGTGTTTTAAATACGCTCTCAAAATGTTTGGTTTTTTCCTTGATTGTTTGCTGTTACATTTCCTTGCTGGTTAGGAGGAGAAAACTTTCAGCCATGCAGGATTCATCAGTGTTACTTTTTTCCCTTTGTATCTTCTTTCACCAGGTCTTCCCCATCTTGGTCCTTTTCTAAGTAATTTTAATGCTCGTAAAGTACCAGAGTAACAAGCCAGGAGAAGTCGTCCTGTCATGTCAGCTCAGGAGAAGATAGATGTACTGATGGAGTGAGTAAATTTGTGATCAAACTATCTCTGGGTTGGCTTGTTTTAAATAAGCAGAGAGATTATTTGGTGCCTAATCCCCACCTGCCTTTAATGTGGGAGATGAGAGGTCAGAAATCGTCACATGTAAATGAATTTTGACAACTGTAGCTTAAGCAGTACAAAAAATTCAAATTAATGTTAAAACAGTACAGAATAATTACTTGATTGGAAATGCCTGGACTTCTAAGTGTATGTGAATGAGTTTAAAAAAGCGCAGGAGTGCATACGCTTGTAGGTGCAGGCTACTTAGTACTTCATGCTGCCTTTCCAAGGTAGGTTTTTATCTTGTCTAGAAGCTAAAGGATGATTATGTGTTAGAAGATCCCTTTCCATGACTATTTTCGGGCTTTCAAAAAATTCATGTTCTCCCTGCAAGAGAAAAGCTGGCACAGTTTGAAGTAGTGGGTTTTCAACTTTTTTTTTTTTTGCATTACTTTAAAAACTCTAAAATATGGATGCCTGAAAAAGTGAATGTAAGCCTACCAACAATGGACTAATCTTAGTTACTTTCACAGACCCATAGGACGTAACGACTGCAGTGTAAAAACTGCTGATCTAATGCTGTATCTATACTGAAGTCAGAGACCTCTGGACAGGGTAGTAACACTAGCCAGCAAAGATAATGACAGAAGTCTGAACCGTTTGGAAGTGTTAAGCACAAACTGTTTCACTTCGAGAAGAATGGTTGCCTAATAATGACTTTCACAGTCCTGCCCCTGAAATCCTACAAACGGTAAACTCTGATTTTTAAAATGTACTTGTTATTTTGATGACCTCAGTCAAGGAAACTTGGGAGAGGCAAAGAAGGAGAGAATAATTATTTGAAGTACAAGCAGATGCTACTCTGATTTCTCAAGGAATTTTCTTGCGTAGAAAGGCAGGGTTAAAGAAATGGAGCTTTTTGTACTGAAAACAATGCAACATTTTAGCCTGTGTCTCTCCAACTTTTTCTTTGTATGACCTGTATTAAGGATGAAGTGCTTTCAATAGTAAAAAACTGAAATGGGATGGTAAAGGAGGGTCTTTCAGAACACTTACAAAAATTGTTTGCAAAATAAATAATGGCAAGTTACTCAAAAACATGTATGAGAGTGTTTTAGTTTGTTACTAAGTCAAGGTAAACTCAAGTTAAAGATGTGCCGTAAGTCATTTGTTAGTCAACCTCATAAATTGGTTAATGAATTTATTTTCTAAATAAGAATACTTTTTTTTTAAGTGCTTCTGGTGTTTTCTAGGTTGCTGGAATAAATTGTCTTTGGCTGTCATGTCAGGAGTGACAGAGATTGCTCTTGTCTATCTAATGAAATACTCTCGCTGGTGTACATGTGTACTTGAACTGAAGAAGTAGAGAGGACGAAGGAGGCTAGGGTACCCTGTAGCAACAGCATACCTGGCCGGTATTTGTGAGAACTGAGAAGTGCCCTGTCAAAACTGAGTATCAGTTTGAATAGCAGGGGAAAACCAATGCTCCGTGCTGTAGAATCTCTCTGCCATAAAGCAGGTAGGAAACAGCTTCTCTGAAATAGATGGAATAGTCCTGGGATTGGAGGTGGGCTTGTGAGCTCATTTATCTCTGTGGTGGTGGATTCCCAGAGCTGTGGGTGATGCTGTACAGGTGTTGGTTTTGGTTTGAAGAGAAGCCCAGGCATTTATGTTAACAGTATTTGTATCAGAAAAAGTTTGGGAAGATCTTTGCTGTTTCTCTGAAGTTGAGCTCTTAGCTGTAGTTTAACCTTGCCTGCTGTTGGTCCTCACACTGCCATCGGCACAATATCCCGTGCAGCTTTTGTGGATTCTTGGTTTTAATACTCACTAAATCTGTTTGGGTGGGTGTGTAAATTACATTCCCAGTTCCAATATAGTTCTGGCTTTAAACTATATGTTTTCTTAGTAACAAAGCAGCTGTATGTCGCTTCGGTACTAACAGTTTCCCTGAAAAGAACGTGTAAGTTCTGAGAGTGAAACTAGTCTCAGTATGTGCATGAAAAGGGATAAAGCTGCCAGACTACATGGACACTAGTGCAGAAATGGCATTGAGATTAAGGTGGATGGGATCTGGCGTGTTGCTGCGTGTACACTGGCTGGCATACTTTGAAACACTGTCAAAAATTCAACAAGGCACAGTGAATTTCAAAGGAGTCATTAAGTGCTTTGTTAAAGTTGCTGGGTTTCATAAGCTTCTGGAGTGGGATCTTCCAGATGTGAGTTAAAGATGTGTTACAGGTTCCTATACTGAGCAGATGAGAAAATACATGAAAGAAGTGGTAAAGGTCAGATTGGTTGGCCACGTTGCTTCTTTTTTTTGCCTTCTCCCGTCAGTACTAGTGTAGAGGACATCAGACAGGATTTTCAGAAGTGTAAGGACTTGACTTGAACTGATTCAGTGTTTTTGTTTTGGTCCTGTGTCCCCTCTGTACCCCTGGTGCCAAACGCCTGCAGATCTCGCCGTGCCATTGGACCCGAAGGAGAGGAAGACAAGTGTCCAAGCAGGACATACTCTCCGTGGTTGTCTCCACGGTCTCATTTAGAAAAAAACATAAACTAACAGGGCTGCCTGCTTTCAGCTGAGAGGTGGGGATCGGATACTGGCCGTGTGAGTGTTAGGAAGAGCCACTGACTTGCCGTTTTCCGTTACGGGTTTTAATTCTTCTTTTGAAACAACGGCTGGCGGCTCCCGTGGTGTTCAGTCCGCCTCGCCTGCTGTCTTCCTGGCTTCGCTCCCCAGGCTCACCTTCGCTGAAGGGTTACGCGTCGCTCTGCCCTGGCCGGGTTTCGGTGGAGCCGCCCTGACGACAGGGGCAGGCCCCGCTCCCGGGGCACGGCGTGGCGAGCGGCGGGTGCCGCCGGGCTCTTGCCGGCGGCGGAACGGGCGCTCCTGGGGCGGGGGCCGGCGG
>Ga0065711_1005018_pt1 | contig 30446 bp, 29 predicted proteins | sample Hoacrofraction12_FD_59098 | JGI IMG/M metagenome (GOLD analysis project Ga0065711, IMG submission 59098) | Hoatzin crop microbial communities from Cojedes, Venezuela - Epithelial fraction 12 v2 (version 2) | ecosystem: Host-associated > Birds > Digestive system > Esophagus > Crop | place...
AGCCTGCTGTGGGTGACCCTGCTTCGGCAGGAGGGTTGGACTAGATGACCCACAGAGGTCCCTTCCAACCCCTACTATTCTGTGATTCTGTGATTCTGTGATTCTGTGAAATTAAACTTCACACAAGTGCTACTGCTCTCTGAAAGGAAGCTCGAGCCTGGAGAAGCACTCGGTGCTGGATGGAGCTGGGGGACCTGCCACGTGCAGGCACAGAGCTGATCTGAAATAATGGGACCTGCCAGCAACACCGCTGCCAAGGCTCGCTTTTCTTTATTGGGAGAAAAGATGTACCCTGGGGCCATGAGAAAGGATGAGATGCTACAATACTGCTGTGATAACCTTCAGTGTTGAAAGATCTTGCTTTCCACATGGAGCTCGGTGGAGAGCACAGCCCTAGTAGCCCTGCTCAGGGATCAATGATAGGCTCAGAAAGCATTACAGCACCATTTGGGGTATTTAGATTTCTTTGGGTACCACCATCTAAGCACCAGTGCTGCATGCAGAATAGGATATCTAGATTTCTTTGGGTACCACCATCTAAGCACCAGTGCTGCATGCAGAATAGGATAAAGGAGGCACCAGCGAATACCCACCTGAGGTCAGAGGCCCTTTCAAGATGCAACAAGCCATAGGGCAACAAGACGTCCCCGCTCCATATAAAGCATCTGACAACAACAGCAAGAATGAAGGCGAAGTTATTCCAAAACCCGGGGCTGCATCAGTGTCTCTTGTGCTAGCACAGAAAACAATTATCTGGAGAAAGCAGGTCACACCTACACTTCAAAGTCATCTAGTAGTTACAGCTGACTGGCCTCCAGATACCGCTGGGAACAGGCTCAAAGGACTGCAGCACCCATCACGGGGCAACACCTATGGGAAAGCTTCTGAGGAGCTCAGCCTAATTCATCCCTTCGGGAAATGAGATTCACGGACACCCACCTCCCGCTCAGGAGGTCTCTCATAGGTCTCCGTCCCCACAGCACTGGGATGCTGCGAGTTGTGTGGTCCCCATGGAAAAAGCTCAGGGTGACCAGCAGGACTTCATTAACTTGGGATGAAATAGTAAGTTATGGTCAAAATGAGTAGGGTTTGAATTTAGGTTAGCAGCCCAGGTTTAACCCACAGGCTTTAATTTAAGCAATTAACCTAAATTACAGCCTTGACTTTACTGATAATTAAACTGAGATTAGGTAGCACAGGTGAACCAACCCAAGTTAGTGAGACACGCTCTTATTTTACAAATACACGCCTTTTTGCAAACAAAACACACAGAAACACTTCTAAAAATGTCAGCCTTGTCTGAGAAAGGCTATCCATCATCAGACGAAGGCTTCTGAGGCAGATGCTGGAGAGGAGCAGTGGTGCAGAGGGATGGAGAGGTGGTAATGAAAAGCTGTTGGGGGTATCCCCTGCTCGCTGGTCAGGTACACAGAAAACAGCTCAAATTTCCTGCTAAAGGGGCCGGAGTTGCCTTTATTGCCCTGGTAGAGCCAGAACTCACTTTCCTACTCAGTTAGTACCTCGCTGTCGGCATGATGCCAGGACCAAACTCAGCCAAGACATTTCTCCCAGATTCACAGCATGGTGTAAAGGGATCTCCTGCCTCTCAGTTGGGGACTCACACCCACTGCCGTCTACCCCCTCTGCTCCACCTGTGAGGAAGAAATGAGGAGGGGAAGCAAGGAAAAAGGCTTTGGCGTCTGCTCAGCCTTGCAGACGGCTTCTGCCATGTCAGGGGACCTCTTACCCCGCAGGACCTGCCCAAACACAGCTCCCTTTGTTTGATTAGGAGGGAAAACTACAGAGCAGCTTGAGTGAGCATAAGCATTATCCTCTGGTGGAGGAGGAAAAGTCCATATCAGAGCAAGCTATCTGCATCAGAGCAGTGAACGAATCCATTACATGCCTGGAGCTGCAGGGTGCACGGGAGACACTCCCCCAGGAGCTACCTGGAAACCCTGTGTTTCATCAACAGAGCAGGGTGGGGGCCCCCCTTGCCATCACCCCATACCCCAAACCTGTAGCTACAGCTCCTTGTGCTCACAGTTCTGCCTTTTGTAATTACCTCTCAAATTCCTTCCAGATGAGTGACAACCGCATCACCTCCACCCTAGTGCAAATGTGAAATGGAAAGAAATTAATTTCTTTTTACTTGGTTGGAGGAGCTGTATTATTACTATTATTAACACTGGACTCCAACGCAGTTGGTGTATTCTTTAGCCAAAAAAAGACAAGTTTCATATATAAAAGGAGCCTGAGGGGAAAAAGGAAAGTACTGACGCATCACGCTGTTAGTAACCAAGGGTGGGTTTCAGCCTGGCTAACTCTGCATACCCTGAGTCAGCCATCTGGTCTACCCACGTTACGTTGGGGAAGGTGGAAAGCCATCTTCAGGGGCTTCTCCATCCCTCTACCTTAGGATGGGAGAATCTGCCATTTGGTGGTGATCTCCACCGACTGCACAAGTACACAGCAAAGCTTTCAGACAGCCAAAGTTACACCAGACAGGTAGCACCCCAGAGAGCAATTCCAGAGGAGCCCCAGGCATTTAAGTAGGCTGGCAACTTCCATCTGCCTTTGAATATCTTGCTTTCTGGGATCTGCACCTGTATGAAGCACGCAAGTCATGACACCTGTCAACTGGCGGGCAAAAGCCAAAGGCTGATCAACAATCCACTGCCTTTCAGATGCAGACCTGCTGGCTGCGATCCGTCTTCTCCCAGCTCCCATGGGTGCGGATGTGCGGACAGTGAGACCCAATGAGACAGCCCCACTGGGCAAAACTTGAAGGATTAAGCCCTTGCTTACAACTTACAATAAAAGCTGAGTCTTGTAATAGACTTCGAAATAAACTAACAGTTGCTATTTATTCCCCCCTTCATTTAAAAACTCAACTGCCAACGCCATCCAGAAAGAAAGCAGCTGGGGAAGCAAGGGGGACACAAAGTCTTTCTGGGAGTTTCCTCTACCCAACTGCCTTGCAAGACAAGCGCAGACCGAAGCACAACACCCCTCTGCCGTGGTGATTCCTCCATGTTAAGTTATTCCTGTACTACAGCCAGCAGCAGCTCAGACCCACAGACAATGCGAGAGGAAGCTGTTTGGGGGGATTCATTTGCGCGTTCACTCTCTTGTATGAATGAATTATGAATGAATCATCTTTTCCTGAACAACCCAAAACACAATGAGGGCCAGAAACACTTGCCATCCCTCAAAATAAAGTTATTTTCCACATTTTTCTATTCGACTTGTTACTCAAACTGCCTGCCATGCTAAATGCAAAGCAAAGGGCTGCACTGGTACCTGCGGCCAAGAAAGGCAAGATGGAGGATGTGCTGCTGTGTCCAGGCTGCTGTGGATCTGGGCAGAGGGAATCCTGTAGAGCACTTTCCTAGTGGATTCAAGCAGGCAGGATCACACTTTCAGATGTGCAGTGCTGAAAGAGCTGATTAAATCCTTGGGAAACTACGTCGTGTTTATAAACTGTCAGTTGGGAACAGCCCCGGAGCACTCCATTTCCATACAGCCAGCGGATTCAAAGCAGTTCTCGTTCCCACAATCTTTCCTCCTTTCTTTGTTTTTTTGCTGTTTTGGTTTTTTGTTTCTTTGTTTGTTTCGATCCTGCTGAAATACTGAAGTTCAAATCTTCAAAGCCGAGCTACAAGCACAACTATTTGTAATAGAGCTGAATGGCAGCTGTCAAAATCCCCACATGAACAAGAGACCTTGTCAAAATGATTCATTTTCATTCATGTATTTTTTTTTTTCAGTGACAGAAGAGTAAGTTTGCAGGAGCAGGATTTTCCGAAGAGATCAGCTCAGGGAGCGAAGCCTATACAGGGATGGAAGGAAAACTGTTTCTGCAGATACACTGTGGTGGTATACCACCTATGCAGGACATACCACAAAATCCCAGGATAAAATAATTTAATGCAGGACTTGCTGTAAAACACTGCTCTGCCTGACAGAGATTCCTTTCCTGAAACACGAGGGACTTTAACTTTTTAAAGTGAACAGAAAAGGGGTGAAAGCAATCCTGAGGGATGGAGTTTTCAAGCGAGAGAGGTGCTGAGTGACAGACATTTGGAACGGTGTTTTCCTCCCTGTGCCCAGCGTGACTCACTGCAACTTTCAAACGCTTTGATATGGCGCAGAGTCTGGCTGTCTACAAAGACGGCAGAAGGCGACAGTTATTCCCAAACAATACCACTGTTGCTCAGAACCTGGCTATATTATTTCAGAAGGGCGTGTGTGTGGAGTGAGTTCACCCTACAGAATGCTGTTGGACATGCCAAGCCTAATTAATCAGAAAGATCATCTACCTCATCAAACCCATCCCAGCCTCATAAATGCATAAAAGGGCTCTCCTGAGCCTGTGGAGAGCACAGGTTCATCTTTCTCCTTTCCCTCCTACTCCTTGCTCCAGGCCAGCACCTTTGCTCCTTTATTCTTGCTGCAGCATCCATCCCAATCCAAAAGCCAGCAATGTCTCGCCAGTCCACCGTGAGGATTCAGACAGGAAGAAGTGGCTTCAGTGCTGCTTCAGCCATCGTTCCAAACACCTGCCGCACCAGTTTCAGTTCTCGCTCCATCACCCGTGTCGGAGGCTGCAATGCTGGCAGCGGGTTTGCGAGGGTTGGTGGTGGCTTTGGAAGCAGGAGCCTCTACAATGTTGGTGGATGCAAGAGGATCTCTGTGGCTGGAAGGGGTGGTGGCTTCTACGGACCTGCAGGCTTTGGTGGTGGCGCTGGTATTGTGTACGGTGGTGGCTTTGGCATGCCAGCTAACCTTGGCTATGGATACGGTGCATTTGGTGGTGGCATGGGTGGCCCTGGATTCCCAGCTGGGGGCATCCACGAAGTCTCCATCAACCAGAGCCTTCTGAAACCTCTCAACTTGGAGATTGACCCCAGCATCCAAAGGATCCGAAAGGAGGAGAAGGAACAAATCAAAACCCTCAACAACAAATTTGCCTCCTTCATTGACAAGGTGAGACATGAGCTTCCCTAAATATCTTGTCCTGATTTTTTTTTTTTTTTGATGGGGACTCTCTTCTTAGCTGATTTGTGAGAACCTAAGCTGATCAAAAAGGAACAGAAGTGAGGAATGACACTGGAAGATGCCCAGTGCTCAGAATCTCCAGTGAATGGTACCTGCTACGTAGTGGTTGCTATGAATTAATCATCCAGTATTCGAGGTCCTCCTCATTTGCTGCTTGACATCTCACAGGCAGCGGAGAAAGAAAGCTCTAGAAGAAAATCCCATCCTACTGCAGATGTTGGGCTCTCTCCACTGAGAATTACAAGAGCCTTGATAACAGATTTTTAGACGGTTAAAGTGAGATGCGAGCAACCCATCTAAAATGACCAAGAAAGGAATCACATGAATTGGTCCTAGAGAGAAGTTAGCTTCTCATTGTCTGAATTTCCTCAAACACATTTACAGCTATCACTGCATAGTACCAGCGTGTTCGGACTGTTGGTTCAAAACAGCAAAATCTGATCTGATGCTGTCTGTCCACTCCACTCCACTCCACTCCACTCCACTCCACTCCACTCCACTCCACTCCACTCCACTCCACTCCACTGCACTCCTCTCCTTTGTTAACTGCATCAGATGCACAAGAGCATCTGCTTGATTTCTGCTCTGGTTGAGCAACTCCTCTTTGGTTTCAAGGAAAATGCGACAATATTTTGGAGCTTTTGTGGGGTGGGGGAGCTATACTGAAGGGAAGAGAAATGGTGCTTTACTAATGTTTTCTTAATAAGAGTGCAAACTATTTTGGTCTTTATCTGATTTTGCATGCACTCTTCATACAAAATGCATGCACCTCGTCTTGATTTAGCAAAATAACGAAGGGGAGGCAAGGTGCAAGAAAATCAGTAGTCATTCCAGAGTTTGTCTGCAACAGTGAGCAGTCCCTGCAGTCAAACAGCAAATTCCATCTTCTACCAGATGAGAATTTGGCTATGAAAACCAGCTGGAATGAGTACTTCGCCACCCCAGCTAGTACTGAGATCCCACATTTGCAAGGAAAGCTCGCTATAATCTCTGCTCTTTCAAAACATTTTCAGGATATTTCTGCTTGCAGGTCCGATTCCTGGAGCAACAGAATAAAGTGCTTGAAACCAAGTGGAGCCTGCTTCAAGAGCAGGGGATGAAAACAGTTAGGAACAACTTGGAGCCACTTTTTGAGACTTACATCAACAATCTCAGGATGCAGCTGAACACTTTGCTGAGCGACAAGGGAAGGCTGGAGGGAGAGCTCGTCAACACACAGTACCTGGTTGAGGATTTCAAGAAGAAGTAAGTCTATGGAGCTAGGGGTCTACTTACCTGGGTAGGTGCAGCCTTTCTCCATTCAACATCCTTAAGCCAGCTAGGGGACCCAGGAGAGTCCAGGACACAGGAATTCCAGACAGTGAAGGTTGCGACATTTTCTCAAGATAAATGATAACGGAGTAACAGATCCATTAACAGATCCAAATGAACATTTAGGGAATAATTTAGAATATGATCAAAGACTTGTTAACTAAATTACCTACCAAGAAAAAAAAAAATTACATGGTAGGTCAGAGAGTTTCAGGACAGCACGCTTAATTTGCTTAAGACAGGCAGGAGTATGACTAACGGCCAGAAGTAGGAAAAAAAAAAGAATAGATTCTTTAAAATTTATTTGATGTACTTGTTTTAACTAGTTTAGCCTAGGAACATGCTCATGGTCTCTCACTCTGCTGCTCTTTAGGAGAAAAGAACATTGTATGCAAAACTCTTTTAAGGAAGTTCATTCCAGCAAACTAAAATCACCTCCGTTGGTTACTTGCCTAAACAAATACTCTTTCTGCCTCCCTCCATTAGGTATGAAGATGAAATCAACAGGCGTACAGTTGCAGAGAACGAATTTGTGACACTCAAGAAGGTGAGAGCAAATTAGAGAATACCATCTGATGACTATTTGTAGAGCTTTGATCACCCATTCATTCACAAATCCATCCATTCATCCTCCAAAAGCTTTTTTTACGGTTTCTTCCCTGGGCTGTTATTGCAGAGATAAGCGTGTTCCTGACTTGCTAACAAGACTTTAAAACACTTTACCTAAATCTCTCGTCCTCCAGGATGTAGATGCTGCCTATATGAGCAAGGTGGAACTACAAGCCAAGGTAGATGCGCTGATTGAAGAAATTAATTTCCTGAGAGCCCTCTACGAAGCAGTGAGTACAACCCCCTCCCAAGACATTTCAACCCTCAGTTAAGAGCTTCCCTGCCTCCTTTCCTCTGAGAGCCTGTAATTTCTTCCCCCAGGAGATGCTAATCCTTCACCTCTTTAGAGTTATACCAACCGTCTTAGCTGCTTAGATAACAATCTGTAGCCTCTCCCAGGTCTGCACGCTCATCTGAAAGGATGAAAAGGCATCTCTCAAGTGAATTAGCTCACCTAGTTCCCCATACACTTTGCAGGAGCTGTCTCAGATGCAGACACAGATCTCGGACACCTCTGTTGTTCTCACCATGGACAACAACCGAAACCTGGACCTGGACAGCATCATTGCAGAGGTCAAAGCGCAGTATGAGGACATCGCCAACAGAAGCCGGGCTGAAGCAGAGTCCTGGTACCAAACCAAGGTGAAGAAAGCAGGGGTTTCCGTGCTGTTATCTTCATGTCTTGTCTTGAACAGAGAAGGACTGACTCTTCCAAGAAAACCTTCTCAAATATTGCATCTTGCACAGCAGCACTCCAGCTGCTAGGCTGGGCTCGACGAGGGACCTGTGCTTTCAGGCACCTTTGTTACTCCTAAAGCAATGGATTTTACCGTGACTGGTTGTTCCTCTCTCTGTGACAGTACGAAGAGCTGCAGGCTACNGCAGGCAGGCATGGGGATGACCTCCGTACCACCAAGCAGGAGATCTCCGAGCTCAACCGCCATGTCCAGCGGCTGCGGACTGAAATCGACAGCGTGAAGAAACAGGTAAAAAGCAGTAAACCCCACACTTTTCATCAGTTTAACCCCTGGCTTGCAAGGGAGAGGAAGGAAAATATCAGAGGCGACCTAGGCAAGTTCTGCCCAGTTTGACCCTTTTTCTCGCAAAAGCAGAACTGTCACTAAAACTGTTATAGCTGATGGTGCTGGAACAAAACCTTGTGATTTCAGAGCAGATAAAGAACAAGTCTAGGTCATGTATGGGGAATGTGACTGTGGGTTTCTCTTCCATAGTGTGCAAATCTGAAAGCGGCCATCGCGGATGCTGAGGAGCGTGGGGAGCTGGCCCTCAAAGATGCCAAAGCCAAACTGGCCGGGCTGGAGGATGCTCTGCAACAGGCCAAGGCCGACCTGGCCCGGCAGCTCCGTGAGTACCAGGAGCTCATGAATGTCAAGCTGGCCCTGGACATCGAGATTGCGACCTACAGGAAGCTGCTGGAGGGCGAGGAGAGCAGGTGAGTGGGAATCACAACCCTTCTAGTCCTGACGTCGCAAAAGCGAAGCAATGTGAGCACGGGAGATGCTCAGCACTTCTGATATGCTAAACGGGACACACACACACACACACACACACACACGACGACATTGTCCTAGCTAATGAAATAGCATCACAGGAAGAATCCCCAGATTATGCCAAGTTTTTATTTTTCTCCCAAAAGGTCTCTAGGAAATGTACCCTACTACTTCCCCCCCCACTATCAACAGACTTCTTACCATCTTACCTTGCTGTGTTCTGTCCCCTAACAGGCTGGCTGGAGATGGCGTCCCAGTGAATATTTGTAAGTCTCTAAAATATATGCAATTACCTTATTTAAGCATTAGTGTGTCTCTGCACCAAGAAGCCAATGCCCAGAGACCCTGAAAGCTTTCCCTTCTCCTTCTTGCAGCCGTGACCAGAACAACTGTGGGAACGGGATACGGAGGAGGAAGCAACCTCAGCATGGGAGGGGGGGTCTGCAGCATAGGGAACAGCTTCAGCTGTGGAAGCGGTCCCGGGGTTAGCAGCGCCACTCTCGGAGGTGGCAGCAGCTCCAGCGTGAAGTTCGTCTCGACCTCCTCCACCAGAAGAAGTTACAGAAGCTAAAGGTTTTCCTTTCAGACGCCTTCACTCGCCAGAAAACACTTTAACGCTGGTCCTTTACTACTGCATAGTTGGGGTCAACGGAATGAGGGCCACCTAAACCCTACGTCTTGTCGCACAAGAGCCTCACTTTAGGAACTCTCTCTCAGCTGTGTTGTCTAGCATGCGTTGTGTAGGGCTCTGCTATTGAAACATCAGTCCAACTGTTTTAAATTTGCAACTTGCTTGTTACAGCTCAGCATTTTTTGGCTGGATTTTGTACATAAAATGTGTCCCATGACTGTTTGTCTCTCTTCACTTTCTGGTGTTTGTCTAATAAAAATGCATACATAATTTATTATATTGCATGGACCTTTTAATTAAAGACACGGAACAGCAAATGCAAATGCAGATAACAAGCAATTTTCCTAGGGCCCTGCCCAGTTAAAGGCACAGATTTTTGCTCCTCATTCACATTTCCCAAATCTCTCCATTAGAAGCCAAAATACACAGGCATAGCGAAGCACCAAAGGGAGGTTTGTCATTGATTTAAACGTTCTCCCCACCACACAAGCCGAAGGCCTGGAAGGTAAACACAGGGCACGCCAAGGCAAGAGTCAAGCACAGGGGAAAAGGTCTAAGATTCATTTATCATGCAGCTTCCAGCTAATACAACATCCAGGAGCCTGGCTCCTGGGGGTACAAAGGGCAGTGCCAAGTGTGTGATGTACCTGCACAAACTCCTAACAACAGGGAACTAATTACCAGGAGAGTCAGAGCAACCACCTGACTTGTTCCAGAATATCAGTCCACGTCAAAACCCCGTTTACTGTGAGCTGCCTCCCCGAAGCGTAAACATGAGCGCATCAAAAGCACTCCTTTTCTGTTCAGAGCACTGGCCGTGCTGTTTTAGGTGTCGATCTTTGGCCTTGATGCTCACATTCCCTCTCCTTTGAGTATACGCAGGTGGAGGATCTGGTCCATATGTATTCACATGCTAAGCTGAATGAGAGATGTCTGACAGCTATAAAAATATCCAAGAACGGGACACCTGTTGGAAAGTGAAAGTCTTCAAGATCCAATGTTTCTTCACATTGCTAAAATACATTGGAGACAAGACCTTGTTTTGAGAAGGTGGAGAGAAAACAGAGGAGGTGTAGCAATTTTAGATGTGGTTCTGACTAATCAGGAGAAAATAATTGAGAAGTAAAAGCAGAGCAACATCTGGCTAAAAGCCACAGAGTGACAGATCTCACTGCTGGAAGATCAGTAGAACAAATAGATGTGATTAGATAAAAGGTCCCAGCTCTCACCCCATGTATTTCAGTAAGTTCAAGTAATGGGTAGGGAAGCACTCTTAGGAAAATACTCAATGGGAACTGCCCTGAATGCCTGAATGTATGCAGATTTTCCGTCAAGACCAACAGTTTCCTATAATTTTCTAGGATGCTCTGAACTCTGCATGTTCCTCTCTGGATCCCTCAGGAAAACTCCTTCCCAAAGACTTGCAGGCTTGGTTGTGGGTCTGCTGCAGCTCTCTGCTCCTGCTCCACCACCTCTCCCTGCTGAACACTCACAGCAGCTTTCCGGGAAGGAGCAACATCCTCACTCTGAACAGCAGCCTGGGCAAGGTTAAGTAATGGTCTTCCTCATTGCTGCCCAAACATACTCTCCAACCAAAGCGGATATGATGTACACAGCCAGCAGGCACGTCGGATGGATGCCATCCATTGCATCAACACCTGGGTCATAACGCAGAGATTATGAAGGCTTTCATCCAGCATGTGAAAGGCTGGGGCCAGAATATTTGTTCTCCCAGGGCATCCCTTTTTAAGCAAGACACGAAAAAACCCACCCTGGGAAAGGTTTGCAGCTCTGGATACACAGCCAGTGTAGAGCTGTCCTTGCTCCAGAGCAAGTCTCTGGTCACCACGTATGGAACCTTCTGCATCCAGTCCTGCTGGACAAGTTAACCAGATGTAGGGATGACCTGGGGCTCACATTTCGGTGGGAGAGGACAGCCCTTGTTAATTCTAGCTCAGCCCAGATTAAAACCTTAGTCATAATGAAATGAATGGTGCTTGCACTCAGGGGCTTGAATTTGCAATGCGTGGAGAGAACAGATTACTAATTGCTACCCATAATGTTTTTACAGAGTTCTTTAGGACAGACAGTAGCTTAGTCAAAGAAGCTCTTCTCTTTTAAAAACTGCTGCTTCTTGTAACACACAGTAGCTGAAACACTCCCGGAACAGTTATTCTAGCTTTGTTCCAGGGTGCGTCATGGAAACATTGGAAGAATAGAGAGGAAAATAGAAAAGAAAAAAAAACAAACCAAAAGCATGGCTGCAAGGCAAAAAGACATGACAGGCATGTGCAAATTACCCTCCAGGGACCTGTTGGTCAAACCCACTGGGCCGCCTGGCCTCCATGTGTGAAATGGCAAGCACAAGTGTGCATCTGAAAGATGCATCTGCGAACACCTGCTCCATATCCTGGTGCCTGCACGTGTCACTGTAACAGCTGGAGAAGGCTACAACTTCCCAGCAACACTCTGCCAGTGGGCTGCTACCTCCTCTGATGAGTAGGTGTTCAGCTTGGGCATGGGCATCCATAAGAGAGACCTACCTTGGCAAAGCCAAAGGGCTGCAGAGTCCGAGAGCAGTATGTCCATCCCTGGAAAGTTACGGGCATTCAGAGGAGGCACTGAAAGTGTCTTTCAAGAACCTTGCCTGCTCTGGGATAAGTGCCCATGTGTACAGGGCTACCATACAGCATGCACAGGGCAAGTCAAGACAGCACGCATCTTTCACCACAGAAACGCACTATTTGAGTTTTCCTGGGTGCTATGTGGAGTAAGAGTAGAGGGAGTTGACTGTGAACAATGTCATAAGCCTGGATCCCAAGCACTGAATTTCCTTGTGAGTAAGCGATATCAGAGGGGGAAGACAACAGACATGGGGAGGGCAGCCTGGGAACAGGCTTCAGACTGTGTAGAGGCAAGGTCACCCCATGAGTCAGGGAACAGCCCCAAAAATCTGTGAAGGTGAAGCCCTGAGAAATTGCCAACTCAGGTTTTGTGTCGTCACAGCCAACAGTAACTCCCTCCCCAGTCACATACTGGTATTTCATGATTTGTTGTCAGTCTGAATCAGGATGAAACGCAGACACTTTTAATGGAAAGAAAAGGTCTGAAAATACCATTCGTAAAGCTCCCTTCCATGTCCTTCCCACTGCCCAGCTGGTTCTTGATAGCCGATGATCCAAGACTTCCACTAATGCCCCATCACCACCCTGGCTTTCCCTCCATCATCTCTTTGTCCCTTCTGTATCAGTTCTGGTTTAAATGACTCTTCTTTGGGCATGAGAACGAGAGTCCAGAATTTCCAACAAGTCGGGGCCTGAAGTGCTGAAGCCCCGTTAGATCTTACTCAAAACCACAGCAGCAGGAAAAAGTAGACCCACAACAACAGATTTGTCAGACCTAGGACAACTGCACTGTGAAATCATGTGCCTTTACGCAACAGAGGGATTGATTCATCCATGAAATAGAGATGAGCGAGCCCTTGCCCAACACAGGGAACCATCTACTGTAGAGGTGAAAGGAGGGAGTGGGAAAGGGATGGCTGCAAAGAGGAGTTGAGCAGGCAGTATTTAGTGTTTTCACAGATATTTCGACAGTCAGATCATGACTGTCACAAAAAAATGCAACTCCTGCACTTTGCAAGTGCTTCATAGGTGCTTGTGCTCATGGTGAACTCACCGTCTGCTTTGCTGCTGGGTGTGCCGAGCCCAGTTAATCAGAAAGATGAGCCAGACCCATCCCCAGATGGGAAGGGTATAAGAGGGCCAGTCCCAGCCAGGGGTAGCACAGCTTCACCTTCCTGCCTTCATCCACTTCCTCACTGCTTCATTCTCTCTACCGCTCCCACCCTGCTCACACCAGCTGCCATGTCTCGCCAGTGCGCTGCGAGGAGCCAGAGCAAAACTGGCTTCAGTGCTGCTTCCGCCTTCATCCCAAATGCTAGCAGCACCAGCTTCTGCGCACTTTCTGCAACCCAAGGTGGAAGCTGCGGTACCCCCACTGGATATGGAAGATTTGGTGGAGGTTTTGGAAGCAGGAGCCTCTACAGTCTTGGTGGATGCAAGAGGATCTCCCTGGCTGGAAGAGGTGGTGGCTTCTACGGACCTGCAGGTTTTGGTGCTGGTACTGGGATCTCCTGTGGTTTTGGTGGTGCAGTTGGCGGTGCCTTCGGGTTTGGTGGTGGCATGGGTGGCCCTGGATTCCCTGCTGTCCCTGCTGGGGGCATCCATGAAGTCTCAGTCAACCAGAGCCTTCTGAAACCTCTCAACCTGGAGATTGATCCCAACATCCAGAGCATCCGCAAGAATGAGAAGGATCAGATTCAAACCCTCAACAACAAATTTGCCTCCTTCATTGACAAGGTGAGACACAAGATTTCTTGGTTGTGCTGTGATGATTCTTCAGTGGGGAAGCATAAACAAGGGCAAGTTATATCTTCATCAGGAATTTTGCTCTTCTTGTACTGCCATTTCTAACACCAGCATCCTAGGAACAAAACCTGAGGGGTTCCAGCTTTGAGACCATTCATTCCTTGCATTAATGCTGAGATGAAACCAGCCAGCGGGGGGCAAATGGTGATACAGGTTATAAGGAAGCGGAGTTTGCAAAGAGAGCAGGAATGTTAACATCAGGTGTGCAGTGCTGGCTTGCCTGTACAAAATGTCAGCTGCTCCTCGAGTGTTGAGAGCTCCCACCTCTCAGCAAGCGAATCATTGCAGGATTGTACCTTGCCTCTCTAAGCAAAACCACCCTGAAATCACTGTTTCTGAAATACCTCCCTTCTCTATCCAGGTCCGATTCCTTGAACAACAAAACAAGGTCCTGGAGACCAAGTGGGCCCTTCTGCAAGAACAGGGCAACAAAACTGTCAGAAATGACATTGAGCCGCTCTTCGAGACCTACATCAACAACCTCAGGAGACAGCTGAACAGCTTGCTGACAGACAAGGAGAACTTAGGAGGGGAGCTGAACAAGGTGCAAAGCCTTGCTGAGGACTTTAAGAACAAGTGAGTCTAACCATTTGTGGTCTGCCTGGAGAGCAGGGTGGGCTGTGACAGATGCCAGTCCTCTGTTGCATCTGTGCAATCAAACAAGGAAAGGTGGCCTTTTTGCTGCTATTATCTTCTGAGTAAGGCCAAGGTTAAGTTTAATATGAGACATATTCAGCCTCAGTTCCCCATGGCTGAAAGCCACAAGCAGAAAATTACCGGGCTAAGAGACCAAGGTACAAAGAGGTTGGTCCTGAGAATAGGAATGACTTTTGTACAAGCCTAGACCAACCCTTGGTTTCCATTCTGCAGATATGAAGAGGAGATCCACAAGCACACAGCTGTCGAGAATGAATTTGTGATCCTGAAGAAGGTGGGTGCATGCACGCTGTGGCCCCCAGCCCTGCACAAGCGTAGCAAGAAACACATTCCCCAGCTTTTCCTCTGCTTCTCTGAAAATCACTTCATCTTTGTGATGCATTTCCTCTTCTAGGAGGTGGATGCTGCCTACACAAACAAGACAGAGCTTCAAGCCAGGCTGGACTCCCTTTTGGAGGAGATAGATTTCCTCAGAGCCCTCTATGAAGCTGTAAGCACCAGTATTTACATCCTTCTCCCATTTTCCAGCATCCTTGCCTTACTTTCCCACTTCAGAGGCTCAGGACTGATTATTTTCCACTCTGTTGCACTAAATAATTCAGTACTTATTCCATTTCACCTGCTGTCTTAACCCTGCCTGAAACTGTCTGGGAAAAATCACTTTGTCCACCCAGGTCTGCCCTCTAACTTGGGGGACTTTCTCCCTCTGAGCAACATTCACGTCTCAGCCTGTGACTCACCAAAATGCCCGCTGCTTTTGCAGGAGCTGTCTCAGATGCAAACCCAGATCTCTGACACCTCTGTCATCCTGACCATGGACAACAACCGCAGCCTGGACATGGACAGCATCATCGCAGAAGTCAAAGCGCAGTACGAGGACATCGCCAACCGGAGCCGGGCAGAGGCTGAGTCTTGGTACCAGTCCAGGGTGAGTGCCTAGAAAGGCTTTTGCAATAGGAAAACCACATTCCCTCCCCCAAATCTCCATGGGGAGGAGGTGGGTCCCACCGTGATTTTTGTAAGACAGGATGTCTTCAGATTTAATAATGGTATAAAGTTTGGAAGTGCTAATTTGGGATTGAGAACATACGCTTACTTCTGAGTGCAAACACCCGCATACCCACATTCTGCTTGGCTCTGAACCCAATATATTTTACCTTGACTGGTTGTTCCTCTCTCTGTGACAGTACGAAGAGCTGCAGGCTACGGCAGGCAGGCATGGGGATGACCTCCGTACCACCAAGCAGGAGATCTCCGAGCTCAACCGCCACGTCCAGCGGCTGCGGTCTGAAATCGACAGCGTGAAGAAACAGGTAAAGAAACAGTGTAAATGCGTAAGACTTAACCCTTGCTGTGGTCCANCCTCTTGGTTGTCTGACTTCTTGGTTGTCTGACCTCTTGGTTGTCCAGCCAGCTCCAGGGAACAAAAACAACTGCATCTCAGCAAGTTCTGCTGGATCAGGAATGAATGTGACAGCAACTATCTCAGTGCAGTAACATCACTAAGAGTAACAATGCAATATGAGTAAAGCTGAGGAGATGTTGAGGAGTGTGGAGTTAGATTAAATCTAGGTTGTGACCTGGCTCAGAACATGGATCAATTCAATGATGGCTAAGATCACACCCATAGATGTTAACCCAAAGTCTTCTGCATCTAGACCAGGCATCACGACCTCAGGGTACAAAGAACTGGTCTATGCTCTAGACAATGGATGCAATCAGTATTTTTCCTCCTCAGTGTGCAAGTTTGCAGACAGCCATTGCAGATGCTGAGCAGCGTGGGGAGATGGCTGTCAAGGATGCCAGGGCAAAACTGGCTGAGCTGGAGGCCGCCCTGCAGAAGGCCAAGACAGACCTGGCCCAGCAGCTCCGTGAGTACCAGGAGCTCATGAACGTCAAGTTGGCCCTGGACATCGAGATTGCGACCTACAGGAAGCTGCTGGAGGGCGAGGAGTGCAGGTGGGTGCAATTTTATATCCCATTGCCAGAGGTGCAGTGGAGTTGCGGACTCTTGTCAGATTTAGACTTCCTGTGTTCAGAGGACCTGCAACCTGTTTAACAGCAAGCAAATGCCCATGAAGATGAGCTTTTTGGAAAGATGGTAGCCTTTTGCACCAACTTTCCAACTTCCACCAAAAATATTCCAAGGAAAATTCTCTTGCCTTTTCAACCAGCTCCTGTTCACGTGTTGCCCTTGAGTTCTTACCAGCTCATTTTGCTCCCTAACAGGCTCTCTGGAGAAGGTGCCGGCGCAGTGAATATCTGTAAGTAACTTTTAAAGATAGTTTGGCAACTTTTACATTGGTCTTCCCACCAGTCAGAGCCCCCTGTTTGTGGATGCCTCTAAAGAGGGTGTCTTCCTCTTGCAGCTGTGACCAGAACCACTGTAGGAACAGGATATGGAAGCGGAAACTGTCTCAGCTTTGGAGGCAGCAGTGGTGTTGGAGGTGGGGTCTGTGCTGGAGGAATGGGCTTCAACTCTGGAAGTGCACAAGGCACAGCTGGGTCATGTGTGGTCGGTGGAAGCAATTCCAGCGTGAAGTACGTCTCCACCACCTCTTCAACCAGGAGATGCTACTGAAGTCAGACATCAGCACTGTCAGCTAGCGTGTGCCCTCTCGTATTGCATGCAATCCTTACCATGTTACTTGCAAAAGATTTGGAAGTCCAACCTGTCTGTCCTTATTTATATGAAACATGTCATGCGCCTGTTTGCTCTTTGACTCTCTGAAACCCTCATTTCCCAGTGTTTGTCTAATAAAAGTCACGTGGAATTAATTCTGTCACATCCTCCTTTTAATTCCAATTACTTCATAGGACCTTTCGGAAAAGAATGGCTGACATAGCAGAGTAGAGCTGAAGGTAAACAAAAGTTGTACACACAAGGGTTGAGACCCTTAATTCCTCTGCATACTACTGCAACTCCGTGGTCACCTCTTCTATCCAACAGGAATAGAGTAGCTGAATGTTCCATTCCCATTTGTGTGAGCAAAGTTTATTAGCATCAGTATCTTCCACAGGATGGGAAAATATCTACTCTTCCTAGCAAGCACTAGAGAAAACATTCTTCTGCTTAATTTCTACATTACGACATCTCAGCATTTTCATGCCACCTTGATCGCGCCCAAACCTGTGTAATCTTTTAAGGTTTTACATGATGAGTCATGGAGGGATGTAAATCTAGTTCTTCCCAAGAAAGCAAGTATTTCAGCTCATGCTGTTCTGTACATGCACCAGCTCCAGGGGGCTAACAAAATGCTGTCACTGCCATTACCATAATGAGAAATGGAAAAGACCCACTAAACCCCCAGACTCTCCCTCTTTGGGAAGAAGAATGTCCGCAGACATAGGCTGCGAGACAGCTGAAGACCCTGAGGGTAAGGAAAGTTCAGTTCCCCCTCTCTGGTCTGCTGAACAGCAGAAAGAAGAGACCAACTACAAAAGCACCAAAGCTCATTTTAAGAAAAAACCGATCCTGTGCTGAGATTACCAGAGCAGATTGTTCTGGGTTAGCCTCCGACGCGACCCTGCCGAGTGACTAAAGCACTAGAGGCAAACGTGGTGCACATTAAGTGCATGCCGACTCCTAGCCTAAAGAGAAGGTGACATAATAAACCCCAGCTTGTCACTAATGCTCTCAATCTAAGCACAGTAACACACTACTGGAAAGGACATGGCTTGTCGTCTTCACCTGCCCATCTTTGCCTGGCATCTCCGGACCGTATTTCCACTGACACCAGCAAAACTGGCATTTGGTTTAAACACCGTTCAGCATCAAAACAGGCATCTGATGACCTCGACGTTTACAAGTTAGGCTGTTTTCTCTCTGGGGGACCGTGTAACTTTTAGCTATCCCATTATTCAGCATTTCAGCTAAGCAGAGCATCCAGGCTCCCTTTGTAGCCAACAAAGGGGCACAGGTGCCTCCCAAATTATCTACTTTGCCAGAAGTACCTCTGCGCAGATGAAGTGCTGCCTGTAAAGATGAGGAGCACAGACCAAGACATCTAACTTGTGCCTAAATCCTGTGAAAGATCAGGACAGGTCACTCCTACTCCAAGGCAGCTGGCAGCTGGGGAGCAAAGTCCATTTTTCTTTAGCAAAGCACTCAAATTGGCATTTTCAATATCTCTAGATTCCTTCTTGTGGCAACTTCAGTCCCATCAGCTTGAAACTAAACGGGCACTGATGCCATTAACAAAGTTAAAAGAAAGCTCAAAGGGACCTTCCAGACATACATGTGGGTTTTTTTCCCACCAGTAATCCCTGCTCTGAAAAACACAGGTTAGAAAATTTGGTTAGCTTTACGAGCCTGATGGTTGCCAGCCCACCGCATTAGCAAGACTGGTGATTAACGGATTGGGAAAGATGGCCATGTGCCAGCATACCAAACTGATTTGCTCAGCCAGCTGAGCCGCCGTCCTCTGTGGACAAGCCCAGCTCTCCAACAGGATAAAAGGCAGAGGGGACTCCTTATCCAAACTCCCAAAGACTTCTACTCATCTGCCATCTCACGTCATTGCCCCCTGCTCTTGCCACCAGTGAACGATTGCACAGACGTCAGTCGGCATTAGGCCAGGAGAACTCATTAAGAGTTTCAGTGCTCCTTCTGCCACCATGCCTGTTAGCCGAAGTGGTTTCAGCTCCATGTCCATGTCCCGCAGCAGTGGCGGAGGCACAGGATGGATCAGCGGTGCTTTTGGCAGCAGGAGCCTTCACAATCTTGGGGCAAGCAAGAGGATTTCCATGAGTGGAGGGCATTGTTCTCCTAGACCGGGATACAGCTATGTGTCAGGTCATGGCGGGCTTGCATATAGAGTTGGTGGAGCTGGGTTTGGGTTCGGAGGAGGATGTGGCCCTGGAGGTATTCAGGAGGTCATGGTCAACCAAAACCTCTTGGTACCTCTTAACTTGGAGATTGACCCCAACATGCAGAGAGTGCGGCAGGAGGAGAAGGATCAGATCAAATCCCTCAACAACAAATTTGCCTCCTTCATCGACAAGGTAAGATGCGTTCCACTTCATCCAGCCTGACATGTTTGTCTTTGCCTGTAGAGTAGGATCAGGATTGCTCTCAGCATTATAAGTTTAGTTCTAAATGCTTAGGGCACAGAGTTAAGGATTTTGTTCAGCTTGTTATCTCCATAAATACAGCTTCGTTTTGTCAGAGCTCTATAGATGGTCTGGATATGGTGCAAATCATTTTTCCTGGTTTCTTTGTAGTTGAGTGTTGCTCCTGGTTTCCAGATCTTCCTACCAATGATCTTAGGTCATGCCCATCTAAATCCCACTTCAAATTACATAAAACAAAACCCAAGCCCCCTGACATTAAAGCCCAATCTCATGAAAAATTAGGCAGGTTTTAAGCTGATGATCCCAAACGATTTAAATTGTTCTGATGGGTTTCAGGTGCGGTTCCTGGAGCAACAAAATAAAGTACTGGAGATGAAATGGAGCCTCTTGAAAGAACAAAAAATTGTGAAAAATAACCTTGCACCTATGTTTGACACATACATCGGTAACATGAGGAGACAGCTCGAGGCTCTAGGAGAGGACAGGCTGCGGCTCAGCTCAGAGCTGAAGGCTATGCAGGATGCTGTTGAAGACTTCAAGAGTAGGTAAGCAACACACATAAAAAGAAACCTGTCCAGTTTTTCTTCAATCTTTTTCCTGGATGAGTTAAAAGACACAAGGCAATCCCAAAATTCTGAGACCTCAGAAACGACTGAAGTGACTTGGTTCCCCTGGCTTTCGCTGCTGCATGAATGTCAGCAGCAGGACTCTACCCATGCAAGACACATGCATTTTTTTGCAGGGACAGGTGAACTTTTTTAAAGGCTCGGACGATCAGACACTCCTATGAGTTCAGGAGTAGCTTCTCAAAAGCTTAGCCTGTCCAGAATCTTAAGCTTTCCAAATGGTTTCAGCTCCTGTGTAGTCATTTGAACACAGACCAGGATGAAACCTGAATCTTTATAAGACCATTGAGCACTCTGAACACTCACATTTCTTGCTGATGCGGCTTCCTTTCCAGGAGAGAAAAAATGTCTAAGAAGAAAGCTTAATTTTAAGTGTATGCTAAAGTGTTCTTCTTCATTAGTTTTTTTTCTTTCTTTTTCTTTTTTTAATTAGTATAATGTCCCTTAATATCAATGTATTGGATAGTTTTAGCAGTTCTGAAAGCCAGGAGTTAGCTTCTACACCATGCTAAGTCAGTAAAATATTAGGCAGGGTTTCAGCTAAGCTCATTAACTCTTTAGGCTCTTAGGAGGAGGTGTTCTCTCTCATCCACTCTTTGCACTTTTGAAAAACATCTATCAAGCGTTAATGTCTGCTACCATGCCCACGAGGGATACACTGCTTAATGGACATGAATAAGTAAGGAGCTTAAATTGTCAGTTTGGAACCAGAAAAACAAGAGATGAGAGCTAGGAGGAGGCTGCAATTCAAAACAAGGACACGCGAGTTCTGCCAAAACCCCTCTGCTCTCCCTTTCTTGGGAGATCACACGTCTGACACTTTCTGCCACCTTTACCAACAGTGCCTCCGGCCCAAAAGCAGCATCGGAAGAGAAACGACTGCCTTGGGGAAGAGAAATCATCATCCACGGTCTACTTTGAGACTTCTACTTTATGGTTCTCCGTGCTACTAGAAAAGAAAAGTTTAATAGAGAAAAAAAAAATATCTGCACTGTGCCAGTTTAGCCATCTAAGACCTCAGTAGCTGAGCAGAGTTGAATCTCAGCTGTAAGAACAACCATGCTGTGGATTAACTGGGTCAGGGAGTTTCCTTCTGTTTTCATCACAGGTCCATGGTGAAAGCAATTTTAAATTTTGAAAAGCAATGTCTAACGTTAGCACAATCTGCAGCAGCAAAGCAGCGACAGAGATTGCTCAGCTAAGACCCTTGGGCACACCATGACTTCAGACAAGAAATCCTTTGACAACCGAAGGTCACATCACAGAAGAGGTTCAGACTTCAGTACTGTGCCTGCATCCGACAAAGCAGCAAATTTTCCTTCTGGCTCCAGATCAGGGAGGCTTTGGGCAAAAGCTCAGTCACATCGTACACCTTGAGGGGAGGGACCATCATCTTGCATTGTGGCACCAATGCCTATGCCTGGCAATGGACGCCACTGCTTCTGTCCTTATTTCCTAGGAATTCATTCTTCTCGCCTTTATTTATTTTAAACTTTGTGGATCCCAAAGTATTCTTCCTAATGCTTTGCTCTTTTGAGTCAAATACTAATCCATAGGGCAATTAGAAATTAGACACAGGCCAAATTAGTTTTCCTTGTCTATGTGGCTAAATGCTTAGAGACCCACAAACCTATATACAGGCTAGGACTTTATTTAGCAGAAATTATTTTAAGGGTTGGATAAGGGTTGGATCCTTTCCCAAGAGTGGGACTGTGTGCTACTGCTGATCCAGACCTCGGATCTCCTTGCCCTGGCCATCATCCTCCCTGCTACCTGCCCACCCCCAGCCCTCCTGAAGCCACCGCAGGACCTGGCGTCAGAGATCCCGGCTCTGCTGACTAACCCAGGCGTGGCGGCAATGAGCTCAGCCACGGCTCCACCCGGCCCCCCTGGCCTGAGAAAATTGAGAGAGCACCCGGCTCCCGTTCATAGCGAAAGCTTCTGGGAGGATAAAATGTGACTTTAATGAAGGCCTGAGGCTTTTTGAGGTGGCTTCCTCCCACCACCTAGCCCAAGGGTGCTGTCTTTCTATCATAATCAATGAGATATACTTCTAATATGCTATGTACAATATATGCACTGACCTAGCAAGGACAGATGTGCGTGGTTAGGTAGCTGTTTTTGTTGTTTCCTCCTAAGATCTATGCATCGGTGCTAAATGTCCCTGGGAACAGACTCTTTAGTCTCTCAGCAAGCACCCTACGGCAAACGTGTGGAGGAGGAATTTCCATATGCCCATGGTGGACAGGGTGGGTTGCTGTATGGAAGCTGTAAAGGGATGCTCATCTCCCCTTCCCAACAGGTATGAAGAGGAGGTCAACAAGCACACGACTGCAGAGAATGACTTTGTGTTGCTCAAGAAGGTGAGGCCCAACAACAAAGAAGGGACACGCTTTTTAAAGGCAAAACACATTTGAATGTAAATAACCCTTTTTATCCAGCAGTGCCAAGCTGGGAAAGCACTTAGCAAACATGTAGTCATACCTCCCTGAAGAAGAAACACCCAGCTGTGCCAGTCTGTCAGTCCTTGGCAGCAGCTCGTTCTTATTTCAGGCCCCTCATCCAAAATTCAGGTGAATCCTGGTCCCCCAGGAACCAGATCCTATCTGGGTCATCCACACCTTGTAGTCACTCCAGTAGATGCTGTGCCACTTCTGCAGCCTTTCTGTGTCCATTACTGCCCTCCACAGCATCCGTGGTCCCACCGCCAGGAGACACAATGAGAAACTTCCACTGGTTCAAGCACTGTCCAAAATCTCTGTGCATTGGCAAAAAAAAGGGAAATTCAGTGGCTTCTGACATGTTAAAAATTGCTTACATCTATGGATATCATCCCACCCTTCCCCCCAGAAAAAGGTGGAAGGAAGAAACCAGTTCATTCTTGGCTCTGTTTAAAGGCACAGAGCTCAAGAAAGTCTTCAGTTCTGGTTTGTCTCCAGTGGTTCATATTAAATGACAACTGGTCTTTGCACAGGGATGCAGACAGGCAAGGTTTGGTTCACTACCTCTGTTGTTGTGATCCCAGGATGCGGATGCCACCTATGTGAACAAGGTGGATCTGGCAACCAAAGTGGATGCACTGACAGATGAGATTGACTTCCTGCGAGCCCTCTACGAAGCAGTAAGAATCTCCCAAATATCCCAGTTCTGCTGTTTCCCCTTTTTCCTGGTACCAACAGGACTGAAACAGCCTGAAAGAGATGTTCGGAGCTGCAGTTCCTCCCCATCCCTACCCCTCTACCACACATCATCTCTGGCACAAGCACAACAGTGGAACATCTGGGACTGGGAATGAATTTGTTTGACTTACAGGAGCTGTCTCAGATGCAGTCACAGATCTCTGACACCTCCGTGGTCCTGTCCATGGACAACAACCGAAACCTGGACCTGAACAGCATCATTGCAGAGGTCAAAGCGCAGTACGAGGACATCGCCAACCGGAGCCGGGCAGAGGCAGAGTCCTGGTACCAGAGCAAGGTGAGGACGCAAAAATTAACAAGGTGAGCTAGCAAAAGTTTTGTCTAGCATTTCGCAGAGGCTATTTTATACTGGAGAGTGCAAGCAGAAAGGATAGGGGAGTAGGGTATAAAATCAAGTCCATTTGCATAGAATTTCGTTTGCTTTCTTTGATGTGTGAAAATGCCATTTTGACAAGAAGAGATAGAGGAGCATGAGGAGATAGAGGGAGGAACGAAATATGCTAAAGTTCATGGGGAAGAGCTTGGACTGAGTACAGAAAGAGACAGAAGCCCTGTTCAAGAGAGTATCAGAGCAGAGTCAATCTCTACCAATGAATTCAAGCTCCTGCCCAGATCTGACCATGCCCTGGTGTCTCATCTCCCCACCCACCTCAGTATGAGGAGCTGCAGCTCACAGCTGGCCAGTACGGGGATGACCTCCACACCACCAAGATGGAGATCTCAGAGATGAACCGCGTGATCCAGCGGCTCCACTCGGAAATTGATAGTGTAAAGAAACAGGTACAGTGCACAGGACCCCTCCCAACATGGGGGCACCTCCATCTCCACTACCTTGCTGTACCTTCGCAAGTCAGGGTCCAAACCCACTGAGCAGTCACCAGACCTATTTCCACTTCTGGCAGTGCACCAGTTTGCAGACGGCCATTGCAGATGCCGAGCAGCGTGGGGAGATGGCCCTCAAGGATGCCAGGGCAAAACTGGCTGGCCTGGAAGATGCTCTGCAGAAAGCCAAGGCCGACCTGGCCCGGCAGCTCCGCGAGTACCAGGAGCTCATGAACGTCAAGCTGGCCCTGGACATCGAGATTGCGACCTACAGGAAGCTGCTGGAGGGCGAGGAGAGCAGGTGGGTGGCTCCTCCTGCAAACCAAACAATGTCCAATCCCATTGATGTTTTCGCATTTGCCTTCCAACAAGAGAGGGAAGGGCCACAGAAAGTTCCAGAGAAAACACACCCCTATCCCACGCAGTTACAGGTGTTATTTCAATTCCTGTTGCATGCCCATCATCAGACCTTAACACCCCAGACCATGCTGTTATCCAGTGTCCCTGGTGCCAAACTGTTGCTTGAAACTGTCCAAAATAACAAGCCCTTCCTTTTCTGTCCTCTCTTTCTTCCAGGCTGGCTGGAGAAGGCGTTGGTGCAGTGAATATTTGTAAGTAATCTGACTCTTCAGCAACAGATTGAGTATTCATTGAGTTATTCCTTAAATGCACATGGAACTGAGGATAAGACAAGGAAAATGGGCTATGCAGCTGGTAGTTACCAGCAGAAAAACAGAGCATCCTTAGGGGCTTGCAGCACTCTGCAGGACCGGGGAGGCCAAAGAGCCTGATACATCTTTCCTCTGACCAGCTCTGAACTTGAAAGGTTTTGTAGACTGAGACTGTCCCTAGCAGACTCAGATCTCTAAGGCCAGCTCTGCTACAGGATAGGAGGAACAGCCAGAGAATAAGATGCGTGAAATACAGGCAGTGGTAGACTGTCCAAGAAAAAACACGAGTGTGTGAAACTAAAGGCTGAAATTCCTTCCTACTATTGCAAACAAACTAACCCTCCACCCATGGTTTCCCATCACAGCCGTGGTCTCATCTGGGAGCAGCTACGGAGGTGGGAACGCGCTGGGGCTGGGGTCAGGCTTCAGCAACTGGCTCAGCACCGGGGGAAGCGGTGCCAGCTCCAGCGCTGGGAGCTGCCTGGCCGGGGGATTCAGCTCTGGTGCAGGAAGCAGCTCAAGCAGGAGGTTTGTATCGAAAAGCACCACCAAGAAGAGCTATCGGAGCTAAGTCATGGCGGCATCCAGCTCATCCGGAGCAGAAGAGGTTGAGCATCAGCTCTTGCTGCCAGCACAAAGCCTATTAACACCGGCCAAAGAGCCACGCTTGCCACTTTCCCATTAGGGGTAAGCATATTCCCAGCGCTACTTAGTGGCTTGGGAGAGATGCCTCTCCCGGTCCAATTAATTCCTCTGCATAAAGCCTCACCCAGCTGAACAGAAGTCCAGTGCTGCTTGTCAATGTGTAATCAGCCTCCCCATTAACGGGTGCCATCATTAGAGCTCAGCTTGCAGCTTCCCACAGCTCCCTTTTGCTCTGGTGCCCTGGTGCAAATCCAGAGTAGATGCAGGACCTGGATTTACACCAGCGTACAGGAAGGCAGGTGTCCCCTCACCCACTTACGATGGAAAGCAGGAGGTGTGTTGAGACCACAGTCTCTTGTGCTCCCTCCTCATCAACCCTGCTCCCCACCGCTGGGTTTGCTCTGCCCAAAGGCTTGAAGAATTGAAAACAAAGTGTCTTTCAGTACAGAGGCAGTTGCTCTGCTTCCCCGATTCCTCTTGCATTGCTGTTGTTTCACTCCAGCGCTCGCTAGCTCTGTCTGCATCCAAAAACGCTTCGTTTTTCCTAGGTGAAAGGGGTTGGCTCTCTGTAACATCTAATCCCTCGCCCACCCAGTACCTATAATTTAAGCCAAAAGATCACGTAACCTACAGGTTGCTAGAGCTTGTCTCAGCATAAGTCATTCTCCTTTCCACCAGCCAGAGTAAGCTTAAAGTAGAGACAGGGGTTAAAAATACAGGAAAAACAAAACGGAGGAACAGCAGGCTTCGGTAACATAGATTTCACATAACCTGGAAAAACACCTCTGTTTTAGTGCCTTTGTTCTTAGCTTGGGTTCTTTTTTCCTTCTCTTTTTATGGAAGGAGGAGGGAGGCAAAGAGGAGGGTTGGAGAACTATGTGCCAAAATGTAACTAGTTCTTTTCCTCTAATGTTTTGCTCCCATTGGACTGTATGAGTTATATGAAATTTCTTCAATAAACTTCAATCAAACTTGCCATGAACAATGTTGGTTTTCTGTGCCATTACAAAATTCACCTAAAAGGGTAATTTTAGAGCAAGATTTAGATATGCAATAGACACTCACTGTCACTCAGAGCCTTCCCGTATCCTCCTCCCTCCCATCTCAGTCCTGGAGAGGAGGGGGAACATTAAGGGTATTGGACAGGGGTCACAGAGCAGCAATACCCAAGTGCTTTGGGAGGTCTTCCAAGTCGCTCAGCCAACAGAGCAAGACCAGAAGGTGGGGCTGGTTTCACCTGGCCATAAAAACCTACATCCGAGCCAGTCGAATGGCAGAAACAGACACTTTTGGGTGAAATGACACGTTTCCCAGTAAGGCCTCCCTCCCCCTGCGGGACCGAAAGCGCTCTAGGCAGTTGGCTGAAGGTGTCTGCACATCAGGAGCACTCCAAATGGTGTTTTAAAGTCAGGAAAGACAGATCTCATGCATCAGAGTGAAACTTTTGGAAAGGCTGGTTCCAGACCTGCAGCTTGCTCTGGGAATACAGGAGGGATGTATCTCCATCCCCTCTCCAAAGCCGGCGGCAGAGCTGTCAGGCCAAGTGCTAAACAAGGATGCAGTCCCAGGGCAGTGAGATGCTCCCGAGCTGAGGTTTTTGTTTGGTCAGCAGATGGAAGCCAGGCTGGTTCATTCTAGCTGGCGGTACTGTAATTAAAAACCCAAGAGAGAGAAAGTGAGAAAAGAAGTGAACACGACTTCTTCCATTTCACGGAAGATGCCAACTATCACATGTAGCAGCTGTTTTCCAGCATCCAGGGCCCAGTCACGAGGGATGCTGAGCTCTCTGAACTCCCTTTAAGCTGACTCCCAAAAAGTGCTTAGAAGATACACCTCCCACACAGCTTTACCTAAAATGTTGCGTGGCTAAATAAGACCGGTCAGCTTTCAGGCTTGCACACGTGAATTTCCCTCTGATCCTCTTCATGGAGCACAACATGTTCTGGGGCCATGGTGAATGCCAAGAAAATCACATAAAAGCAAATGTGCCTTTAGAAAAGGCTGAGATTTTCAGGGCTAAGCCCTCTGTGTTATCCCACTGGAGGCAAAAGAATTAAGAGGGTTCACAGCCATGGCACACAGCCTTTTTGATCTTTCAGCTAAGATGGGACTGAATGTCACCTGTTTCATCTTCTAGGAAAGACTTCTCTGCCTTTCCTGCATCTTTGTCACTATGAACCCACCTCTTTTGCTGAAAAATTTGTGTATAGTCCAAACTTACATTCACACAAGGATTTGCCAAACGATTTCACCAGAAAGGAATGACCAAGCCCAATTCTGCTGTAAGCTGTTCCCACGTAGGACACTTCCGCAAGCAACAAGATGAGAGGTGTTGACCTACCTGACCCGCGTCAGTCACAATCCCCCCCAAACTAGAGAAAACAACAGACTTCAGGGCAGCCAGCGAAGGAGAGAAGCACACAGGTAGCTCGAGTGACAGAGCAGCAGACCAGACTGGATTTCTCTTTGCAGGAGCAGTGCACTCGCTCCATCATCCCCTCAATCTGTTCAACCTTTGGCTTTGGATTTCCGAAGCGGCTGGTGCTAAGGTCTGAGCTGGAACATCTTTCATAGCTTTCTCCTGCTCTCAGCCCCCACTTTGCTGCACCCGTTTTCTGCTTCTAGTTACAGACCAGCAGAGCCCTAGCACCAAGAAATACACTTGCAAGGGTCCATCTCCTAGTCCCAAGGGAATTAAAACATTGTTCTCGAGGCCAACAAAATTGCAGAGGTCAAATGAAAGAAAGAAAGGAGTAAATGACAGAATTTGGCTTACAGAAGGAGCAACTCCAGCTAAAGGCTGATGTAACGCCAAGCCAAATCAGCCCCAGTGTTTGGATCCCTAGATCATTCCCAACAATTCAACTCAGATTCTTCTTTTCCCACAGGTACAACAACGCAACGCTCCTTCCGTCGCTCCCAGTGCCCTGTAAACATCAAAAGATTGGTTCTGCTTCTCTCTTCCATGATTACTATAAAAAAAGGGAGGTTTGCAAATGCAGTTTTTATAGGACCAGGGATTCCCTCCCTTTCAAATTAGAAATGCAGCCTGTAACTGAACAATAGGTGTGTGCATAAAAGCAGCTCTGGTTCAAATTCAACAAAAGAGACGAGTGGGATATTACCAAACGACCTAAGCTCATATATATCTTTAAAAATGGTCTTTTGGGGATGGTTGTGAAGCCAAAGGCTGTTTTCTTGGCACACAAAAAGGTGAAAGCTCTGCTTGTCAGTGCAGAGGGTTTCTGGCCAGGTTAACTCACGTGTGTTGCCTCCTGCTCCCGCGTTCAGCTGCTCCCTCTGCCTTCACTCCCCTTCGAGCTGCTCTCGACACCTTGCCAACCCTACCACGTTCACTCTGGAGCTGGGGGCATAAGGAGTTTCAGCTCCTGCCTTGCTGTGATCCCGATAAATGTGCAGAGATACTTGCTCAGCACCGTCTCGTGCTGCGGAGGTGCTGGTGTGGGGTAACCCGGGATGGGCTGCTTTGGCAGCAGAAGACTTGGTGCCGATGCAGGCTGGGGTTGGGCTCTGGAGGTGCTGGCTTTGGCTGCGGGGTCAGTGGAGGCCTTGGAGTCTGCACACCCATTGCCAGGGTCATAGTCATGAAGCATCTGCTCATGCCGCTGAAGCTGGAGATGGACCCAAAACTTCAGTCTGTGAAGTACCAGGAAAAAGTAGCACATCAAGACCCTTAATAACAAATCTGCATTTTCCACTGACAAGGCAAGAGAAGAGGTGCCCAGTTCAGTGGGCAGTGCAGCCGCAGGGCGTAGCGAGCTGCTGCAGGACACACCCGAGACAAGGAATGCATTTGCCAAGCTGCCTCCCAGCAACAGCAGCCAAGACTCGCAGCCTGACTTTGCAGCAAGGAGCTGTTTGGGTTTTACGAGGAGGATGTTTTGCACCACCTTAGTGTGAAAAGGAACCTCCAGTGAGGGCAGGAAGGTATTTTCAAGCTCCAGGAGTGGTGTAAAGCAGTCTTACTGCAAATGACAATCAAGCTTTGCTGTTCAGTGCAGAGAAGCTGATTCTCTAATGCCCCATTTTCATATCCCTTGAACCCTAACTCCAGTAGAATTACCTCTGACTTACTCCACTCTGGTGCTGAGTCTAACTTGGTGCTTTTTGCATAACAGCCACTGAGACATTTTTCTGAAGAACCTTCTTATGAGAAAACGCCGTTCGACAGATTTTACATGCACGCCTTCTCCATTCACCTGATCCCGTCCTGAATAACTCACAGCTTTCATCTCTCAATTTGCCAGTTCTGGGGCTGTAATTGTTCATTTCTGTGTCACGAGCATAACCAGTCACGATACTTGGAATGTTTCAATTCTGGGTTTCAAGTCCAGCTCCTGGAGCAACAGAAAAAAGGTGCTGGAGACCAAACAGAGATTTCTACAGGAACAGAAATGTTCCAGGAGCAACATCGAGCCAATGCATGAAACTCACATTGGCAACTTGAAGAGGCAGCTGTGTGTTCTGGGAAGCCACAGAGCCAAGCTGGAAACAGAACTGAGCACCGTACAGGGTATCACAGACGATTAGAAGAAAAAGTAAGTTTAAAAAAGGTAGAAGTTCCAAAACTAGGGCTAGAACTGATCTCATCTACTTTTTGAATGGCAAAGGCTGCACAAGGTGCAAGATCTCCTCCAGATGTACACGTGTATGACTTGCATCAGCAGTTGGTTTCCATACCGAGGCTGAGCATTTGGAGGTGGTAGAAGAAGATTACATTCATATTCTTGCTTAAGCTGAATAACAAGGAGCAAAGTTATCTCATGTCTTCTCCTTGCAGGTATGAAGAGGAAACCCACTGACAAATGTGTGCAGAGAATGAGTTTGCTGTGCTCAAAAAGGTAAGAGCATTTCAAACAAACTCAAACACTTATTATAGAATCATAGAATCATAGAATCACAGAAAGTTTTGGGTTGGAAGGGACCCCTAGAGGTCATCTAGTCCAACCCCCCCGCAGCGAGTAGGGACACCGCTAACTAGATCAGGGTGCTCAGAGCCCTGTCCAACCTGGTCTTGAATGTTTCCAGGGGTGGGGCCTCCACTACCTCTCTGGGCAACCCGTGGCAGTGTTTCACCACCCTCATTGTAAAGAATTTCTTCCTTATATCCAGCCTAAACCTGCCCTGTTTTAGTTTAAAACCATTACCCCCCGTCCTGTCACTGCTGTCTCTACTAAT
>Ga0065711_1031139_pt1 | contig 30445 bp, 18 predicted proteins | sample Hoacrofraction12_FD_59098 | JGI IMG/M metagenome (GOLD analysis project Ga0065711, IMG submission 59098) | Hoatzin crop microbial communities from Cojedes, Venezuela - Epithelial fraction 12 v2 (version 2) | ecosystem: Host-associated > Birds > Digestive system > Esophagus > Crop | place...
CGCGGTGGGCAGTCGTCGCCAGAAAACGTGCACCGGGATGGCGCCGGCTGCTGGACTAACCGCTCGTTTCCAGGCAGATCGTTTGGACAATAAATGACACTACAAAAATGAAAGTTTGCAAATCTCCCTACTAACCCCAAAGTGAGGATCCTGTTTTAAAACCATTTTCTTTCATTTTCTCCCAGTGTTGCTCTTCAGCTTTACTGCTTTCCTGCCACATCACCCAGTTTTAGTCCATTGGCTCAAATCTCAAGTGAAAGCAGCTTATTTCCTCTCTAGCGCCTTTTAATTTCTCCTTCCATCCATTGCCACTTCACTGCCCAAGCACTCGCAGCGTTGCAGAACGTTGGGGCAGAGCTAACACCTCGCGCCCTGGGCTTTGGGGCTCTGCTGAGCTTCACTCGGGAGCAAGGAAATCGGGAGGACGGCACTGGAGCTCACGAACGCACTCCAACCCCGGGTCTGCCCTCCGTCACCAGCATCAACCATGCGAAGTGGGCGCCTGTGGCAACCCCAGATACCGGCGGGGCATCGCCTCGCTCCCTGCCCCTGAGATGGTGCCTGCGAATGCCCGTGATCCAGCTGTGGTAAGGTGGTCTCTTGGATCCTACAGCCAGGCGTAAGGTGCTATCGCTGGAGGTGAATTTCGCCCTCTCAGCCTCCAGGCTTTCTCCTCCATGCTTCAAGCAAAGCTTGGCCGAGCTGAGGAATCGAGCTCTCTGTGTCAAGCGGAGCTGCAGGGAGGGGGACAAGGTTAACCACGGCCATGGAGCCGAGTGACAGAGCTGGAGGGAATGCTGTCAAAAAGAGAAAAATTGTTTTCAGAGAAGACTCTAAATGACCTAGGGATGCGGTGAGGCGAGGGTCAGGAGACGTGGGTGGCATGGAGACCCGGGAGAGGAAGGCAGGCGCAGGTGAGCAGAGGGGCCACGGCAGGGGAGCTCACCTGCTGGCGCTTCATCAGGTACTTTTGCTCTGAATGTAAAAGCAGCGAGGAAAAAGTGATGTCCAGGAGCCCAAAGTTAAAAGACCCCTTTCTGAGCATCCTTCTCACAGTGAAAGCCGTGCTGGCAGGAACTGCCAAAGACGTGCGCCACGAACAAGTCTTGCTGAAGCCTCGCCAGGTCTGCCTGTTTGAATAAGCACCTTCGCACCTCCAGGTTAGTGTCTTGGCCTGTTGTTCCCTGTTGGGCTTTTGTAGAGCTGAGCATGGGAACATCTCAATCTTGACTGACTCGGGACAACTGCAGTGTACATTTGGAAGATGATACACTAATCTAAATAATTTCCAGAGAGTCCTTATCCTGTATAAACAGAGTGCACAGTATTACAAGCTGCTACACAATTTAACAGCTTATGATAGCATCTACTATAATACTGAGAAGTAGTGATTGCTTAATTAGAGGCTGCCTTAAGGTTTGTGATAAGTGTATGCATGTGTAATTTTAATTTTCTAGTTCTTCTGAACTGTTTATCTTTCAACCCTAAAATTCTCTTGACCTTTTGTAAATGTTTTGTAGGAAAAAAGCATTTTGCATTTACATAAACAAGACTTCAAAAATTATATACACATCTATTAGTTAAGACTTGCACATTCATAGGGGAAAAAAACCATAATATTCTTTATTTTCAGGTGAGCCTAGCCTCAAGAGGCTAAATAAATTGCACAAGGTCACTTAGGGAGGTAGTGGCAGAGTCAGAAGTGGGGTTACAGCTCCAGTGCTCCCAGCTGTCATGGTGTACTTAAATCATACCTATTATTCAAGAATTTGCATAGCTAACAAGGCAGTTACACTTAAAATAGCTTTTTTTCTTGTCCCGTTGACTCCCCTAAGACATGAAGGCAATAGAACATTGCTAGAGGGGCACCACACAGTAAATAAATTGGTGAAAGCTGCAGCCAGTGATAAAACTGAGATTTGTAAGAAATAAATCCAGTCAGCGCAAAGGGAAACCAAAGCGGAGGAGTGTAGGTGTTTCAGAAGGAGGAGAAGAGGTGAAGAGATGAGGAGGAGTATGAGCCAGGGTGCAGACAGCACCAGAGGTTGAAGAGAGAGCTGGACTGGTGCCAGAGGAGTCCCTGTGGTGCCAAACCCCTCGGAGATGACAGCGAGGTGTGTCGTCACGAGCACAGCAAACTAATGGAGCCATGTGCTTGCTCACTGTGTCATCAGCCAGCTGAAGGCAAAACCCAGCAGCGAACGCTCAGAGACAAGTTGGGACGGGATTTATCTCACCAAAGTTTAATGATCTGGAAATTGCCCGCTGTGAAGAAGCTCTTTGTTGCTTATTTCTCCCCAGTCACTGCAGGGGGAGCAGACATGTCCAGCCACATTTATACGCCTCGGTTTTAGACAAACCCTTAGGCTCTGTCCACTGGATTGAAACACGACTTTTAAATCAAGTTTCCCCAAGGAACAAAATATCCAGCCTGAGGAGCTGGCAGTAGTTGTGCTTGTCGGTGATGGAGTCACAGGAGAAGCATAGAGGTTAAGGTCTGAAAGGACCCTCAGAAGATCATTTGGAAAATTCAACTTTGGTTTTCTTAGCAGCAAATTGAACTGTGGAACATATCAGATTGCTGACCCACTTTGTAACCCATTTTAATGGAGAAAATAAAGCCTTCTCTGATTTAGAATAATTAAACCCAAAACCTTTCATGTTTTTTTTAAAAAAAACCTTCTGTTTACTAAACATCTTTGTAGTTCTGTTGCTCCTTTCTCTGGACCTTTTTTTCTTACACCTTTCTTGAAGGTTGGTGCTTGAAGCTGGAGGCATTACTCAAGCTGCGGCTTTAGCTGGAAACCAGACTAATAATCCATTAGTGTGCTTCCTGTTTGTGGGATGGTAATGCCAATTCCCTTGAAGAAACAGATATGCTGAATCAGTGAATTTACGTTGAGTGCAGCCCAGCTTCATCACAAGTGCTTAAAACTCCAAGTCAGGCTCCTGAAATCACAGCGCTGGATACAAACCCGTGACTTTCTAACCATACTGCACTCTAAAAAAAAATCGCGGCTGATTTTAGAGGTTTTGGAGAAACCCGTGTCCATAATCTCAAGAGCTAAGGTTGTATTTGCTGGAATGAACTGTTCCTGCTAACACAGCATCAGCAGAAGTGTGAGCAAGGTCATAAAAATCATCAGCAGAATATCCAGTTTATTTCCTTGCTTCTCTTTTAAGAGGCTTCTCCGCTGGTACAGTCATAAGGGCCTGTGCTGGGCAGAAGAGTTTCTTTCATGGAACAATAGTGTTTGATTCTCAAGGGCTTTACAAGTCTGAAGCCACCTTGTAATGTCACATAAAGTATTTTGCTGGTAATAAATGCAGATGTTAGAACAAAACACAGCGTTATCCCAATGGCTTTTGTTGCAGCAGGGCCCAGCATGATCTCCTGCATAAAGAACATCATATTTCTGAAAAGTAATCTTCACGCTGCATCTCAATTAGTTTGAAAAGCGACATGTTAATGCATTTTTATTTACAGGGCCATCAGCATTGTGGGCTCATGGAAATAACACAAGTGAGCTTCTCTGCTGCTCGTATCCCAAGCCATTCCAACAGTAACGCTCTCTCTTTGGGGCTTTTCTGCTTACTTTATTCCCTCTCTGATAGAAGCAGCTGATCTGGAAAGCCACATGAATATACTCCTAGCACACATAATCCCTTTAGTTCCCTACATGACTGTAATTGAACACATTGGCAGACTTTGTTTGTATTTAAATATTTTCATAGAAGGGAAAGTCATTCCAAGCTGATGACTTCATGAGGCCAAAAATTTCATTAGGAGCCATTTAAACAATTACAATAAATAAGAAAATCATTATTTGCTAGTACAGTTGTGCCATAAACATTATAATTTATCTTCAAGGAACTCTTAGTCCCTAAAGAAATTTGTCTGTCTTTATGATAATAAACTTACTCGAGTAAGAAAAAAACCACATATGGCTTTGTAATCCGCAGTTAGGATGTTTTATTTGAAATTTATTTCAGAAGGATAGAAAGGTTTCTTAGGACTGAAGGGATTATTAGGTACTGTAATATCTAATAAGATTATAAGATGGAGGTGGTAGCTCACTATACTAGAAACCCACCAAGTCATAGGAATACGCTGACATAGGGCCTACAGGACTCTCTGGGTTATCAAATCCAGTCCCCAGGTACTGCAGGCAACCGGATCGCATAATCCATTTAAAACATTTTGTGAACTTCATGATAAAGCTAGGTATGGGTTTGTCCCTATAATTTTTACACCCTCACTATGCAGGTGGATAAAGAACACCTAATTGGTAGCCTAAATTATTCATGGCCAATTAATACCCACTGGCTTATATGCCAATATTGCCTACATTAAGTATTTCCCCTACCTGATGTATTTACAAACAGTACTCAAACCGCATCTCAGTCTTCAGCTGCTAGGCTAAATGAGCTGTGTACGCACGCTTTCCTTTCATGAACGGTTCTCCAGCCTCCTGTTCATCTTAGCAGCCCTTTGCTGTACCTGTTTCATTATGAATCCAGCTTTCTTTAACGTGATTGATCAGAATCATGTGTTTTATTCCAAACAACATCTTACTGGGGTCTTATACAAGGACGTTCATGCTTCCCTTGCTCTTCTTGAAATGTCTCTCCTATAGCACTGTAGTTTCAGTTGCCTTTTCCATGCCCACAGCGCACTGGGGCAAATGGTTATAAATCTTTCTGTGTCGTTGCTGGTTTTCTGCGGAACTTTTTCTGCTGCTAGCTCTCTTACCAGTTCCGTGGCCTCGCTCTTCAAGGCCATTCAGTTCTTGCTGTGGAATATTCTGAACTTTCTCTACCCCGATGATACCTCCTGACTTTGCGACTTTGATAAATTTTAATGATCAGACACCTCTGTTTTCCAAATGGATCATTAATGAAAATAATAATAATCAGTCTTAAGACTTACTTTTTAGGAGCTCTGAATAATTCCCTTTCAACACAGCTCAGCTTTTCTTCTAATACCGTGTATGCCTTGCAGTTCCTCTATAAATCTCAGACTTCTCCAGGTGGGAGATACCAGTTTATACACAGCTCCTCATCAGCTACTTCATTGAAGTTCAGTCAAATTTCCCTGCTTTGTCTAGCTAATTAATTACTGCATCAAAGAAAGCTATTGAATCAGTCTGGTATTATCTAGCCTTAGTAAATGCCAGTTCCATTTTATTCTATTTTCCAGTGACTGTCATGACTTCTATAATTCTATCCTCCCACATTCTTTCCTAAAGCCTGACATAAAACATTGGTGTACACAAAGCAAAATACATTGTGCCTTTTGAGTGAAATCCAGGGTTTATTTGTCTTTGGTATAGATTAGTTATTTATATCAATACGCATTTTTGACTAGCAGGTAGGGTTGAGCAGCAGTTATAAACATATTGGATGCCTCGCTATATTCACCAGTAGAGATGTATATGCATCCTTTTTTATTCTAAATATTGCTAGTACCACTTTTAGAAAGAACTGGAATATAAACTCAGCAGGCTGCTCCAACTGGGACATGGCCCCACATGGAACAGGGTCTTTTCCCAAACAGGTTTGTAGTCCAACTCAAACATTATATATGTTCCAGACAATCAGAGGACAACCTGTACAGTGACTTGACTTGTAAGGTGATCACAAGCATCGGGCATGGAAGAAACACTGGTTTTGAAGAAACAGAGAAGAGTTGGGGAGGATTTGGCTGAGAGGTACTGGATGATTGTTCCAGATAGAGATAAATTACACATGGTGTTGGGTTTTTTTGTGCTTAGTTTTTAATTATGTTGTGGGCAGTACAAACATTGAAAGAAGAGCTGGTAAGAAACTAAATCGAGACTTGAATTTCAGGTCCATCGCTGACCCACAGACTTTGCATGTCCTTGGGCAAAATGCTTTCTCCTTTTATTTCCTCTCACTGCCTCATCTGTAAAACAGAGATAACGCTACTTCTTTTTCCCCAACCTGACTATTTACATAATAAAAGCCCTTCCATGCATGACAGTCTCATATATTTGTACAGCATCTAGCATAATGAGGACCTGGATCTTGGGATTACAGTACAAACAATACACAACAATTAAGATTATACATCCATCCAAAATACACTTAAAAGTACCTCGCCGGAGAGACATGGCTTTATTACACGGTAAACTCAGCTTCTGTGACTTCTGCAGTTGCTCCTTTTGTTCTGCTCTCTCACCTGGAGAAGGCTTTGGCAGAGACGCAGGTGTTAGGAAAGCTGGAGGCCTGTGGCTGTCCTTCTGTGATCTTCTGCAGGTGGATGGAGGGATGGACCCCAAAGTCCGATGGGACCTGCCAGGAGCCAGGCACCAGCACGCAGGGGCTCTGCGTTTGTGCAGCCACTCTCCTGGGGCCCCATTCTCCTCCTGTTGTATCCTCCTGCCTTGAAGCCCCCTGGCTCTTCCCTGAAAAAGCAAAAAAGGCCTCAGCTAGCGGTGCCTGGTCCCTGTTGTCACCGAGGAGGGCGGCATGCCCGCTGCAGGACAGCCCACGCACAGGGCTGGCCTCTCCCTCGCTCTCGGTAAGCAAATCCTGCTGGGGAGGTCCCAGCACGTCCTGGGGATGCAGTAGGAAACGTTGGACCGATCTCCCTGCTCCACTCTGGTGGGGTGGGGGGCAGTGACAAGTGTCCCCTCACCGCAACCTGGAGGCTGCAGGGTGGGAGCTTCATTATTGTGCTGCACGCCTTCCTAGGAAACTTGTCTCGAGGGTTTACACACAGCCTGGAGAAACACAGCTTCCCCTGCCAGAATTTTTGGGAAGCTGGAAGCTCTTTCCCTGTAACCTGTATGGCCAGAAGATGATGCCAAAATATTGCTTTCACTGGGTCTGCGCTGCAATTTCTCTGCGTGCCAAGAGAAAGTAAAATGGCGGTGGCTTGGCTGGCCTGAGCCAGCGAGCCCGGGCCTTGAGGCTGGGCTGGCTCTGCAGCTGCTTGGCACGAAGTGGGGTGAAAGCACACAGAAATGAGGAGCTCTGACGGCCGGTTTCCACGTTTGGGCCCAGAGTGGCTGAGGACACTTCGTGTTTGCAGCAGTAGACCAGCCCCTCCCCGTAGGCCGGTGACATTTCTTAGTGCTTCCCTTGTGCTGGCAGCTATGCTGTGACATTAGTGAAACTGTGCAGCACTGCCCTGGCTAAAAACCAGAGACATTTAGAAAAAACTAATTTAATTTTTCTGCACCCCTCCCCCTCCCTTCACATGTTTTTTACAAACAAAAAAGAACAAGAAAAGCGATGGTAACTGGATTATTAATAATACAAAGTAACCAATTAATTTGGTTTCACGTACCGTGCAGGGAAGATTGCATTGTGTTGTGGCTATTGTTTTATGGGAACTAAGACTAGATACAGCCTAGACTATAGATACCCCACGCAACGCTACAGGCTTGGAGAAGAGTGGCTGGAAAGCTGCCCAGTGGAAAAGGACCTGAGGGTACTGGTTGGCAGGTGGCTGAACATGAGCCAGCAGTGTTCTCAGGTGGCCAAGGCCAACGGCATCCTGGCTGGTACCAGGAATAGTGTGGCCAGCAGCAGTAGGGAGGTGATCGTGCCCCTGGGCTCGGCACTGGTGAGGCCACACCTCAAGTACTGTGTTCAGTTTTGGGCCCTTCACTACAAGAAGGACATTGAGGTGCCGGAGCGTGTCCAGAGAAGGGCAACGAGGCTGGTGAAGGGTCTAGAGAACAAGTCTGATGGGAAGCGGATGAGGGAGCTGGGGCTGTTTAGTCTGGAGAAGAGGAGGCTGAGGGGGGACCTTATTGCTCTCTACAGCTACCTGAAAGGAGGTTGTAGCGATGCAGGTGTTGGTCTCTTCTTCTAGGTAACTAGCGATAGGACGAGAGGCAACGGCCTCCAGTTGCATCAGGGGAGGTTTAGATTGGATATTAGGAAAAATTTCTTTACTGAGAGCGGTCAGACATTGGGACAGGCTGCCCAGGGAGGTGGTTGAGTCACCATCTCTGGAGACGTTCAAAAAATGTGTAGAAGTGGCACTTGGGGATATGTTTTAGTAGGCATGGTGGTGTTGGGTAGATGGTTGGACTTGATGATCTTAGAGGTCTTTTCCAATCTATGATTCTATGATTCTATACCAGGTGTCTGTTACAAATGCTAGGCACAAAATTAAACGCCCACACATACTGAAAGGACCGTCAACACGACAAGAAGAATTATTCATTTTGCAAGCAGAAAAATGACAAAGCAGAGGAGTGACAAATGCTCCAGATAAACCCAGAGCTCCAATTTAATGCATGGGATAACGAACTCTTTTTCCAAGTAAAGGCTTGCAACTCTTGCAGTTTCTTACTTCTCCATAATTTAGCTGTGCACATACTTGGCATTTAAGAACGTGACGGATTTACACATTTGCTACCAAATGAGCTGCAAGAGCTAATCAGCTCACACAGAATTGCACATATTAATGAAGAAGGCTCTTCTGCATGCCTGTGATGTAGACACCCACTTAACTGGGGCACCAGAGACTAATTTGAAAAGATTTTGTTCACATAGAAGCTTTTTTCCTATGATGAATGCTTGCAGGGAATCATGTATTGTAGAGAGGGAGGGAGCAGTATCTGCAAAATCTGACTAAATAGTTCTCATTACTGAGTGATGGAAGAGCAATAGGAAAGATAATTTATTAGTGGCTCAAAGCTAATGAGAATAATTAGCACTATGCTGCTTTCTAAGCAAACACAGAATAACTGTTCCTTAAGGAGAACCGTCTCCCTGCTAGACCGGTCAGTGCTCTGGGCAGGAGGACAGAGGACTTCCAGGGGCAGGAATCCAACAAACCAAGGACCAGGTCCAGCAGCTGGGGGGGAACACCCAGACATCCTCCTGGCTTTAACTATGGGCCAGCACTGGAGCTGTGATTCCCTAAATTTTGGGCTAACAGACCATCTTTTTTCTGACCTCAAAAACAGCTACACCGGGCTGATGAATACAGAGTTTACAGTTCAGCTTAGCTCCTCGGAAGCTGCAGTCTGGAAATCGCCGCCTTGGATACCAAGCTTTTTTGCACCATTGCATCACACAGTGCCTGCCGCAACCTTGGCAAAAGCGGAGCCAGTCAAGGGTGCTTCGCAGGGAGTACTTCAGCAGCGCTGGTCAGCCAGGCATGCCAGCAGCCCCGGTTGCCAGCAGATAAAATGGCTTTTGAGTCCTTTCCTTGTAGCAACACCCCAGTACCCGCCTTCCTTATTCGGTAAATAAAAGCAGGATGAGCAGAGAAAGCATAGCATCTCCTCACAACCAGCCAAAGAAAATAACGGGAGAAATTTTGGTTTCCAAGCCCTTCCAGCACAGAGCAGTTATGTACACAACTGGATTAGCCAAAGGGCTGCACAGCCACGGTTCCAGCAGAGCCATAGAACGCTCAGGGATGCCGCCGGGCTGCCAAAGGCAAAGGCAATGCCAGCATTTGGCCCCGACGCTGAGCACCTGCTGACAGAAGCTCATTTCCCCCCCCACCTCCATTTTCAGAATTTACTCCTGCAATCCCAGTGTACCATTACAGACCCAATCACACTAAAGTAAGCCTATTAAATGAAAATGAGGTGCACGTGGACAACAGTCCCCACTCCCCTGAGCATCATTTTGAGCAAATGGCTTGTTTCCTAGTTTCTAAAATGCAGTTGGCAGGGCTTTACTATTATTCTAGGAGATCCATATAGGCAGTATTTCTTTCTCATAATACAGCACTATCAAGAATATGTAGAGTGATTTTGCTTTTTATTTTTTAAAAGGAAAACAGACTTCTTTAAGAAAACATGTAGGCTAGGTCGCCAGGTCTTGACTTTTCTTTTGAAAAGCATTTAGCCTCTAAAATCAAAATCACCCATTAAGCAATTCCATCTGAAATGAGACTCTGTCTGAAGCATTCTCTTAAAGCTTACTCATGATGGGAGTTGCATCTGCTTTTCTACTCCCACAGTAAATGCTGTAAGAACATAAACCTTACCCTTCTAATCTTTTTTCACCATTAATATCAATCCATCTTTGTGGATTACTATTGAGAGAATTTTAAGTCAGCAAGATTTGGGGACCTAATTTGCTCTGGGTGGGAATTTAAAAAAATTCCCAAGGCTGTTTCACCCAACTGTAACATGTTAGGAGGGGCCTGGGGTCAATGGGGCTATTGGAGCCAGAATGCAGTGTTACAGGGGGAGGAGAGGAAATGGAGATCTGCTAAATTGCTTTTCTTGAGTCAGATTGGAAAGCAAGTCTCTCCCAGTCTCTCCTAGAGGAGCTGCTCTAGTCTGAACAACTAAGGACGTAGTTACTGAGTCAGAGATAGATGGATAACGCCTTTACAACAGAAGGCAAATTACCCTCTGGGGTTGCAGGGGACTGGGATATAAAGCTTACGCTCATCTTGGGACTCCAACCTGGGTCTCCCATGTTCCAGAGTACTCCTTCTTCTGGGATCTTGTCCGGGCTCCCTCTTCCCTCCTTTTGGTGGATGAAACAAACCAAACACCCCAGGCGCATTCAATAGATGGGAAAGCCATTTCCTATCCAGCTGCTACTAGTCTGCCCAAAACGCTTGGTCCTGCTCCCCTTCAACTCTTGGTCCGACAAGGACTGGATTGTCTTGGATTGTGACACACAATCCTTGCTCAGCCTCTCTGCTCCGTACACATCTTACCCTTCCTCAGCAAGACTTAATCCGTTTAGGGTTAACTGTGCAGATGTCCAAGACCTCTGAATCACACATTAAAAGGGCTGAAAGATCAAACCTGTAATTGCAAGAGCAGAACCTGTGATTCACTGCAAACTATTTGTTACCAGCAATTAAGTTTCTTGCTGATAAATGATTCATTATTTGAAAGCCCAAATTACTCACTTTTAACCATGGCAGAAATTCCTATGTGGTTATGAATGCCTGGGCTGTGCATCTACTACAACTTGCTGGAAAGTCTCCGTGTGTGAAATGCCCAACCGTTTAAATACACAAAGTAAGAGCTCTTACATACAAGACAATTTTCATTCACAGTTTGCAGAAAAAAAATTTAAAAGTATTTCAATTTCAACTTGACTGATGCAAATCTAAATATAAACTGACTTCACTAGCAAATATAAACACCAACTTTTGCTTTACTGGAGGCAACAGAATTACAACAGTGTAACTAAGATCCAGACCTGGTCTACTAATTAAAAAGACTTGGAAGCAAAGCTCTGAGCTCACAGTACACTCTAATTCACAGTTACCGAGGCTTCTGTCAGGCATTTGATGTAATTGTTTATGGTGTTCAAACCTGTATTTTTCAAAAACCATTCAGACTATAAACCAGATGAGTCATGACCCTGTAACAGAAGGTAAATTATTCTCCAATATTTTATATTTGTGCATTAACACATGATTAGCCAAGAAAAAGTGAATGCCCAAGTCCAAGAAGGAACTGACAAAAGACTGAAGGGGAAAATAAGAATCTTTAATTTTAATTTTATTATGGTGTAACCAGCTGTAAGGAATTACTGGTCTGAAGCACAGTGTGCAATTGTCCTATCCTAAACATTCACTAAAGCCTGTAATTCAGAATGAGCCTGACAAGTGAGGTCACAATTGGCGAGCTTTTTCTTTTTTTTTTTTGAAGTCCACGTTTCTCAGCAATTAGCACAAACATAGGCACAGCCTCTGGGCAGAAATGCTCAGGCATTTCTGGAGACTGTATTTCTTTAATGCCACCTGCTTTGACTCTGAGATCACAACAAATGCAGTAAATTCTGGACCCGATAGTTTGCTGGTAAGCAAAAGAATTCCTGTTTCAAGTCAAAGAGCATCAATATATATTATTTCCTGAACACCGGGCAGAATGCTTGCTACTAATGCAAGGATAGCTTGAAAAAAAGAATTACCATGATCTTACAGCAAAAGTACTAAACACAACATGAAGTAACTATGCTAACAGAAAAGAAAAAAAAAAAACCAAAAAACACAGTAAGAGTTAATAAATTAAGCTACTTTCACACTAGACTATTATGTACTACCAGGCAGCTGATTTTTTGAGTGAAGACACTCATCAGGTGCCCAGTACAAGAAGGCACTTGGCACTGCTCCATCGCCGTTCAAATCGATGTCACGGTTAACTAGCTGGCTACCATACAAGGCCAATCAGGCTACCAGTATTCCCGATTACTCACTAATGGCTTCAGCAACATAACCAGTGCCAAACATACAGTGCCACTAATTGGGCGAGAGAGGAGGAAAAAATATCCAGGAGGGTGGTAAGATGCCATTCGCCTCCTGAGCAGCACAGCACCGAGCTGTCCGTTGGCATGGCCTTCGCTGAGGATTCAAACTAGCAAGAGAAAGGGAGACGGGCAGACTGGGGAGCAAGAGGAAGATTGCAGACCCAAGGCACGGTTCTTCACCATAAAAAGCTGTTTCACCTGCCTGCATGCACCGGCTCTGCCTCAACCACCACCAGCTATGGTTGTTCACCCAGCGGGGAAGAAGCTGAACAAGGCTGATTAATGATAAAAATACTCGTCTTTTTAAAAATTTATTTTTAGTTCAAAGTGAATCACAACTTCCTGCCCCTCCTTCTCCCCTCCTGCGAAGACATAAGTACCTCCAGATCAATGTCTTGGTTTTTTTTTAAGCATCAAGAGTGTAACATGTTTCCACTGCTGCTAATGCAGGTTTTACAGTGATGATTTTGTCAGAGAGAGATTGTTTATGCAACTCCTTAAAAAGCAAAGAGGAAAAATCCCACATACAAATGCAGATAAACTTTTGGAATGTAAACACATCATATACATAATTACTGCATTATCAAAAGTATTATACATTTATCAAAACCGTTGAACATCACACTTTCCAACAGATATTTGATATGGCCCAATCATAATTTGAAGGGAGACTGTATACCCTATAAGGGCAACTCTATCACTATAAGATAATCAGTCACTCCTGCCATAACTTACAGATGCATTTGACAATATCAATGCCAAAAAAGAAGGGTTTAGTTTAGTTTTACCCATGCTCTGCTGATTTTTGATACTTGGCTTAATTCACTCAATACATTCTATAAAGGTGTGTAAACAGTCCTGATATAAAGACCAGAGAGATTTAAATGAAATCAACAGATCTGGACCGGTCAATGTTAATGTCTTCATTAACTCAGATACCTTATTTATCCCTGAGCACCTTAACATTTTTCACCAAAATCTCACTGAAGAACATGTAACTATTTCACAAGAATGTAACACTGCATTTGGATAAATCTGTGTCTTACAAGTCCTGTTCTCCTTTGCTGGTTTAAAAAAAAAAAGAAACAACCAAAAAAACCACAAAACCCAAAAAAACGTGACCCCTTCCCTTTGTTGTTCACATGTACTGCAATACCTTTTAAAAAAAAAATTCACCCTATCAAACAACATCACGTACAGACACACTACAGACTACAAAAATATTGCATAGGAGTGTCAGTGGGCATAGTCTCACAACATGAGAGAAAATGCAAAGTTTGCTTTAAAACATTATGGCAACATTCTAATTTATTTTCCTTTTAAAAATCAAGTGGTTTCACTTTATTTTGAAATTGTACAAAATGGCCATGGCTGTTTATAAAAAAAGTCTCTGTCTTGAGAATATGTGAAGTCTCAGGTGCATTAACAAAAGACCTGGAACCATTCACAGTGCAGCGGAAAGCTTCTTTTGAGGCAGAAACTACAATTCATCCTTCTTCTTTCCTACTCTTTCATGGTCTCTTTCTCTCAGGGTTCGCATGAAAGTGGTGAATCCAGGCTCCTGGTTTTGAAGAAAGAAAAATATGGGTCACATTTTTATAAACCAAAACAATGTGTCAAAACCACTTTTAGTTTCTGTGTCTCACGGCAGCATATAAACTAAGGAGTGGTTACTGCTTCTGCGTTGCCTCATCATGCAGTGCTCTGGTGCAGTGCTGCTCCGCCGCAACACAAGGAGAAAAGACTCATGCAGATTCTACAGGTCAAACCTTGCAGAGGTGGAACACAGAGAAAAAGGCCCCAAAACTCACAGGACGAGGTAAAATCTGTCCCTTGATGCCTTTTTGTGAAAAACATTCAAGGACATTTTCAAGCCACATTTGTATGCTCCGTGTGTCATTCTGAAAGCAGTTAGTGGATTGTTTGTTGGCTATACACACATTGGCCACTGTTCCTCATCCCTTAATGGTTTTGCTCATGATCTTCCTCCTTTGCCACACATTAGGATGATCGGAATTACATTTTTTCAAGTTACTATCAAAATTAGTCAGTTTCAAACCTGGATGCCTACATGCCGACTTCTGTATTTCAACAACTTACGACTTCTGATTGTTTAAGGCTGTTGGATGCCAGCAGTTTCCTTTTCCAAGGGAAGCTCTGAACACGACTCACAGGCATTTCAAAAGGCTCGGACAGGCGGAGGTGTGAACACGTGTGTTTGAACACACTGTCTGCTGGTACACCAACACGAGAGTTGTCTGAGGAAGTAACACTGATCCCACCCAGTGTGACCATTTTTACTTTTAAGCAATCCCAAGACACATCAGTCAAAACTGGGGATGAAGAGGGAAAATAGAAACAGGCAGAGAACAACAAACGGAGGTCAAAGTTTGACTTAAAACACTGTTGAGGAACAACAAAATAAAACAAAACTAAGAAAACTAAATAAACCAAAACCAAACTCCAAAGGTAGGAAGCTTTTGAGCAGGCTGAACAACAAAACACTCTTCTGAAACTATTCACTGTTGTTCCACTGAAAAAAGCAGAAGTGACAAGTTTTGGCCATAATGTCATCTGGAGACATCTGGCAATCAGCAGCCCCCATGAAAGGACCCCAGTTTTGACAGCTGTGTGTCTGGAAGTTGCTTAAAGTACCCTTGGGTCAGAGGGTGTCCTGACTTTTCCTTGCTCAAGTTGCTTGGGGTGAAATGCCCTAAAATCTCTCCTCTGGAACTGCAGTTCCCTTGGAGGTGTGGAGGACCCCTTACAGGCTACCGCAGAGGGCCATGCTCGTCCCCACAGCCAGTGCTCCAGTGTGGGGTGGCAAGGAGCTGAGTGCTCCTGCTGCACTGGCCATGGCTCTTGCTGGAGCGTGTCATGTTGCTCTCATGGCAGCCGACATTGCCTCTCTGCTTCCCTGCCCACATGAGATGATGATACACCAGCTGGACTACACTGAACTAAATGCTCATGGACATCTACTGATGTAGTGCCAGGATCAGGGACAGGAAACAGGTCCCCTGGCTCCCACTGCTCTCTCCTGAGATTTCTTTTGCAAAGTAGGAGGTGGTTGGCCAAGATGGTTCAAAAGGTGTTGTCATGCTGATGAGAAGTCCTCTGACAGCACAATCCCTTGCTACTGCAACAGATTTGTGAACAGACCTGGGAACTCCATGGAAAGCACTGTGCTAAGCACTGCCTCCACTGTTACCACGATGGGAGATAACAAAACCTAATCTGATGCTGCACAAGCAGAAGACCACAGGTCCCAGGAGAGGTGGAGGGGGAACACAGTTGCCAGCAGCAGATTGTGATATTCCTGTTGGGTAATTTAATTCTACCCAAGAAAGGGCTGGCTGCACGTAGAGGATTAGTCAGTCCACTTTCCAGCACAGGGATAATCATCTCCCAACTGCTGTGGCCTCAGAGCACTCCTGTCTTGCTAAGTTCTTTTTATCAACCACCACAGATCCTTCCTTTCATAAATCATTTCTGTAAGTATGGGTTAGAAATACAAAAATTGCAGCTGAAATTTTACTTAATTATTGGCTACTGCACCCATCTTTACTTTTACGAAAAGATCCACAATCGGAACTAAACACAGTATCCATAACAACAGCACCATAAAATGGTAATTACTGGGGTCCTAATGCCAGAGAAAACTGGGAAGCGAAGCTCCATGAAGACTTCCCTAAGATCTGGACTGACAAAGAAACTCAGAATTTGGATTTTTTCTTCATGCTTCTCTATAATTTGGTGAGCTGAAATAGCAGCGATAACTTTTAGGCAAGGCTCTTTTATCAACATCACTGGATGGCTTGAGACCCCAAGTTTTTCTCGCAGACCCTAGCTTCTCCAGGCAATCAATCACTACTGAGAAGTAACCTCCCTCTAGAAGGTTATGGCAAAGAGTGCACAAATAATTGGATTGCTCCCTTATTTTCAGGCACTTTACAGCCATGGAAGGCATCATGCCATTTCTGCCCCTGTACTCACAGCGTATGATTAGCTGGCCACAGAAGGACAAAAGAATGGAACTTTAGCCCACGGGCTAGATGGCACAACTGGTCTTTCCATCCTGAGCTCCAGGAATGAATCTGATTCAGGGAGAATGAGAGGTTTATTTCCCCCAGTCTCCATAGGACAGCTTTGTCCCTGCTATAAAACCAATGGTCCATCACCATTTGGCAGCCTGGTGGACCCGTAACACGTTTGCAGTGTATGCACAATCCAGATCCAGAACGGACAGGAGTAAGTTCTGTATTTTCTGGCATTTCTGCACCTAGCAGCAGACCACGCAATAAACCCTTCAATTTCACTCAGTCCAAATCCACTTGCAGACTTCAGCTTAAGAATAAAATATACAACAAAGCATTACCAAATCTATTCCTTTTTCCTCTTCTCATGTTCCTAAAATAGACCAAGTGTATTCCTAATGCACAGATGTCCAGGGTGTGGCACACAGTGATTCATCCACGTAGACAGTAACAGAAGCAGTTAAACGTCCTTTCAGCATGGTAACAATTTGCCCTGCAGTTTTTATTTGCGAGGCAGCGCAGGCAGAGGAGACCTTCCTCCCTGTATCAGGCGATGACTCTTGCTTTCACTTACCCCTCTTTCGCCAGTATATTTCTCCACAAATTTACCATAGTTGTAATAGTTGAAGGTGGGGTAGCCATCAACCCCCTCCTGCTTACACAGGTCGTGATTCTGTTCTTTGGCACAGTCCACTGCAGCGTAGGCGATCTGAAATGCAAGAGATCAGCATGAGGCAGGAAGACAAATCAAGACTCCACTTCATGGTTATGCTGCTGCAGCTTAGACCTAACACTAGGAGAGACCCAAGTCTTCCAGCAAAAACGCAGCAGCTTTTGTAACAGCTCAGCTGTGGAGGAAGATCAGAGGATGGTCATCAGGTCAAGCCAGGCGAATGGACGAGCAGAAGGCCGCTGCCTCCCGCTGAAACGCTGCGCTGCTCACACAGCACCTGGCTTACGCAGCTGCAAGGCGCGCTCGACTCGCAGAGCAGAAAATCACCTTCCTAGTCTCCCTGTTGAGCACTGCGTTGGACTCCAAACGGGAAATCCAAAGGCTGTTTTAGTAAAACCAACTCCAAGCACGGCAGTCACAGCTCTGTCACACTGCAATATTTTTCCTGCACTTGGTTTTAAGTGATGAACCACGACAGGGTGATTTTGGCAACGGTAACAACCCACCTAGCCCGACCTCCTTCCTGTGGCACGTCCTTGGACAAACATGGCCGGTCACTTACGCAGGCTGTTAATAGATTCATGATTTCTACCCCAAATAGCTTTTGTAAAGTTCATTCAGTTCAGTCCAGTTTCATAAAGGTCACTCTCCCAAGGCCGAACGGGGATGGGTGAGAGGCCAGAGCATGGTCTACTGCGTAGTGCCAGTACAGCAGTAAGCTGCTTGCTTGCACTCCCAGCCTCGGTTCATTTCCTTTCCTGTCCTTCTTCAGTCTATGGTAGGGACTGTATGTTATGTGCAGCCATTAGCAAAGTGGGCTTTAATTCCTTCTGAAACCTCTAGATGCTACTGTCACACAAACAAACCCCGCGCAGGAAACAGCCTGTCAGCAGCAGAGCAACTCCCTGCGTCCCTGCCAGCTTCAGCACAGGCAGAGCGACGAGGCGCGACCGCGCAGCCCCAGAGCATCGGCTCAGGCTGACCCTAGTTCAGAGCATTTGACATCTGAAACCTGAATCTGCGAAGTCTCGAGGAGGGGCTGCACTTAACATTTCTGCCGTTGAAACAAAACACAATTTATAGGCTTCTACTTCAAGCAGCCGAGCCCTCTGCTGCGATTTCACACTGACTGTTCCTGCGAGCGGCAGTCCTGGCTCCGAACGCACGCTGCTGCTCACGCCGGCTTGCCTTCACAGCCCCGTCACATGCGCTGCTGAAGAGCAAGCAGCTTTATGTACAAGCTAGGCAAAAACCAGAACAAATTAGAGGAACGATTTTTGCAATTGTGGGTTATAATGTATCAACTGCTAATTTCATAGCAGACCCATCTTAATTTGAAATTTCCGTTCCATGAGCCTCCTTCAAACAATCTGATCAAAATACCTTTTGCTTGCATGACTTTAGGGTTGCAGTTGAACTGTTCTTCCATAATTAAAAGATCACTTAAAATTCCACAATGCCCTCCAGTTTCATGGTGATGCTGTCAAAATGAAAAAACCTGATCTCATTATCCTAGAAGTAATTAAAGATATTGGCAAGCCAACTTCAGTTAATTTGCTTGTTTCGTTTTGGTTTTGAGAGCCTGAGAAGACAATATTCAGTAAGATCTCACTTGGGTCTATCTTCAGATGGAAAGCACTATATAAAGTGAGCAGTGTTCTTACCTATAAATATTTGGTTTCTGTTTTCCCATTTTAAACATTAATAAGGCTATTACAGAAACAGGACTCTTGAGAGCTGTTAAAAACACGTATGATCACACTTTTTTTTTCCTTTTGTAAATGGAAAGACTCCTACTCATTCAGGGCCAGTTAAAACAAAAGGTTAGGAATAATACACTGCAAAAAGAGTTTCACCTAAATATTTATGCCTTGCTGACCTTAGCGGCCAGCCAAAATTTAGAGCCCTGTTGGCTACTTCTGTGGAAAGGAAAGCTTACAATGGAGACAAATATTTATTTCATGTCACAGTATTAATGCAGAAAGAATACTGGAAGTCCTGGTTCCCTGAAAACAGGAAGAATAAATAAAATATTTTTTTTTTTCCTCTCACTGCTTTACATACCACACAGGGAGAGATTACAGCCAGAAAAAGGGGAAGGTATATGTGCACTCATCCAGATCTTAGTAGCTGGTCTGAGGCATGAAACTGTTGTGACTGATGACCCAGTTGTTCTTAGATAAGTGTCTTGGAGATTAGGAAAACTAGTTTTTCGTACGTTGGAAGGAAGAGAAGCTCTCTTTACCTGTACCTCTCTGGAAACGTCTAGCCTGGCTTTGGTTGGAGCAGAGCCCTATTTCACTCACAAAAGGCTTTTGTGAGAGCAGCCCCCAGTGAGGAGAGGGCATGGTGGAGGAACGCAATGCTATAAGCTACTGTTAAGCTTGCTCAGCACATCTTTACTTGTTGCCTCCAAACAGATGACTGATGGGCTGTAAGGAGGTGGCTTCTGAAAGAAACACTTGTAGTCTGCTTGAGATACAGCTCTCCTCTACAGCACATGGCAGTCTAAGCTGGTCCATCTGTGCGTTTGTTGTGTGCTGAAATAATGCACAGAGATCCCAGTCTAAGTCTGGCCGCAACAGTCACATTAGCCTAATACTATGCCTAATCTAACAGGTCTAATGGCAAGGGACGCATCCAGCTGGAGTAGCGTTTGGAGGACATGTCCATGGTCTGTCAGTCTCTGAAATGCTCCTGATGCAAGCTCCCACACAGCCCCAAGGACTCAGCGCTGCTCCTACAAACGTCATTCTGAGCCCAGCTCTTCAGAACATACATTCCCGTTCAGTTATTTTTACAGCCAGTGAGAAATGGCAGTTTTCAAAAGCCTTGTAACTCATACAGGCCTGAGCAAAATTTCAGAGAGAGACATCTAATTCCCAAGACTGCATCTGAGGGTGCATTTCAAATGCCTGCTGCCAACACTAGCTGAGTAAGAGTACTTAGGAGAGCCTGAGTGATTACTTTAGAGTGGAAATGTTAAGGCAGCCTAAATATAGAGGTTGCTACCATCTCTATGCACTCATTACCATAGCATCACAGTCCTAATTGTCTTGCCTGTCTCACAGCGGAAGATCAAATATAGTGCACTGCAAAAAGAGAAAAGTAATGCTGAAGAATGCCTGTGACAAAACACACTTCTGGGCTGCGGACCTATTCCAATCTCAATTCGATCAACAGACGGCTGAACTCTGAGCTGTACCAGAATTTCAGCAAACAGCACCGACGCCCTTTGCTTCATTCTGTTTGTGTTGTCATGGACTGTGAATATTAAACTCCATTTTTGATAAACAAGTCTCCTACAATAGCTTTCAGTTAGGGTGAATCGCTTCATGAGTCTTCTGAAAGGCTGCACGCAGAAAGATGCAGCCCACAAGAAGAAAGGCTTTGCTTGAGTCCTGGCTCAGTGATACATTGCAAGGAGGTCTTCCTCTCCTTCACTATTTTCTTAGCAACGATCAACTTTTCTGCATCGCTAAAGAAGGAAACTGAGTCAGGAAAAACATCAACCCAAAAAACCTCTACCAAAATGTGGTTAAAGACTTCTGGAGAATATAACTCCTAGAAATGCTCTTCATATTCAATCACCAGCAACAAGTTACATGGAATTTCACTGGAAAGCATAGGTTAGCAAGATCTATATGCTTTGCCTTGTAAAAACACTAACTCTGTTCACCCCAAAATTTCAGATTAAGCATAAGACATCCCTGATACGTATCCAGCAGCCAAGACACTTGGCATCATCTCTCATGAATTCCCTCTAATCAAGAGGGGAAAACCCCTCTCAAAATCTGAGAGCAAGAAACTCTCCTAACGCTGGTGTAAGACTTGTGTGTGTATATATGTATCCACTACGGAAAAACCCAGAGTAACAGCTTTCAGAAGACAAGATTGATTTTATGGAGATTTTGACTGTTAGGGCTAAAATTTAAGTTCTTGAGCTCTCCTAACTTTCCTATAACCAGAAGGAAAAATCCACTGAAAAAAAAAACATTTCAGGAAAAAAATCCCCTAACTGCTTTATCTGCAACATGCAGAAAACTCCACAGGTCTATGGATTCTCCATAACACAAAGCTGCACTGCCTTAGATATTGACAACACATCATTATATACAAGCTCTCCCTCCAAAGGCAATGCCGCTCAGGTTCATCACCATCCTGTTCAGTAGCTGTAGCAGGAATAGAATAGTTATCAAATGAAAAGATAGTCGATCAGAGACTGCGGACTCCAGAGGAAGTTCCTTGGAGTACATCCAGCCTTCCTGATGTTATTGGTAGTTCCTCACAACTACTATGCAGTTTATAATAATTAATAATACCAGGTTAGTATGCATAATAATTATGAATAATAATTATGCGTAAAAATAAAAATAATACCAAGTTAGTATGCATTTCTTCTTTATTCCATAGTTGGTATAGTTTAACACAACTCTAGCAACATCTGGGACTGGCAAATATCTTTATCTTAAAAGGGAAGTCATAGAATGCTTTGGGTTGGAAGGGACCTTTAGAGGTCCTGTAGACCAAACCCCCTGCAACGAGCAGGGACATCTTCAACAAGACCAGGTTGCTCAGAGCCCCGTCCAACCCGGACTTGGTTTTACCAAAGAAGTGGGAGCTTAACTACAGAGTTGAGAACTTAACTCTGCACAGCATTAGAATGTGAGTAATGTACAAGCCGCTCTGAAGAGCTCTTAAAAAAGGAAATAGAGCATGGCATATTGTTCAGATGAAGTGGTCTGATCATGAATGCCAAGCTGTTGCAAAAATCAGAACTTTTCATTTAGGTGCTTAAATAGAAGTGGAGCTATGCTGAAAATGTGACCATTGATCTCTGTGAGCCTCAACTGTACCAGAAGGACGATGCCTTATTTTTTTACCAAGTAAGTACTAGAAGGAAAAAGAAGTACTTGCAGTATCATCTAATCATACATCAAGAATCACAGTTCCTTTCCAACAGAATTACAAAAGAACTTTTTGCTCTAGAGGGATCTTGCAGGTAAGGAACACAATTACATCCAGCAGTTCAAATAGATGTGTAGAAAATTGAAAGTGCGATGCCTTGACCTTCCAGGTAACTCCTCCTTTCTGTTGTTAAACCTCTTTCATTTTAACAGTTTGTCACCCAGTCACCACATGATGATACAGTAAAAATACCCCCTGCAATCCTAGTTGCTCTCCTGTTAAAATATGTACTGACACACTCCGGTTTATTGATTCAAGGAAATAAATCTCTGCTGGAGCTAATATTGACTTTTGTTATGAAAATGGAAGTGAATAACTAACTGAATATTGATTTGAGAGAGGAATGATAGATGATAAGCTTAAAAAAAAATAAAATAGAAGTAAAATTGCAGCATGGAAAAGAATGCTTCCAAGCAACATTTTTGAAGTATAGTCAATTCCAGACAATTACCTGATTATTAGAAAAAAAAGTCTGTTGTTGCCAAATCTCTTAAAAGCACCTATGAGTAAGACAGATGTGCATTCTTGTCTATGATTACTCCATAGGTTTCTATTTATATTAGCTGTTCTGGATCCTAACCGCAGTTATGAGCTGGCCTGCTAAAGCTGGTTGCGCTTCAGCTACTGTTCTCAACGTGAAAGGCCTTGCGAATGGAAGGCTCATTATGAGCTGCCCTGATGTACCACAGCAGCACTACCACAGCTGCGATTCATCGGCCCTTCTCAAGGCAGGCCTGTTTGCAAAGGGGAGATCCGTTAGTAGGCATCATGATGTACAGTGCTAACATCACCATATTTAATGAGCCTAATTAAAAAGAAATTCAACACATGCTTTTCAGGCAAATAGCGATCAAATTCTTGGCCAACCTAAAATATTAACTCATTTGGATAACTCTGCACAGTGAGTTGGTTGGTATAATGATTTTAAACCATAGTTCACGCCACGGTTCATGATACACATTGGGGTGTGCTCGCCCCCCAGGTCACTTGCAGCCCCCCGCTAGCAGCGCAGCTCACCCCATCAGCTGCACCCTTTCCAGCAATCTCTGCCACAGCTGTTTCTGTAGAACGCACGAGAACCCAGCTGCAGTGCTCTGATTTAGGTCAGTGCATCTGTACAGGAACAATCTTCTGTGAAAATGGAGAAGACAGCAGCCCTTTTGGGGGAGTTCCAGAGATTTGTTACTGACAGGCCTTGAGGAGTCAAGAGCTTTCCTTCAAGCAAATCCAAGCTGGGGCATCACAAATCAGTTTCTTCAAGCTGAACTTTAGGATCAGCCAAAAGGCAGAATGCCGATTTTTGAAGATTTAGCTGGTGCCCTTTCAAGAGTCTCTGGAGCAGTTAGTGAACATGCCTTCCTGCTCTTCAATCTGTTCAGCAAAGTGACAATCCTCACATTTACATTTTCTGACGTACGCTGGTCATTGCCAAAACTCAAGCTGTGGAGCACAGGCCAAAGGCTTTCCCCTGGCAGCTGTATCCAAAAGCCACAGCGCCCCAAGGCAAGGATGCTCCAGATGGCTTTTTCTTTTCCTTTTTAAATAACTGAAAGCAATATGCGAACTGCTTCACTGGACTACCCTCTCCACTGATCTGGTCTCACTGGCACTGGATTTCTCCAGGTACATGGAAAGATGTGGAGGCTCTGGTTGATGGGTTACACCCAGAGCCCTGTTTTGCAACAGCCACACCATTGCCCCAGGCAAGCGCGCAGGCTCGGGATTTCTGCTAAAACCACCAGCAGCGATGTGGCCAACCAGGACTGACATTTGGGGCCAATGTTCCGAGCATTACGTTTCTAAACTCTGACTCCAGCAGTGCAGATGATGAAAAAGTACAGAGCATTACACACAGCCCCGGGGTGGGGGCTTCTGCGCCAAAACCACCCCCTTAGAGCGAATCTGCAGAGCCAGAGACAAGTATTTAACAGGTTCAAGCTGTGCTCATCTTCAAAATTCCAATGTAAAGACTCTAAATCTCCCAAAAGACACCTTTGAAGATACCATTTATAACCAATTCAAGGCTGGAATGTTTTTGATTTTTCCTTGGCTTCTGCAGAATTAAATGATTAATTAAAGGACCACCCCAACTGAAAAGAAGATACAGTTTAAATGCTACCATACTCTGTTAAAGTGAAAAAAACCTTCTCTGGGGGGGACAAAAAAAGACACTACTACAGAATAAAAATTAGAAATCTTTCCCTGTTTTTGAAAGAAGTAGTACTTCTTCCCTCTTAAGCAGTACTTTTACAGAAGTTTGAAACCCTACAGAACTACAAATTAGACAAAGTTTGAAGGCTCAGCCCAATTTGAAACATGGGAATATGCCCAATGCTGCATGTGGGAACAGCCAAGTGCCCTTCTGAAGTCTTAAACAGGTTTGTTTTCTTTTCCACAAGGGCACAAACTGGCAGCAAGAAGCACCTTGGCAGGTTGTGGCTGTACACAATTAATAGGGCTCCCTGGATAATCAATCCCTGGCACTTTCATAAGTCACTGGGGTGGAATAACATCGTTTTCCCTAACTGCACACACCTCTTTGAAACTGTACCAGCCTTAATATTCCCTACTGGCTCTCCTGTTCCAACTCATTGCATTTTATACCTCCCCACTTCAGCCTTAAACTGAAGTTAAGAGTTGCAACCATCAATCACTGCGCTGCTCTTGGAGTCCTTTGATAACCCGCAGTCTGAACCGAAAGCTTCACAAGCCTGCCTTTACCACCACCACCGCGTCCAATAAACTGCACCATAATTCAGATTGCTTGCTAATACAATCCTGAGGCTCTAATAAGCAAGTTTCGCATTGTTTGGTACATTTGCTTCATCTCCTCTGAGTGAAATTTTAATGAGTTTAGGAAAGAGAAGCTTCACTGGGAACTACCAGAAAAGTGGGAAAACAAGGACACTTTCTCAGAGATCTCAGAAACAAACAAATAACCAAAAGGCGTCTGAGCACACAAATTTACAGCAGTAAGAGAACTGAAAGCTGCATGCCTCTACATCTTCTGTGTGCCAGAGTGCATAAGTGATTGACTTCTAATTTTATGCAGTCAGTGATACAAGAATGATTTGTTTCCTGTCAATCTGATGCGTCTTCCGTGAGTTATAGAAAAGGCAAGAGGAAAAGAGAAAAGAACACCACAGAAACTCTTCCCTTATGGCAGCAGGCAGATTAATAGGGGTATAACTGTTTCAAAACTACCTCTTCATTTCCCTATTAAATTGCCAAATTTTTCCATGCCACACCTAAACGCAAAGCAATCGTGAAGTTGGAACAAAGTCAAAGATCAGAATGAAACACAGTTCACTCAAAGACAATACGCAGGTTTCTAACTAGTTATCTGGTTAAACCCAGTGGGCCCAGGTGTTTCTTTTAATCCCAGATGTGCAAGCAGTCAGTTAAAAAGGTTCAGCTGATTCAAAGAAATTAAGTGGTATGCTTCAGCCATCAGAGGTATTTTCAAGGCAGAAGCACAAGGACCCTAGAAGGGCCCAACATCCTGGACTCAAGGCAGCCAACATACAGAAATAGATCATATTTATGCTACGCAAGCAAAGATTAGTTATATGATGGAGGTTTTCAGGACTGTCACACAACTTGTGGTTTCTCTACATGCACCCCACTTCTGGCTGAAACAAGTTGCAGGGGAATGGAGATGATGTAAATTCTCTTTTATTAATCTTTCAGTGAGAAAGAATGCGTTTCGCTTCATAGAAAAGAACTTTTCCACAAAGAATTAAACAGAAAAGACAACAAATCAAAGAAAACAGAGTAATTCAGTTTCACCAAAAAGATACAACCCCTAAGATGCAGATACAATTCTATGAGTGTAGCAGCAATTTTATCTACAAGCCTAACACCTGACCAATAAGCAAAGCCTGTAAAATACAAACGGTGGAAAACATTCTTAAATATCTCTGAAATTATTAACAGCCAGTTACCTTTCGATCTTCTTTAAAGACTTCAGCAGCGGTTGTAAAATGTGGAATGGCATTTTTACAGTGTGGGCACCCTGTTTGACACGGGAAGAAAAAAACAGCATAAACATTAGTTGTAAATAGGCTGCTGGGACAAACTCAAGACACAAGGTGAGTTAATGGAAAATTTGTATTAAAAATAATTCTGAACAAGAGTTCTCCAGTTCTGGGAAGAGCAGGACAAGGCATCTGTAGACCATGTGTCAGCTACACGAACTTAAGCAGGTGTCTAAAATCGCTCTCACTTCAAGCAGTCCAAGCCTACCCTTTCAGGTAAGCGACATCCCGTACAGGGACCGTGGTGCCGGGGCCTTCTCCGTATCGGCCTGGCCCTTAACAGCACTGCCAGATCACTGTCCACAAATGAACAAACTGTTTCCCTGCTGCTGTACCTCCTCATGGGCATGACCACGTGGGTTATTACTGCTGTTGCCGCAGATACAAGCTACGTTTGGACACAGGAATTAAGGCAGCACAGTCACGAACAGGAAGAGATTGGAATTTGGAAAGCAAGTCGCTGGATGAAAAACTCCACATTGAAGAGCAAGGGGAGCGTTTAGAAGTGTTTGGGAACTGCCTGTGTCAGCGCCAAGCCATCGGGATCACACAGGAGGGGAAGAGGAACAAGTCGAACCGGCCGCACATCTTTCATGTAGGGAGAGCAGATGTCCAGGCCTGGGTTAGGAGGACTGCTGCTGGCCTTCCTGGAGACCTTGCTCCTCTTCACCACAGAACAGGCAACCCCAGGAGAGCTTTACAGGCACCGCACACAAGGACCCACAGCTCTGTGTGGGAGACGGGCCGATACTTGTTTGTACCAATGCAGCCTTGAACAAAAGGCCAGATCATCCCTTGATTAAACATACACTAAATATACTCAAACATTTCACAAGACGCCACAGAAAGGGAACAGGAACTGCTCTCTTGATTTAAGATTCAGATATGAACGGTCTTAATTCAGAAGCAGTGTTTATCGTCTATGATGAATCTTAACTACTTTCAAAATATCAATACTGAGTAAGTCTTTGAAAAGGAACATACCTGCCTATGTGTAACAAATTACTTTTTTCCAAACATAGCATCAAGAGGTTTTTCCCAAGCAAAGACTCAGGACACTATTTTTTTTGCTTAGATGCAGGGAAAAAAAGGAATGGACACGCTTCTGTCAAGCCTGTATAACACTAGCAAAGGCAAAAGAGTTAATCGTACTGTTATTTCTGGATAGGAACAGAACAGAGCACAGATGAGTTGCTCACAAGCTCCAATTACAGCTTATGCTGCTGTTGTTCATCATTGTAAAATACTGGTAAACAAGTGGCTGTGTTACTTTTAAGTCAGTGCTGAACAAATGCCCTCTTAGGAGGCTTGCAGCCGCCCTCTCATAAACTGCACTCATGCTTTTAGCTGACAAGAAAAACGGTGTCTGTGCATAAACACTGCACACCCCTTCTCACAAAGGAAAGGCTGCACACCCTTTTCATCTTCACCAAAAGGCAATTTCATTGCTTAGATGCACTGCTTTGAATTTTAGAGTATTTTTTTTTTCTTCAGAATGGGATTTTGAAAGCACTGCAATGACACACATGTATAAATACAAGAAAAGTCTATGCAGTAACTAAGAATACCGAAAAGTCAAGAGGGCATTTCCTGGGAAACGAAGGCACTTTTGCAAATCCATCTTAATGGCTTCCAATTCTTTATGCAGCATAATGGCAGTCTATCCTGATGGCAGCTGTGTTTCACTGGGAGATAGTGCAGGTCCTCTGCAGCTTGCAAACTACTAACTTTGTTTGGCAGTTCAACATTTGCCCGGGAGAAAATGGTCAAGAAAAGGAGGAGGTGGTGGTGGTGGAGGCTACAGCTCCTGGCTGCTCCGTGGCCATCGGCCCACTTCAGTGACCCATTTTCTCTCTTATCACTTGCTTGTCCTGTCTGCCTGATACCAAAAAGCCTTCAGGTCAGACCTGTCTCTTGACACATCTTGGATAACGTCCTGTACTGTGGGGTGACTGTCTCAGCTGACTTGGTAACACTGTTCTACACAAATAAATCAAAACTGGTGACAACATCTAAAAAGAATTCCAGAGACAAGAAACTGAAAAAAATCAGGGACGCTTAAAACATGAACACTTGTTCTAGTCTACATGCTTACAGGCTGTAGTTTACTCAAAAGCACTTCCAACTGTTACACTAAAACATAAAGGCTCCTAAAAACTTAACTTTTCAGGTTCTCCTTTCTGCTTATGATCTTGAGGTTAAAATTTAGATTTCACCAAACAGCAACTTTTAAACCCTCAATAAAAGATATTTCAAGAGAAATAAGAGACTTCATGTCTTCTTATTCCCCTTTAACACCTTCATGATACACCAGACCATGTGTTTCCCACCTCACAGGTGCTGGATCTGCAGAGGACAGGGCATTTGGTAAAGCCTCTGTGGAATCATTAGTAAAATTAGGGTTTAAATCTGAAAACTAAGGTTTATATGGAAAACGTAGCATCGTTCGCCCATTGAGGAAAAGCATAAAATCAAAAAGAGCTCCGAGGATGGGACACAGCTGCAGCAGGCATGCAAGGAATCCACTAACACAGCAACTCCCTGCAACATACCATAGAGGATGGAGCGGAGTGGAGTCTCCGTGGCCATGCTCCGTGATGATAAAGCGGGAAGAGATGGTCCTCTAGAACAGATAAGCAGCTCATCTGGCCCCCTGAGCCAACAGGTTTTCGACCTTGCCAAAATGCTATCCTTTTGTGAACTTTTCTCATTTTGATGTCATTTTAATACCAAAACACACCTCCATCCCAAAGGCTACCCGCCTCCGAGGTGTGACCACTCCTCTTTGAGTCTGCACCCTCGATTTTTTGTAAACTATACCTTTAAACGTGAAGCGAGAGAATTTTACACCAATCATGATAAAAGGTATGTATGACTACAGTCACTCAAACTCCACCTTAAATGTAGAAAGGATATAAAAATAGCCAGGGAAATAGGGGATTTTGGGAGAAGATATCACCGTGACCAGGTCAAGGGAAACTCCACCTCAGACTGCCTCTGACTACTGGGATCAGCTGATGGGCTGAGCCTTGCTTCTCCCCGCCTTGGGACGCCTTGGGTGAGACTTAGACTAAGCGCTTTTCTTGGGAATCTTAGAAATCTCTCTAGAGAGTTACTCCCTAACGTTTATAGCCAGGCTGTATTATTTATAACCTTTTCACACTTTTTATACTTAATAACATCATATTTGCACGTGCTTTCTTGCAGACAGTCACTATCACCGGCAATTCAAAAAACCTATATACCTGTTGCACAAATAAAACTGCACTGTTTAAGTAGCCAGTTGTTACAGTTCCTCACTGAACGCGACCAGACCCTAAGCGCAGCCATGCTAGTTCATGAGCACGACTGGAGTGAAGGTGCAGACCGCTATTGGTGTATCCAGAATCGCGGTAGTTTAATATACGTACTAAACGCGACTGGACTGGTAGTGGCAAATTGGATATCACCCAGAATTTAAACCTAGCCGCACCTAGCCTCCCACTCTGGTGAGGAGAGTTAGAAAGCAAAGGGGTTTACTTTCTGCCAAATTACTCCATCCCTTATAACCCAACAGCCTCTCTCTAAGCCCCCACTGAAGTTGCAGCCCATAATAGCTCTCCATGAGCCACGCTCTTCAAGAAAACCAGAACACAATTCAACAAACAACAAGCATATTCTTTCACACACAGAAAAGTCCAATAGTTATTAAAAATGCAAGCTGCCATATTAACAGGGGCCAACGGATGGCTGGTAAGAAAACAGCCCGTGTGGCTGTTCCGCTGGTGACTGCTCAGAGAAGCATCACCAGCTGCTCGATGTCCCTTCCACTCCAGCAAGTCACCACTGCACATGCTACTGCACAGTATTCAATAGGTAGCGTGGAGAAGGGCTTGGGGTTCTTGGAAAAGATGCACATCTCGTAAGGCCAAAAGGGGGCATCCGATTAGCTAAGCTGTCACAGCATTTGGGGAAAGGCAGGCAAAATGAAACATGCTGGGAGGTTACGGTCAACACCACCACGCAGAGGAGAGCAGTGCCGTGTAATTCAAAACAACTGACAAAGGAACCTATGCTCACAGCTTTTACTTCCTCTTCTCTGCGATCTTCTTACCTTCCCACTCTAATACCAAATGACAAATAGGTACCTTCATTTATCGATCTGAGGCTCCATCCCTCTCCCCCTCACTTCTCTCTTGGCCCAGCCTCCTTTCTTTACTGCACTGTGCTTGCAAAACTAAAACACAACCATATGGCTTTTGGCAGAGCTGACTCCAAGTCCAGTAGGCATTTTGTTAGCCTTGGACATCCATCCACAGAACAGATGTGAACGCTGTGCTCAATTCCCAAGGAGTTTCAAGGAGTCACTGAAACAGGGGGAAGGAGCACATCATATGGAATAGCAGAACTTCATCTGTTACAACTTAGAAGGATTGCCAATTGCAGCAAACACTTGGAAGTCACCCAACCCAGTCATTCTATTTAAAGCACACATGCCAAAAAAAAAAAAAAAAAGCAGAGGTTGATGT
>Ga0065711_1002990_pt1 | contig 30443 bp, 20 predicted proteins | sample Hoacrofraction12_FD_59098 | JGI IMG/M metagenome (GOLD analysis project Ga0065711, IMG submission 59098) | Hoatzin crop microbial communities from Cojedes, Venezuela - Epithelial fraction 12 v2 (version 2) | ecosystem: Host-associated > Birds > Digestive system > Esophagus > Crop | place...
CAAGGTCCTGCACGTGGGTCGGGGCAATCCCAAACACAAGTACAGGCTGGGCAGAGAGTGGCTCGAGAGCAGCCCTGAGGAGAAGGACTTGGGGGTACTGGTGGATGAGAAGTTCAACATGAGCCAGCAATGTGTGCTGGCAGCCCAGAAAGTCAATCCTATCCTGGGCTGCATCAAGAGAAGCGTGGCCAGCAGGTCAAGGGAGGTTATTCTGCCCCTTTACTCCACTTTTGTGAGACCCCACCTGGAATACTGCGTCCAGCTCTGGGGCCTCCAACATAGGAAGGACATGGATGTGTTGGAGCAGGTCCAGAGGTGGGCCACGAAGATGATCAGAGGGCTGGAGACCTCTCCTACGAGGACAGGCTAAGAGAGCTGGGGCTGTTGAGCCTGGAGAAGAGAAGGCTCCGGGGTGACCTTATAGCAGCCTTGCAGTACCTGAACGGGGCCTAAAGGAAGGATGGAGAGGGACTTTTTGCAAGAGTATGTAGTGACAGGACAAGGGGGAATGGCTTTAAACTAAAAGAGGGCAGATTTAGAATAGATATTAGGACGAAATTCTTCACCATGAGGGTGGTGAAACACTGGAACAGGTTGCCCAGAGAAGTTGTAGATGCCTCCTCCCTGGCAGTGTTCAAGGCCAGGTTGGATGGAGCTCTAAGCAGCCTGGTCTAGTGGAAGATGTCCCTGCTCATGGCAGATGGGCTGGAACTAGATGATCTTTAAGGTCCCTTCCAACCCTTACCATTCTATGATTCTACGATTCTAATTGTATCTCAACTGAAGAAGTTGGACTGAATTCAGGCTTTGGACTGAATCTTTCTTCCTTCCTGCATAAGTGAAAGATATATTGATTTGTGTCACATCTAGTACAGTCTCCGACAGCCGATTCTCATCTAGCTAGTAGCCTCTACAAGACTTCCTTCCAATTTAGATAAATTACAGCTATTGTTGTACCAGCAGGGAAGAAACTTCACTGTGACTGCTGACTCGTTTGTGCTAAATGAGTGCTTAAGAGCTCTCACTGAATATAACAGGTTCACATTTATTGACAAATCAAACTGTAATAAACTGAAGGTTCCTTAAAAAGTGACTGCTCCCCAGGGAAGCAAGAAGGAGACATTAATAAAAAAATATATGCCTGCTATTGAATCAGAAGTTATTACTTCGCTGTGTAGGTTGAAGAAAAGGTTTGTATTTTAAAAAAATACACTGACTAGCTCAATCATAACTGTCTTGATTTGAGACACCAGAGTAGAAAGGGTTTACAATACTTAACAGTACAATTAGCTGGTACTATTATGAGCTCAGAGTTATCTTAACTATACATTTTAGTGGCAGTGTAAACTCATGGGGCTTTAGCCAGTTGTGAAACACACTCTCACACTGCCCTTAAAATTGACATCAATCTGAAATGCTATAGTCTTATTTTATCCTGCCTATGCTAGCCACACATCCTTACCCCATCACCCTCATACAGCTGTCTGGTTCAGGGAACTGATTCATCTGAAAACCAGCCACTTGGGTTTTTTGTTTTGGTGAGGTTGAATTTTCAGCCATTCATAGAAGATCTTCTGGACTGTCAGGAAAGCATACCTTAAAAGTGCCTTCAAAATATGTGTCACTAAAAACTAAATATGCATACTTTCTCTTTAAGACAGAAATATTTTTTTTATTGTGGACAGCACTCTAAATGTTATAAATATGTTTGTACAGCATATAAAATACAGTTTTGGCCTTGCAAACATGAAGACTATATTTGCTTTTGGTTTTTTGAGAACAAAGAGAGACAGACATGATAAAAACATTTATCAAGACATTTTGTCTCCAACATGGATGCAGCAGAAACTCATGTATTTGATGTAACAAAAAATCTTAGATTTCATACACTAAAATTTGGTTTTAGATGCAAAGCATCCACATTACTCTCATGTGGCTTTGGCAAGCAAAATATGTGTGCACATCAGATCTGGAACAGGCTTTACTACAGAAAAGTGACTTCTTGTTTCCTTCTGCTGTACTTGAGTGTCAGTCACAATGTGGTAAGTCCTTTCAACAAGGCCCATAATAAACTTAAGGAACACTGATTTGTTGAAAGCCCTCAGTCACCACATTTTGTGATAAAGGCTTAGTACAAAATAATCAGAGGCAAATCTGTTTTGGCCTTGGCAACACAACATTTCCATGATGAGCAGACATCGCTTACGAAAACTGTCTACTTACAATTTGTGTGCCTAAAATACGTCACAGTTCCTCAGTATTGTAATTCCTTAGTCCTTCCACTTCATCTTCAGGATATTTGCATGAAAAGACCAGTTCAAGACTCAGGAGCTTACCTGCTCCTGTTGCTTAGTCCTCAATGAGGTCATAGTCCTCTATTTGCAACATCAACATCATTTGCACAATAATGAATTGTTGCTTGTGACACAAAAAACATATTATAATTTTACTAAGAAATGAGAGCAGATTAGCTTTCAGAAACAGGGTGTTACCAGTCCCTATAAACATCACAAAACAATTCAAAGCACAGTTCATTGCTTAATACGGACAGCGTGGGAGCACAGGCTATAGGGGAGACACAAAGTGAACAAACCAAGCTGAAAGTCTTAGCAAGCCTTAAAAGGAACATTCCTGGTGAGCTAACACTGATGACTGAACCTTCCTCACCTTCCTCACCCCAAGGCTGATTGACAAAGTCTGCCAGACAGCTGAGAAGCATCCTGGCTTTGCAACTGCTGTAGGTTTTGATTCATTTGAGCATCATGCAAGGGAAAACATGGGTCACAGCTATAATACAGAGCAAGCTGCTGTCCCCAGTGCTGTTAGCTCACCTCCCTCCCTCCCTGCCAGACACACGTGGCTTCCTCTCAGAGCACCACTAGAGTGCAAACTGCAAAATTAATAGCAGTTATATGCCTCCTACAAGATTTTAACAATGAGTGATGGCAGGAAGGAGGACCTTGAGGCAGCTGTATGGAGACGTGAGAGAGAGGGATTCAGTCTTCATTTTACCATACATTTCTTATGAGTCACTGGGTAAATGGCCTGAGTTATGCTGGTTGAGCTACTTCCTAGCTACATCTAGGTATGGACCTCTTTTCCAGAAGCAAGCTGTGCTACCCAGGAGTGTCTGAAGTACACTCAGCCATACGGGGGGTGGTTTAACAAGATCTCTGTTACACTGTACTTTAAACCGGAATTAACTTTCCAGTGTAGACAAATTGATTTTCATTTCTCAATTCATACTCTATAAAGCAGAAACAAGTCAGAACTTGTCTGTACACAGAGGAGAATTTACCACTTCTTAAATACTTGACACGAACTCTCCATGCAGATGTTCTTAGTACGTGTTTAGGGTGGGTAACAGACTTTCCAAATTACCTTGTATAAGGGCATGCTTAGGAGTAACAGTATAACACAGAAAGCTATAAATAACTTCCCACTATCTGCACAAATAGACCCTTGAGCTTCTTCTCCCATATCCCAAGAGACAGCAGTGAAGCTGACACGCAAATCTTGAAAACCCTTGAAACGGTCTTTCATTTTGCAGCTGACTATTTTGTGACAATGTGGGAAAGAATGCCACTGAGAAGAGCGTGGAGATCGAAGGGTTTAAATAGCCAGCTTGGCCACTGCAGCTGATGGCAGTGTTTTCATCTATTTTAAGAAGGCTATCAGACTTCTTTTAGCATGTTTGCCTCAGACGCCTTCTGCAGAGCCCTTCCTGAGAGTAGAGTGGGGAAAAGACACGTACCAAAGGCCAGGATGGCCAGGGAGACACTTTGCTTCCAACCTTCACACAGATAAACGACCTGTGACGGCAGGGAGTGAAGAAGGACAAATAGATTTGTACCTCATCCTGACTGTCCTCCCCTCACAGACTAAGCAGCAACAAAATGAAGCCGTCTGAAAAAGAAAGGAAAAAGGGAAGATAGATGGGTGGGGCAAGAAGGGGCTTAGGTCATTCGTCACACTAAGTATTCAGGTTCAGGCATGCTTTCCTAGAAGATGAGGCGACCTTCAGTATGCTGGCCCTGGCTGTAAACAAAGAGAGAAACAAAGTGGTTGCATTGTTTGAGTCCGAGCAAAAAAGCAAAAGCCGTGGATCAGCATCCAGTGTGTGTAACTGCCTTTCCCTGATGCTAAGCAGAAGGGAAGAGGCAAGATGGCTAACAGGAGTAGAAGAAAATCTCAGACCACTTAAGGACCAAGTTTGTACAGAGATCCAAACAGTGTTTTGCTCCCAGAGAAGGCTATAAGGAGCATTCAGCGAAGGACAGGCCGAGGATAACCAACTCTCCTGGCCAATGCAGATGTCACCAGGAAAACTAACTTCAGAGGAAGGTGGCAAGGAGCATCTGGAGAAGGATGTGGAATAGACGCTTCATGAGTGTCAGGAGGATTGAGAAATAGACATCTTCAGCAGAAGTAACCCATGGTGACCACTGATGCTGTCCTGTGCAAAGTCCTTTGAATTCTCTCTAATACCATGCAGTAAAAGAAAACTAAATTCATCACTGTAGGCAGAAGACAAGCTGACATTGTCACAAAGTGTTGTTTTAAGTTTCAGGCGGCAGTGGAAGATCTTTGATACCAGGGCCTCAGTAAGGTCAAGAACTGATATGTGGTGTTACTATGAATCTCCTTCTGTTTAGATCACTATGTCCTAGTAATTGTGTTACTGTTCTGAGTCAGTATCTCCAAGAAGCAAGTCCTGTCCCTGATATCTAAACTGCCAATACTAACACTTCCAGTAAATCAACCATTCATTTGGATGGACTGTCTCAATATGATGATATAAAAGCATCCTGGGAGGATCAGGAACTGGCTGGAGACCTCATGGATGCAAGTAGAAAATATTAGCCCAAACTGTCTTGGCTTGTACAAAGAGATGAGAACAACCTTGGGTCTGTCTCTTTTGCTCTTGGCAGTTACCCAGGGAATCTATAGAAAGGCACAGAGAAGATCTTAATTCCCCTGCATCCAAAGTACATCTAGAAGTGACCCTGGACACAGGTATTAGCAGCAGCAAATGGGATGGCACGCAAGTCTGTTTGTATTAGGGATTTGTCCAAGAACCATTCTGGAGAGGTATCTGTTTACATTTAGAAATTATGTTCTTGCACTTAAAGCAACTTCTGCAGGATGCAGGAGCTCTGAGCTGCGTTTGAGCTCTGACATGGATTTCTTCTGTAGCCTTAGAAAAGCTGCTTAGAGATGAGATCCTCGCATTCAGTGCCAGAGACTAAATCCATCGCCTACATTCTGGCATCTGATTGAGTGGCCCACTTTCCCAGAGCTCCTCCTATTTTTCCTACTCTACTTCAGGTATCTATAGTTTGATCTCTCCAAATATCATTGCTTTACCAATGAACCAGGAATAACTTTATGACTTAGCTCACACACAATCAGTGACGACATATTCTTTAGCAAGTTCAAGTTCTCCAGAAACATGGTGGGACCCAGACATGCGGCTATCACCAATGGTAAAGACATCAGTAACAGAGAAAAGCCATTCCTCATCAGCTTCTGCGGTCACCGAAACCACCCTCTCCTGTGTGTCACAGCTGCCTTCCTGTAAACTAGCATCTCCTGGGGCAATGAGCACCTGTTTTGGCACAGTGGTTTTCCGATTCAGATTCCCTGCATGTTTATGAACCTCTTGGCTACTGCCTCCCTCTCCTTCAAACTCTACACTTTCTAAGTCAAAACAAATAAAACCAAGCCTCCTGTGCTCTCAGGATGATAAACCACAGTGGGGTATGAGCAGGCTGACTGAGAGGGTATGTCCATGCCCTGCCTGCCTAAGCTACATCTCCTGCCTCAGACAACTGAACAGACAGAAAAGAAACATGGGAGAGGAACATCGTGCTAGCAAAATGAGTAAACCTAAACCTTCCTCCTAGCCAGGCCACTGAAACTGAGGAAGCACACTAAAGAAGAAAAGGGGAGGAGGGGTGAGAATCAGACAAACCTCAGAAGAATTTAAGACTAGTAGAACAAGGGTGAGCTGAAGGATAGCCAACATACTGTGTCAGAAAAAAGCACAGGTGGGAAACAGGGAAGTGAAAAGATTTTTAGAAGGAAAAAAGCCAATAAGAAACATCTGGAGGGAAGAGAAATACGGTCCCCTTCTTCCCCCCTACATTGGGAAGGCAGCCTGCATCTCTCAGAGAAAGCAGCACATCCTTCCTCATGCTCAGGGATATTTTCTTTCCATGGCTAAAATTTTTATCATGGAATAAACTTTGAATTTGCCCAAAGATACTTCAGGAAAAATGGATCTATGATGCTGTAGTAACCTTATGTGAGACTTCACTGAAAGAGACAGAAACTCCTGTTGTCCCACAAAGCCAGTGCAACTCCATGAGTGTGGGAAATGTCCTGACTCTGGGTAGATGCTCATTCAATATACAAGCCCAAACTCAAATCCAAACTCAAGTTTTTGAGTCCCTAATTCATGGCTACAAACCTTATCCCCCCACACACACAATCCTGTAGTGACTGAAGGAGACTAGCAGTTCCCAGACTCCTGCAGTTTCTTTAGAGAACTGGCTCTTGGGGAGAAAAAAAAGAGAATATTGGCAGCTACACCAGAATCATAACAACATAAACTAAGCGCAGCAAACTACTTCTTACTGCCTTTGTTAACAAAAATTATAGTAGCTATAGCAACAGGGGGGAAGCACAAGACTTTTTAAAATCCCCAAAGAATACAGCTTTATAATATGGAAAAATCAAGATTTATTGCACCAGCAGCTCCCACAAGGCAGGGCTATAGTAGTGCACAATGGTTTCAGTTAAAAGCACGAATCATTAACCAGTGCAGCTGGACTAAGTAGTTGGCAGGCAACGTCATCTGTTCCAGCGAGCCACAACTTTTTCAGGGACTGAACTAACTTCTCTTGCTGTGTGATATGCCCTTCAGTCCCATTTCTGGTGGCTTTACCTTATATCCTCTGTCAAGCCCTGTGACAGAGTAACTAATGCCACTGCTCGACAGTGAAAATCAGGGAAAACATTCCTGTGCTCGAGTCCTGTGCATATATCCCTTGCCAGCCGTCACACACTGATGTCCCTATGGGTGCTGCCTGTGGCTGCTCACTCCACAAGCATCTCAGAGAGAAAAGCATTTGGTCCCCTGCTGCCTGTGTGTACTTCCCTTCTAAAATACACACACTCAACAAGCTCAAAGAGGAGAGGAATGTCTGGCACTTCTGCGGTGACTATCTGGCAGAAGCACCGCTCCATTTTCTGGCAACTCGACCAGGGTCTTAGAACAATTATTTCAGTTCCTGATTCAAGCACTGGAGACAGAAGATCAAGTTACATTTCTCTCCAGCCATCAACATTAATTCAGTTTTCACTAAGTCAGCCTTGCTGGAATTTCACTCTTCCACACTAAAACAAAAAAGGAAAGTGTGAATCAACACTGAAAAGCCATTAGAAGAAACATAAGGAATTTCAAGTGTTGTCCTTCACAGATGTAAAAAAAAGCCACTAAGTTCCAATAGAGAAGGAGCTGATTCTTCCTAAACAGGATCATTTTATATGCTAAAATGATGAAGAACTGAATCTATGGCAAAGGAAATGGTACTGTGGTCCTCAGTTATATCCACTGGCTTCATAACTCCTGTGTAAATTAAGCTTTCTTCTCTTACTACTCCAAGCTGGTTTGTGAATTTGTAGAGAGCATCTTCCAAGCTGTCACTCAGTCACAGGTGTATGTAGCTATCAGAAGAAAGGGCACTTTTCTCAAGAAAAGAGATCAGCTCCCACAGCACTGACCTTTGTCATCTGCATGAAAGGAAAGTTTCGGCAAGCTACCACAAGCATAAGTGTTATAAATCTCCTTTCATTAAGCCTCCAACCACTAGACAGTGAAACAACTGGAAACACTTAAAACTGTTTTAACATTCCTCGTAGTAGAAGGCATTGAAACGCCCACCCACCCACCGGACCTGATTGCAGCCACCTATACCGCTATGGACCGTGGTTCCTGCCAATGGAGGGTTTCTGGTGAGGCCTCTTGGAGCAACAGCCATTCCCAGGGGTGTAGGGAAGCCGGGAAGCAGCTACAGACATGCTAGCTCTGTTCCCATGTACACTGCATTCACAGTGGCAGAAGGGAGCAAGGGATTTTTAGACAGAGGCAAAACAAAAACAAGCCCACAAACAAACCATGAATGATATCAAATATATTTTGAACCTTTCCAGGCTGTGAGATGGTATTTGATGATTTAAAAGAGCTTCTCCTCTTTCCTTTTTATGAAAATGATTTACGTACTGCTGTGTACATGACGTGCTAGGGACCTCAAGAGAGATCAGACGCTGCTCCAAAGAACTTACACTTCTGTGACAGGAATTTCATAATTGAGGGCACTAACTATCTTCCCAGATGCAGGCTTGAATAGACCCACTGTACTGGTGAGTTCTGCTGAGGGAACAGTCTTTCCTCGCGGTCCACAGAGCAGGAGTAAAACCGATGCAGAACAGCATTACAAACTTAACTGTTTCATTCTTTCGTTGGAGAGGACCAAGCCCCACAGCAGCAGCCAGGCGAGCACAGCTGTCCCTGAGCCCTGCAGCCGAGACCCCGTCACACAGCCTCGGGCAGGCTGCTCCCACGCTGCAGCTCGTGCGGGCGATTCAGACCTCCCAAATCCCACTTCTCCGCTCGCATTGCAAGTCTTAAGAGCTGTGATCCTGGAGAGGGCACGAGAGTATGCAGCCTCAAAAATGTGTCAAGGAGAGGGTGTGATCCCACTCCCTTCCATTCAGCTGGATGTGTCTAGGAAGAACGAGTAGCCAGTGTGCTCAGGAATAGGGTCCCCTCTCTTGTTTTCAGATTGGCTGCAGTACCACAATGTGCTATCGCTTATGTTTAACAATATTAAAACATGTAACATGAACTTGAAATATTTGTGTGAAGTGATTAATTTTATCCAGACAGCATTTGGAGCGTCACTCTGGCACCAGAATTTCTACCCAAAGTTTTAGCACTGGTGTTCCTAACTTAATTCAAAATTGTGAGTAAAATATAATTTAACAGTGATTTGATTTTGCAATGATCTCATTGAAAAGGCATATCCAGCGCTGCCCTTGCAATACAGAAATGGCCACAGGATAAGCCTAAGGGACATAGATCAGATAAAATTTCAGCCCCTTCTCCTTTGCAGGGAATGTTTTGGCCTCTTGCCAAGCAGAGAGCATTCCACATGCAGTAGGGTAAATTCAGTATAGCACCCATATGGAAATATCTTCTCCAAGACAAGGCCAGGGTGTAAAATCTATTATCCGAATGCATGTGCTCTCTCACTCCAGAAGTGCATGAGCCTACAGCAAAGTTTAACTGAAACTCTCCCCATTTCCGTGGGAGTCCATATTTGAGCAAACTTTCGAATGGTAGGGTCGTACACCCCAGCACTGAAGCTGGCATTCATCTTCCTTTTCTTCTTTCTTATGGATTCTTCTTATGGAAGCTGAACACAGCAGAGGTCTAATTTGGATCTGCTCACTATACAAGAATAGTTTTATCGTCTCTTTTAAAGCGTGATTACTATAGAAAAGTAACTCTGCATCAACCTGACCTTCAGATCTCAACACAACTCATCCAATAAAAAAGTCAAAACAGATTTTGGTATGATCAATCATAACATACAGTTCACCTAGCAAAAGGGCAAACCTGAGTTTTACTCTGTTTTTATAGAGTTTACACTTATGCAGTCCTCAGCTAAACTCTAGTTTCAGACCGTCCTTTAGTAGTGTTCATAGAGGATATCAGAAGTGAAATCATACCTCAGACTTCTCTCCTGTCTCCTACTCCTTCACTGTTCCTCCTTCAGTTCACTTGCATGCACTGATCTTTCCAATACCAGTAAGCAGAGAACTGAAAATGTGCATCTACAAAGCGACAAATTCTTACACACACATAGGTGCAGTTATGTAGTTACCTATGCACAATACTGCAGATGCAATTTTTTAATAAACTTCACAAACAAAACTTGTCCTCCAGTAAGTAAATTAGCTAGAATAAAGTATACACACAGAGTATGCTTTCCTACTAAAAGTTCCATCATCAAAACACAAATACGGCCTTTGAGGCTTGTAAAGTCTATTACACGGAAACACTTCAGTTTCAACTTCATGTGAAGGTATTTTTTCCTGGGTTTGATTAACGAACAAATCTAAACATTCAAGACAGAAATGAATCAGTTCTGTCTCGCATGAAGTCTGTGGTACCAAATTCTACATCGTTTCCAGTTGATACCACAAACTCGGCCACAGTTCATTCAAAACTCAGTCCTAATTCTCCAAAAGGTAGGTAAACACCTGCAAAACTTTTTATGATGCCAGGATACTGATTTGTACTACAGAGGCAGACAGAATCGTGCCTGTGCCCAGTGCACAGCAGGCAAAAGCTGACTAACAGCAGATTTCGTCCTGCTAGAACAAAATAAATGCCTTTTGTGACTCCAAAAGGCAGTGATTTATGAGATTATGAATACACTTCAAATATCCTTTGTGACCATCTACTCATGTGATGATTTGGGGCTGAGGTATTTTAACTGATGATTTGCCTTAAAATCTGTAGGCATTATAAAAGCACCAGGATTCACAGGTTCCTACAGAGCACAGACTCCTGCAGTTTCTTGATGGAATAACTGCATCTCTTTCCTGGTCTGTGCTTAATATCTGTGACAATCTGAACTCCTACCTCATTTTCCCCAGACAAAGCTTTTCCTGTTTAACCTGAAGGAAGACTGCACAGTGGGACATCCATCTACAACAGGTTTTCTTGATCCTACGTTCTGGATGCAAGAGTCATGCTGAAGATCCTTTTTCTGAACCTAGGAAGTCTAAGGGTGTGAAAAACCATGCACTTCAGTTTAGCTGAATCTTCACAGTGGCTATACTACAGATGGGGCTCTAAAGAAAATACATGGATGAAGATGGTTTGAAGTTTGAGGGCTTTTTTTCAAGCAGCAGCTTAATTTTATGGCACAGTTTCAAGGTATTATCTCTGCTGTTCCAGACATCTGTATTTTCTTTATCGTTTGACCAGTCTTCCTATTAAAAAGCCACCACAGTTGGTTTGTGAGTGACAAATTCTCTTCCTACTGTAGCTGTAGCACCAAAATGTCAAGCAACTTTTCTGCTCAGTTCTCACTGAAGCAAATTTGGGCCCTTCCAGTTTTAATGAGAAGACTGGAGCCACAACACAAAAAATAAGAACCCTTTGGTAACGCAACCACACCCCAACTCATTCTGCTCTGTGGCCAGTATCCCCACCCAGCCACAGATACCCAACAGAGAAATACCAGCTGTTGAAGTTTTGCAGATGGCAACTCCAATACTGTACCATTTTGGACTTACTCCTCAAAGGATCATACCACTTGGCTTGTTTTATAGGGTTGGGATTTCTTTTCTTGGGGGGATGGATACTTGGGCATGGAAAATAGCTGTGGGCATGAACAATGGGGAAATAGCATTTATAAACTGAAATAAAGTCTTTCAATTTGTGGAAACAGCTGGAGGGAGGAATGCATCTTATGAATAACGTAGCTGAAACTGAACAGACTGTTGACAGCAAATTCTTTCAGACGCTAACCATGGTTACAGTCTTACATGACAGTACAACAGAAATATATAACTAAAGAAGATTTAATGCACAACGATGTAACCAGCATTTTCTGTTCTACCGTCCTGAGATTAATAGGTCCATGCTTTCCCTGCACTTTGTGTACTTAACAGTGCTATGCAAGTGCTAGAATGAGCATGCATTTTCAGTGCTATGCGAGAGGTACAGTGTACCTGTGCCAATGTAGAGATGCTCCCTGAAAGGAAACACACACTGCTTGGAAGTCTTTCACGTGCTGACGTACAAGGTACAATCCCTGTGTGGGTGCCCTAAGACTAATCAAAGGCATTTTTGCAAAGCACAAAATGAACCTTCTGTGCAGGAACTACAGCACGGGCAACTGAATATCCCAGAGGCAAGTACAGCAGCTTGGCATCAAGGGAATGCACATGGGTATGTATCTGCCAACAGGTGAAGTAGAGCCAGGCTTCTACTTGTTCGAGCCTCTCACTGCTCCTGCTTTTATCTCCTCTCTGTTCATTTGATTTGGTGCATAAAGTCTGTTCTTCTCCTGCTGAAAGAAAACAGATTTCCACCAGACACCACTGCTCCAGGCAAGTACCAAACACTACCTTCATACAATTCTCAGAAACACTCAGCAGAAGTCTTATTCCCATGCCCAGCAATGGTTTGTGTACTCAGGAGCAGAAGTATCACTGAAAGTCAATAGCATGCAACTGTGTGAATCATTTAAGTACCTTGAATCACCCTCAACACAGCTGATATAAACTGGATCTTATCTGCTTTAAGCAGGCAATTCATTCAATGCGAAAGTATTAAGCTAGGCAGTCAGCGTAGGGAATACATGCATAGGCACCTTTGAGGGAGCATCCACTCAGCTTCGCTTTTCTCAAAAGTTATTTTTGACTCCTGCCCTGCAGAATGAGGCCTTCAGGCATGAAGAAGGAATCACACTTCTTACAAGAAACAAGAGGGAGACTTTAAGTGCGTGTCATTCAATACAGCTTCTTTTCAGAGTAACTCCACAAATGAATGCCCAATAAAAATAGACAGAAAACATGGAGCCAAAATTCGACATAAGGAAAGACCCTAGTAACCTCTTTAAACATATTACAAAAATCTTTCAAAACACTGTCAACAAGGTACTTTACCTATGCTAAGGACAAGCACATCCATTGCAATAAAAACTTTTCTTTTTCTCATGGAAAAAATAAAAGCTATTTGCCAGCCAAATCTTTTCTTTCAAAGCTACCCTGCTTCAACCAAGCCCTGTTATTCATGGTGCTGTTAGACAACAAGATTGCTTTGATGTCAATGGATCATACAGAAGATTTAACACAGTAATCTGTCTGAAAAATTCAGTGGTAAGGTCAAGGATAAACTAAGGTAAAAAGTGTTTACTCAGTTCTAATTGGGTCAAGAGCTTCACTTGTTTCACACAGAACAAAAAAGTTTATAAACTTTTGATTGTTATTTTATCTAGCACTGCATACTGCAAAACCTCCATCTTCTGTTATTACCACTGCCTAACTTGTCCAGTAACCTGGAAACTCAACCATCTAAGGTGAAACAAAGACTAAATTAGAAATAATCTTGTCTGTATATAGACTGTATAGAAGGCACCTTGCTGCTTAATCAGTTAAGATTACAGGTTTATGTTTCAGAAATCAATTGCTACACAGACATGAAGATGGGCAAAGGACATGGCCAGGATTATAGAAAAACACCATGCCCAGAGAGTTGGGAACTACTTGCATTTTGATCTAGAGAGTTGTCCCTACTGATCAAGCTGTCAGCCCAAAAGCTCAGTGAAGTCAGTGTACTCAAACATCAAGCATTTTAGTCTGCTTGCTTGGCACGCTTGCAATTGGAAGTAGCATTTCGATTAGAGTTTCTGTGAACAACAGTAGTTCACAAGCTGGAAGGGTGCACTATTTCAACACCTCTCTATCTGACAGCAACATTCTCGCAGAATATACTCTTTGTGCCAACAGGTTGAATCCTGAAGTACTTTTATTCGTGAAATCACCAGAGTTTTGCCTGAATGATTCAGCGTCCTTACTGCTTCCACTAGGCATCAAAGGGAGTTCAGGCATCTGGACTGAGGGCCAAGGGCCACTGTACTTTAGTCTGAATCTTATTTCTAAGGCTTACTTCATATCGCACCCGTGAGTTCTACAAGCTCAAAAAAAAAACCCCAATCACAGGAACAGGGGAGCGGAAAAAAAAGTTGATTTTGAATGAAGGAATCCAAAGGCCCTGTTCAGACTGGCCACGTAATTTGGGTCTTTTTCTTAGCTGACAAGCGTATTTTATTATATGCCCTTGTTCAGGGCTGCAGAGAAATGAAAGGTTCCACACAGGCTTAGGAAGGCAGGGTCTTCCTAAGCATATGTTATGAATGAAGATAAGCATGGCTGTAGAAACATCAACATCCTTGCTTTATATGGACACAGCAGACAGACAGGCAGGCAGTTTATCAGGTATATAGTCCAAAGGACGCGATAATTTTACACAGACCAAATCTAAAACAAGCTCCTACTTTCTGTACAAATATCTTTGAAAGTTCATCAGCACATTTAGTCTCAGTTGCTTCTCATTGTTATTCTCACCAAAGTCCCCAGTAACCCCTTAAAACGTGGGCAAAACACAAGGTTTGGGGTTTTTTAGCATTGAATGATGTGAAAATTGAAGTCCTCTCTGGGCAGTCTAAACAACAACCCCCACACAGACACCTCCTTTCTCAGACAGTGAGCAGACCCTTAAGAACTAGTTTCAGAATAAGCTACTCTACGATTAAAAATTTTGCTTGGTAAAAAGTCAAGTATGGTTTATGGGCAGAAAAGCATTAAAAGAGATGTAAGTTGTTACTTCCATTAAGAACTCAAATATAGAAATATACGGACAAATAACTGTTTAAACTGATGCTTTGCAATAGAAGAATTTTAAAACACCACTTAAATGGATGTGACCCATATTCCTACCCTCTGCTTTAAAGGAACATTCTTGAGAACAGTTCACAAGTATGTTGGTTCTCCTAATTCATCTCAAGTGTGTAAGGATTATCAAAGCTTCAGTAAAAATTTACAAGCAAAATTCCAAAGAGAACAAATCTGCCACTTTCCTGCCTCTGGAATAGGGCTATTGGAGGGAGCTATGAGATTAGTTAGCACAATCTACCTTTTACTTTAATCTCCAAGACTCCGCATATCCTTTCCTTCCAAATTTGGTTTCTCATGACCAGAATCACTGGTCGGCATTTTTCCTCCTCTGAAGCACAGATACTGCATTTGCAGCTTCTAAGCACATGGTAGAAGTCCTGCCCTTAAGGGGTTGTTGCTGGACCAGCTGCTTTCACATGCCTTTATTCTAGTAATTCTTCTTTGCTTCCATGGTCAACCTTATCCATGAGGCCAATGTTATTCATCACTCCCTTGGGAATGGAGGCAGAACATAGTTTAGTTTATGCATATTCTGTATAGTCACTAGTCACTAACCCATTCTTCTCATGTTAACTAACCCACCTATCCCATGCTTCTTTCCTACTTCTATTTTCATAAATATGGGGGGGGAGGGGTGGTGGTGAGAAATTACTTTGTTTTGCTGTGTCTAATTCAACTTCACCTCTGGCAGTCCTCACTTTGAATTTCTGCTTTGTGACCTCAAAAATGCACCTTTAATTCCCCATGAGTTTTTCTCTCCTCTCGTTGTAGACTTTTCCTATTTCTTCTTTGTGGTTATTCCCTGGAACTCCCTTCCTGAGACACCGATTCCTAGTGGCTCTAGAGTCCCTAACCTCAGGAAATTCCAGGCCTACTTCATATATAGGTACCTCTCCAAATCAGCCCAACTCATGCTACTAATTAGTTGCTATAGCTTGCTATATTGAATTCAGTAGGTGATATAAGATGAACCACTTCACTCCTAGACTTTTGCTGGGATGGGCAACAACAGCTCTTTCAGAATGACAGGCAAAGGGGAAATTCTCTGCAGAGGTAGGCCACCATACTTCAACAGAGTCCAATATATAAGCGGTCATTTACCTCTGCTTGTCTAATACACACAAAGACACTGTCAGCAAACTGGTCAAAATGAACCACTTCTCTTAGGTGCAACACAGACAGCTGCTTTTAAAAATCTTGCCTGTGTCTCAGCTTCTATTTTAAGCTCCACACAATGTTACTTAAAAAATACTTTTCATTAGCTCAAAGAAAAAAAATCTAACTTTTCTCTGCTTTAAAACTAGGACTGAGCAAAACCAGCAAGAATGAATAAAGACATAAATATATCGTTTAAACAGAATTTGCCTTTTCTCAGCCAATGTTATAGGAGCTCAGCATCTTTAAACGTCACAGTGAGAAAGAATAAACAAAAAAAATATAAGTTTTCAGTTTACAGATGTAAAATCACACCTCTAACTTCTTGTCTAAGCTTTCCTTTTTACATCTCATTTTTGTTTCTGTCAACATTATAACATAATCCATCTGAGAGGTTTAAAACTAAATGGTTTTAAGCAGTGGGTGAAACCACAGTATGTTAACTGACAGGAGGTTTTGGCTCCTACTTCATCGTTAAGCATCTATTTCTGAGCTGCTGTTTCTCTGCATCAGGGGCCAGAAAGTTTATAGACTTCAGTCCAAGACTCCTAATTTCCTAATACATGCTGCTTAAGCATGTTTACTTTTAATTTGTTTCTTAGATAACTACAACAATATTGTCTTCCAGCTTGTCCATCTGAATATAACCAACACTAATTCACATTTACTAGAGCTAGGGGCTTTCACCTAAACCTTCAATTGTATCAGATGACAGTAAGCAATGCACATGGCTGTGATGCCGTCTAGCAGAGTTGTCACTCTCTGACAGGTGACAGAGCTGAGGCACAGGTGATGACCATAAAACAAGACATGGAGAGTGAGACATGGAGGTAAAGCAGAAATACAGTTGTGATACCTCCGAGCATTAGCCAGTTCTCCTTCAGCAAAATACAAAGCTATTTTCAATGTGTAAACTGCAGGCAACAGTTACTAACTTGTTTCTTTTTGAAAATAAAATGTTATTCCTGTAGCATATACTCCATAGCCATCTCCAGCACAAGAGATTTTGTATTAGAACAATCTGAACAGTGGAAGAAAGAAAGCTTGTAAAATACGTACCCTTGTCTATGTTGGAAATAGCACAATTCCAAACCAGAGAGTAATGCTGAAACAGAATCCAGGGGCTGTGCTTCCATTCATAAACTGTCCCATTTGAATGCACGGTCTGGAATGAATTTTATCCTCATGTTCAAAAGAGCCACAATTTATTATAGTGCTGCACTCTTCAGTTTCAAAATCATATCCCTAATATTTTTCCCTGTCAAGTCCAATGGAGGTTAGCAGACTTCTCAACCAGGATCATCCATACAGGGAAAATGCAGCAGAATCCAGCTGCCTGGAGACAAAAAAGAGTCAGTCCAGGTATGTACCACATGACTAAAAAAAAAGGAAACCTACTGCGTACACACAGCTCCACCTGCTTAAGCTGAAAAGGCATCAGAAAAGGTCCTTTTGTTAGTAACAGCATAAGCAGGATCTCAAATGTACTTCAGCTCTGCCTCTAACTCACCACTAGAACGTCTATACAGCAAGCTAGCTCTATTACTCCTGTGTAGTATCACGGTAATGCTCCCTGACAACTCCAAAACCCCAACTCCCTCACAACTTCAAACGCGAAAATAAATAACCAGTGCTTCCCATTCAATGTATATTCTGCAGCTGAGATATACCACAAAGGTACAGTGTTATTTACACTAGTCAAATTTTCAGAGCTGTCTCGGGAGCCTCGCTAGGCTCTCTAGGGAGTCACTACCCACTGATGTTCACGTTGAAGGGAAATCAGGATCCAACAACACTGGTCAGTACAACCAGTTTCAATCTATAGGCTCACTGCTTTCTGTAGCATTTGTCTCCAGTTTTCCACAGTGTCTTAAAATAACTCTCTCATAAAAAGACCACACCAAAAATTGCAACAGAGCTGACAAAATTTTCATCAAGATGAGAGAAGCATCTGATGCCAGAACACCATAAACTAAAAGCAATTTAAATAATTACAACAAAACCCCCATCAGCTCTTGGGCTAGCACAATTTCCACCTTTGGGAATGGAAAAGGAAGAAAAAGAAATGAAAAAAAAGCACAAACCCTTGAGAACTGGTAACATGGTCCTTCAGCCCAACGATGAAATTTCGCAATCCAATCTATGATTTAAAATGTTATTTCTAAATATTTATTTTTCCCATCTAATTCACAAAATTCATTGGACTAGAAATCTCTAACTTGACCAGAATATATTCATACCACACCACCAATCATATTTCCGTAATGCAGGGAGAAATAGAAACTAGACTTAAGTTAACATAAAACTTTAAATGAAGTCAAAAGGAAATGATGACAGCCATCAGGTACAGAATTTGTCTACAGTAAAATAGATTAATTGGTTAAATATTAACCAGACTTTCACAGGACAGTAAAACGCTTTCCATTTGATAAGCTAAAAGCATGTGTTCGGCCCAGTGTGAAACCACCACCATGTCTTCTTTGCATAGCATTCTTAACATTTTATCTACCTGGTCACCTAATAACATGTACAGTGAATGAGTCTAGATCCCTTCAAGTCTTTAAAGTCTCTTTGACTGACATTTGGCAATTGTTTTACAGGATGGATGACAATTTAAAATGAACCCTGCTTTGACTGCAGTTGCTGTAGTATATCTTTTTTAAACTCCGCTCTGAGCGTCTTCGTTTGTGACTAAAGTAAGAAATATTTTTAGCACAGCAGCTATAGCTCCATTAGAAGAAGCTTCACCATCTACTTTGGAAGGCAATATGCCAACAGAACTGTGGTGCATTTTCCTTCACCTCTTGGCTACCGCTTCTTCCAAAGTTTCTGTCCAAAGACAGCCAAGACCAAGTTCTATGAATCATCACTTGAATGAGATCTAATTATTCAATTATTTTCAAAGCCTTTTCTTTCATTATTTCTTCACAGCCTTACATAGCTCTTGCCCTTCAGGGCATTTGCCCTCACATCTTTCCCATAATTGGAAGTGCAGGCAATTTCTTTCCAAACCATTAACAGCTTTCACATTGAGAAGAGAACTGAATACAATATCCTGCACTGCCTCTTTGGATATACTCCTTTTTTATCTAAGGATAGAGGAAGAGGAAAAATCTGTGTAGTCACCTACTCATTCTGAGACCTGATCTGCTGCTTTGCGTACACCAGAGATCTATTGCCCCTAATCTAGGGACGATTTAACTCCCTCAAATGTAACTGTAAAACATGAACTGCTTCAAAAAGTGTATTAATTGGAAGGTTTTGATGGTGGGGAAAGAAAATCTCTTTCAGCTGTTGTTCTACTGAACATCCTTCTTAATTTGTATGGTGAAGACATTCCCTTCCTTATCCTTTTGCTTTCTTCACTTTTCTTTCCCATCTCTTACTGTCTTCTTCTCACTGCTCTTCAGTATCACAACTGTGAAGGAATGCTGCTCGAAGCCCCACAACTCCCAAAAGGATCCACTTTGCCTTTGCTGAGCCAGCTTCTGCACAGCTCAGGACAACTTGGTTTCCAATTTCTGTTCCCATCTAAAATGCAAACTGTTTACATTAATCACTGTAGTGAAACGGCTACATAGTTGCCAACCTGAAAATAAACTTTTCTATCTGAAAAAAGTGAATACAATTTCTGTTTGGCCAGTGACTTTAGAAACAGTTTGAAGATACAGTGGTTTAGCCCACAGAGGAACAGAACACGCATACAGGAACACCTTGAAAAGGTGCTCAAAGGATTTGAGTTCTGCTTTCAGAGCACTCCAACATTTCTGGAAGTCCGTGGGACCTCAGGGCTTTGGAGAACATTGTCCTCAGACCCCAAAAGCACAGTTAGAGGAGTTTTCCAGGTATCTGTCTGTTTAGTGGAATTGCCACATCCATTAATAAACCAAATTAAAATTAATTTCAATGGAACTTCAAACTGCTTCTTACAATTTTAAAATTTCCTTGTGCAGTTGAGTGCTTAAATGTATCAGAAAACTCATCTTGTGTGTCTTTCGAGGGTACTTGTGAATTTGAAAAATGATTTTGCCTCCAAACTGGGTTATCACATGTAGGCTGTTCTCTGGCTACTGCAGAATATGTTACTACAGGGCCTAAGAGACCTAGCATTGCAACAGTCTGAATATCAATTCTCTGTTTTATTCCTTTTGAGTCCCACCATTTTTTGTTTTGGCTGCTACTACAAAGAAAACCTGTCTCTGAATAATGATGTCTGTTTTCTCCCTGTGTGACTACACTCAAAAGAAACAATAATGAATGGTATAATATAAGTTTACAACAAACTCCTAACTATCTGTTCATCATAGTCATTGAGACCATAACTCCAGGCGACAGTGATCCCTCAGTTCCCAAGGAAGATGACTTAGTCACTTATATGGGAATACGGCCTGGGCTTCAAACTAATTTTTCTGGGGGAAGATTTTGAAGGCAGAATAAACATTCCAAACTAGGGTGCAGACAGCTGAGAGGCAAAGCACTTTTTCACAGTTCTAAGCAGCTGGTTTTCCACCTCCCCACCTGCACTGCCTGCAGGAACATGCTGGCTACAGAAGCACAACAGAAATGCAGACTTCCCATTGAGATANAGGATGGAGAGATTTTGTGAGCACTGCATTTTTAGCCACAGATTTCTGACAGGTTTGNGAGAAAGTAATGAGCAGATGGACATGTATTGACTCATTCTCCCATTCTTTTAACCAAAAGATAATTAATGGGTCTTCAAAATCAAAATGTGTGTATCTTTTGGATAACTACAGCTAGAAATATGAAGTATTGTACTCACTTCAACGGTGGTGTTTATCAGGCCTGATTTTTACTAACCTAGTTATTACACCCACTACTTCAGAAACTTAGCCACAGATCAGGACTTAGCATACTGAACACTATATGAAAAAAACCAAAATGTTAGTCTCACTTAAGTAGTTTCTCTTCAAACATTATGGCAACCTGAGTTTGCTATGATGCTTTCTCACAGTTTCTTACACCATCACTGCACCTCAGAAAGGTGCAATCGAAGAAGTAACTTGCTGGGACAGATTGTTGCTAGGAGAGGAAGAAAACTTCACAGTAAACTTCATGAGTCAACTAACACTTCATTTTGCTGTAGTTTTGAAAAAGAATACACAATACAATCGGTAATGCTGCATACTGCTACCCTACAGCTCACAGCAAAGGTTCCTCTTGCAAGGCTCACTATGGCTGGGTCTGTCCCTGCTCTGAAGACTGGCTTCCCCCTGAAGTCCAATTGAAGTTCTGGAAACGGTCATGCTGATATCAGTCAGGCTACCTGCAAAGTTCAAACAATACAAAATTGTTGTCTATTCCTTTTTGTTCAGCTGTCCTCAAATGATACCATTTCTACTTTCAATGCCACAGGCCCAATACAATCTCAAACCTTGCAGAGAAATACTTCATTCATTAAACATCGCCTTCCCCTTCTTTATAAGCCTTTTCCCTCTTTCTCAAAATAGACATTTTCTTTCACTTGAAAACATAAAACAAAACATATTCCCTCACAAAATACCCAGCTATGCTAAGGTACATGACATTCTTTGAGAATAAACACATTTCCATCCCTTGTCTTTCATTCTCCTACTGACTATGCTTGATCAACCATAAAAATGATCTGTTCCCTCTCTCTGACATTGCTCCCATGGAGATCAGGACAGTAGACTTTTGTAATTATTACAAGATAAATTTTGTTTTGTGAGGTATATCCTGATTTCTTTTTATTCAGCTTCCCTCTCTGCCACTAGCAGACACAAGCTACAAAAACAGGATTCACACATTTCACTTGGCAGCTTTGTCTAGAATTTCCATCAATGCCTGAAAAAGCATTGACTTAATTTATAGCAGTAACCACATAAACAATAATTAGTTTCATTACTCATTGTTTTAAAATAAATATAATCTCTTATGTGCGTTTCAGTCAAAGTCATCACCTTTGAGTTTGGAGTGTGGCACTCAAACAACAGCGCACTAGTGAGCAGCTGGAGCATCACCATTTCCTATCTCTGAGATAATACTGGAAATCTCAAGCCAGGGAGTTACTCAGCACTGCCTGTGCACAGGCTTGCTGCAGTCAAACGAGATGGTCAGTCCCACACCACAGTCTTGAACTAAATAGGTTTGCCTTTACCCTCTTGGAAACCTCTCTTGGGCAAAGTTAGGATCTCCAAAACAAAAGCTTCTACCTGGTTTGGAGACAAAATGTCCCTGGCAGGAGTTTTACTACTTGGAGTGTGCTAACACAGGTAGCTCAGGTAGGCGGTAATTCATACATACGTTATACACGCATGCACAGAGCTATCCACTAAACTGCATAAGAGCGGTGTGTAGCACCAGGATTCAACCTCAAGAACTTCTGATACAGAGCACCAGGGTCTATCACTTCAGTTGAAAAAAAACTCCATTACCTGCCAATATTAGCAAAGCTGCATCCTGTTTGCCATTCCCTGCAGAGATGGACTGAATGCTTCTAAGCAGATCTGACTCTGTTGAGGAAAGGGCAATGTCACACTTCACAAAGCTCTGGAGCCCTCCTCACTTTCTTATTTATATCACAGTATCTAATTTACTCAACTAGTATTTCCCTTTTTTTACCTTCCCCGCATAAGAGGGGCAAATACTTATATTACAGATCCTACTAGACTGAGACTTATACATACATGATAGAAAGAGATCTCTGCACGTCTATAATTTTATCGGTTTTTTCCTCATTTTATGCATGAGTGTGATTTGGTATATAACATATTGATAGATAACCTACAGATAACAAACAGTTACATGTTGCTTCATCTTGTAGTGTTCAATGAGGAATTTCAAAGGGAGATATTAATTGAATATAAATAGAAAAATAAAATGCTCCTGCCTTTTTTTTTTTTTTTTAATAACTGCAACAAAATAAGTCTGACTGCTTAACCCACAGGTTCAGCCCTGGCCTATCTGAATCTCCATAACCCTTCTGCAAAAACGTCAGTTTGACTCAAGGGTGCCCAAGCCTGCCCTGTAATAGTCAAAACACCGGTGCTTCTGCTCCGTGCCCCAAGACTTCAGTCTGACCTTTAGAGTTTCCTTGGTCACTGAAGCAACAAATAAAACTTCTTAACAAATGGAAAAACGTATTAATCCATCACTGGTTCAGCCCCATACAGGAGGTACTGCAAGTTCACCTACAAAGAGCAGAATTGGTCAGTAACAGAGAGCAGGAAGAATAATTTTCTCTTCTTATCCATATGCTTTCCTGACTAGGGCCCGCAGGGGATTTGCTAGGGGATTTGCTGATAAAACACAGCTTTGTCACATTTGTCAGACCTGAGGCTGTCATGGAAACATAACTGATGTGACAACCACTACTGAGCCACTGTCACAAGGGCAATCTGTCCAAGTCAACAGATTTGCTGCTCCTGTTCAGCAGCGGGCAGCAGTGAAACAGCATAGCAGTCTCTCAACACCGCCCTCCTGTCTCAGGGGTCCTGGACTGTTTTGTTTTGGAAACACCATATGTCCATGTACCAAAAAAATATTTTACAGGATTCCCAATCTACAGTGATGGGTTGGTCGGTCTGCTTTTAAATCAGATTGTAAGGAAATGTTGAAATAAGTGTTATGCTGCCTCAGAGATCTGGGTTTTGACTTTGCCGTTCTTCTACCGAAATTGTGGGAAGTCAACCACTCATCCAGAAGAATAATTACCTTTTAACAAGGTTTTCTTTACTCTTTCACAGATAACCAGCTGGCTCTTTTCCTCACTGTTCCTCCAACCTATTCCTAGCATGTCCCAGACTCAGGAATAGTTGACTGTTTCCTCACTGCAAGCAACAATTTCTCCTTTTCTCAGGACAAATCATTTTTTAATAGTAAATATTTTAACACTTCCATAAGCCAGTGTATCATTTGGCACCAATACAAGCAGCAAGAACTCATCCTTCTGAAAACCAGTCATGGTTCACTTTGGAGTCTGTCCTGTCACTGTGTCCCCGAGGAGCACAAGTGATGCCAGATCTCAGAAGACCATAAGCCCACGTGCACTGCTACTGTGGGCAAGGTCATATACTGCACCAGCAGCACAATCGCCAAAAGTGACATTATGTACCTCATACAACTCAGCAAGGGACTGATGCACAAAAGAGCTTCACCTAATGCAGCCTGGTTTTCCACATGGAAATTTTTTTCAGGTGGAGAGAGAGGAATGTGGCCACTTGTTCAGGATTTCAGGACATTACACAGCCTGGCTAGACCAGCCATTGACTGACACCTGAAATCTGCAGATAAATGGCCACTTTACAACCAGTCTGCCATATCCAGAACACAAACTGCATAGATTTTCCAGAAAAATTATGGGAACCTTCAGCTTAAGTCCACTGGCTTCGTGTTCCTCTACCTGAGGATCTGGCCATACTTTTAGAAAAGGTAGGTACACACACAATATCAGAGCCACCAGTGCCATGGGCACAGGAACTGCTCTGGGATCCGCTGAGGAGGTGCTGCAGCTGACAACCTTGGGCTGCCCCTGAGACACCCTGTTCTTCCAGACGATCATAAATCCCCAGGAAGAATTCTATGCTATTGTAGTACACAGCACTGACTCATGTTTATATTTGTTTGCTACCATCCATGCACATCAGCCAACAGTAAATAAAACCCAGCAGGGACCTTAGCTCTCGATGTGTCTCAGCAGAAAACTTGATAATGTCTCCACAGGGGAGGAAAGTATATCTTAATGCAAATGCTAAACTTGACAGTATATTATACTATCTACTGAGTCTGTTGCAGAAGAGATTATAACCTGCTCATAGGATCCTCTGTACAACCAGCTTGTGTAGCAGCCCCCACACCACACACAGAGAGCTCCAAATACTTGGACAAGAAGTAAGCATTTCTAAATGCAATAAGGTCCATCCTCTGTGTGCACCCAACCTTTACATGAAACAAATCTCGTTACCTGGGTTTAACTGCTGGATAGAAAGTGAAAAAGCCCCATTGTCATGGGACCCTTTCCCCTAGTCTCCATGGTCCCTAAAGTGAGGAGGAGGAGGGCAGAAGCAACACATGTTGACAGGCAGGGTCTATAAGGACCTCAGCTCTGCATGTATTTTGGGACCACCTCCTCCATGCTTTGACAGCAGCTCTGGCCTGGCTCAGGGGAACAGTGTTTCTGCCCAGCTGATCACCCGATCACTGTTAAGGACACAAGCCCCCTGCGCTGAAAAACATGCACTCTCTTCCCAGCCCATAGTGGCTGTGGGGCAGTTTAGCCTTCTCACCTCGTGCCACTCTTTGCTCTCGGCTTTCATGACAGCATCCCAAGTGGGGGCAGAGGGAACAGTCCCATGACATTAGAGCGGCATGGCAGAGGCTCATTGCTGTAGGAGAGGGTAGACCTAAATGGATCATCTTATGCAGCTCCAGGGACGGGACTGGCTCATCTTCTCCGCTAAAGCCTCTGATCAGGGAAGAGGCTGTGCTTCAGCTGCCCAGGCCAGGAGCAGAGTCTTGCTTTACAGGTGGCACATAAGGGCATTGCTTTCCACAGCAGACGAAAGGGGTGGCCAGCCAGCCTCCTGTGCATGTCCCTGGGTGATCCCATGTCACTTGCAACCTACTGTCACTTGCTGCTGCTAATAAAAGAGCACTGAAAAACCGATGTTTGCCCTTAAGTCTTCATATATTCCCAAAAGCCAATCTGCTGCCCCAAGCACGAGTGTAGCGGGGTCAGTGCAATGGTGAAACCCAGTGTGATGCACAGTAGAGCAGCTCTAATCCAGAGCATCAGCTGATTACACAAAGCATATCCAGTGTCCAAAAGTGTGAGGGGTTTTTTTGGTTTTTTTCCACTTATCCCTTTGAAATCAATTTGACATTTCTCCGAAAAACAACACCAGAATGAGTCACTTGAAATTAGTTTTCAGGCAGGTTTCTGAAGACTGAGTTGCAATACGTTCTCTTCCCAACAACCACGTACCAGGAAACCCCCGGGGAGCTCTCCCAGGAACTGCTAGGGGATGAACGTAACAGGCTGAGCTGCTCAGCTTCCCACTTCTTCCAGCACAAGTCTGAACGTGTGGACAGCAGAGTGGTATGAAGATGGTTTGTCCCCTACAATCTTTTGGATAAACAGGATTGTGCTCTACATCAGAGATCTTTCTCTGTAACTTTAGTCAATACTTGGCTTGCCACTCTTGACCACTCATCATAAAACAGCTCTCTGTGGAATACACCATTTAAATTAATCAGCTGTCAGCTATTCTCCTTTTAAAACTAATAATAGAAGGTCTGCATGGGCCTGTGAGAGACTGAAACACGGGAATGTGAATTGTGCAGCTGCAAATGTTTCCATACTGCTGCAGCTCTCAAAGTGCTTTTCGCTCTCCACCAAGAAGGCATGAAATAACTTTGCAGGGAGCAGGTTTTGTGCTGTCAAAATTGTCCAACTACCCTCAGCATGACCATAATCTGGTAAATGCTTAGTGAAGCCTTTCAACTTTCAAGCATGCTTTAAAGAGGGTAGGGATGTTTTGGTCATAAACCAACAAGCTCAGCTGGACCAGAAGCACGGGATAATTTGATGGCTTGTATCCTTTGGATGCCAGCTGCACAAGGGGTGCCAAATTGTGCTCTTGCCATTGGCACAAGTTTTAGACTCTGATTCATCTTCTTGTCATCAAACCACAACAGGATGGGGAAAAAAGGTTCAAGGGGGGGGCCGTGCCTCTGAATGGACGGGGAGACGGGACTCCCTTGAACAGCCCCTTGCATACAGCAGTTTGGCTCCAAGCGGGCAGAGAGGATTCATGCTACATGAGCCTTGAACTCAGAATAAGAGCTGGCACTGGAGGAAAGCCAACAGTGCAACACTCATCTAACTGCTTAGGGGACTCTGTTGTTGTCACGTGAAACATAGGAACAACTGGAAGGCTCTGTTCAGAAAGCACTCAGGGTGGAAGTGCGTTTGCACAGCCTGGTGAAGGAACAAGGGCAGCACCTGCCTTTTCCAGGTCTGCCTGCAGCTAGTACCATTAGGGGAGTTTGCCTCTACCAGCAGTAGGTTAATTTTCAGCCTGAAAAATATTTTTAAAAGCCTCCCAGGCTTTTAAGAGAAAGAAGAAGTTTAAATCCCAGACCGGAAGCCTTAATTATAATGGATTTGTGTGAAAGTTGCCAGATCTCTCCCTGCTCTGTGATCAGGGCTGTGCCAAGAGTCTGCTTTGTGTCACACTAGCAACTGTGTTAAGTTCAGCAAAGTAACTGGGTCAAAGACGCAAAAGCAGAACAGAGATCGCTGATTAGCACTAATGAGAGCCTGCACTGCAGAGCAGAATGGAAGTGCAATCATTTCAAGGTTCTTGCTGTAATTACATGGTAGCCACACTCAGATTCACTCTGAGCTGCTCAGAACAAATCCTTTTGCACGTCACATTTTACATCTTAGAAAGTCACTCAGAGTCACCATGACCAGGAAACAGCACACGAGGAAACAATTGTGAGAACTAGTTTTTCATACTGCTGGAACTGAAATTAACTTAAAGAAGATAAGGAAAGGTTTGAGCAACCTCATAAGCAGCTTTTCTAATTACACAGCACTGTTGTTTTCAGTCAATGAATTCCATCTATTGTGAGCATAAGGTTATAGACAGAGAATACTGGTCTCATGTTCAACAATGTAATGGTGTATCTGTCCACAACTGTAACACCAGGTGCTCTGAAGATCACTCGAGCTTCAAAAAAAACCAGCAGAAATGGAGGCAACTAGAGCATTTTTCCAGTGTCTCACAGACTTTCCCTAAGAAGAAAAATCAAAGCGACTTGAGTTGTTTAAAGAAGAGAGCAAGAGCAAAAACAAGTATTGAATGATACAAAGTCGATCCTAGGCTTCTAGATAGCCTCATCTCATTCTCAAACAAAGCAGTGTATTTTCCAAGTAATAAAGACAAATACATCAACATAGCAATTAACCTGGAAGTCACTGCAACAGGCAACAGAGAAACATACACTGTCAACCTATGGATAGAGGGAGTACGAGCAGTTACACAAAAGATGATCCTCTGCAAGACTAAACAAGCAATTAAAACAACTCAGAAAATAAAAATTACTCATTAGATAATCAAGGAGAGAAAATGAAAAAAGATTTCTAGCACGTCCTTTCACTTTCCTTCTGAGTGCAACGAGACAGGGAAACAGGACACAATTAGTCCTATCAATAAAACACATTAAGCTCTCTGGAACACTCAGAGCCGCTGACTATCCACAGACAGAATGTATGCATAAAGCAACTGTCAGAAACGTGGTGGGCATATGGACCAGCAAGGAGATTTATGGCAGGACAACAACATAAAGCAACTTGCTTCAAGACAAAGAAATGAACGCGCTTACAAAGCGACAGCTACAGCAGGCTGCAAACACTCGGCTAAGGACCACAGGTTACCTGTCCACAGGAGCCGTGTTGAGCACAGAGCCACTACGCCTGCCTGCACAGGCTGCTGCAAGAACTCCACGCATGTGACAGGGTATAGCAGCAGCCTTCTTGAGTTGCTTACTCCCTTAATGGATGAAAAAAATATAGTGTGCCAATGCCTATGTACTGTTGGCTACATTTATGCACAATCATAGTAGGTCAGTTATAAGGTATCTTGTTATGAGTGTAGTTATAAATTTGTAATGATTCATTGATTATTTTTTTTTAATCTCCTACTGGTAAGGTATACGTAGTATATAACATATGCAAACTTCATTTGGAACCATTCAGGATGCTAGAACATATGGAAATTATCTTAAAGGACAATGGGAATGATGCCTTGTATCACTTTTCAAAGGAACATGTAAATACTACAACAGATCATTATGGGAAATGCCACTCAGCCAGAAACACTGGGAGAGAACTCATCATTGCACCACACAATGGATAAATGCCAAAAAAGCAACTGTTGCCTTTGGAGTGCCCAGTTTGTAACACCTTGCAGAGATCTCTCAGGGTTCTCAACCTAACCATCTATAAAGTGTAAGCACTTAAAAGCAGTGGTTCTGATTCTGAAAATTGCAGTTTTTTCTGTCTCAGAAATTTCAGGGTCTAATTGCATTTTCCCACAAATGAGCCTTAAACTTTCATAATCATCACAGTGTCTCTTCTTAAGGAGGGGGATGGTTCAAATTAACACACCAGCTCCAGAGATATTTCATTCCTAGTCAAAAATGGCACAAGGATTTCTTACTAAACGGCTCCCAACCATCAAACAGATGAAAAACTATTATTTTTTCCAATCACTTAACCAGGTTATTAAGTGAAATTCACTAACAGCAGTATTTTATTTATAGACTCAAGCTGATCAAATGTGGTAGACAAGAGGGGGACACAAAGTGTTAGACTGTGCTGATCAGCCCTCAGTTAGCAGATGACAGCTGTCAGTTCCCTATGAATGCTGTAGAAAGACTGTATGCTCCAGCACAGCCTCCTTCTCCCTCGGCAGATCACAGCGATAACAGTGTTCTTCCCCTAAAGTCTTCCTTGAACTCCTCCCTGATGCACAGCTGATACTGCCCTTTAATGCAGGAACAATTCACACATACAGTCACACACACTCACAAACAACAGCCATTTGTGACGACGGGAAGTGGATCCGATTTCCATTCACCACACTTTCCCCCTTTAGGGTGATTTTAGGAGAAAGCGGAAATCAGCATCACCATTATCTCCAGCGTGTGCTAGCAGCCACGCTGAAGCCAGTCAGCAGCGCCTGGCATTGTTTGGTGGAACACAAAAGACCTTCTGTTTGGAAAGTTCAAGCAAGAAAGCAGAGAGCTTGTGGCCTGGTCCTGCAGTCAAAAGGCTCAAACAGGGGCTGAGGAGTTCTCAGGCAGAGGCTGATCTGAAACCCTTTGAAGTTGACGGGAAAACTCCCATGGACTCCAGCACACTTTGGATCATGCCCGAAACGCACAGAAGGGAGCAAAGCAGCATAAAAGCAGAAACAAGCATCTGCTCGAGTGGAGTTTAAACAGTGTAGAGGTGACCGAATCTTTTCATCCTGGTTATCGGTACAGTGTATTTTTGTGATGTTCAAGCAAGTAGGATTATATCAGTCTTTTCATTAGGACACAGCAGTTGTACATTAATCATTAGGTACTTTTCTGGCTACAATGCTATGCGTGCTACCTTAATGTTGAGTGTTGAATACAGCATTTAGCAAAAGTCTCTGATGAAAGGGGGGAAAAAAATACCCTTTCAAATTGCTGAAAATATTAGTTTTCTGCTTTCTTCCCCCGCTACCCTCTCCCAAAAAGGCTAGTTTAAAGCTATGAAAAACACAGTCCAGGACTGAAAACTTTATTAAGAACAACGCTGCCAGCATCATCTACTCATTAGCAGCAGTTTGAGACAGAGCCCAACCCAGAAGAAACTCTTTAGCAGCACATTCTCCCAACAATTGCTAAAAGGATCCCAAGTGTATGGAGGTTCCAAATCCTCTGCTCAATTAGGGTGCAATTAATTTTCTCATTAAAGATGAATATAGGAGCATCCAAGAAGAAAGGAGTGTCTTCTGGATTCCGTAACACTTCCATAATTGTTTTCTTGCATATAGGAGTAATTTTTGCAGTGCTTTTAAAGTTTGGTTCTGTCTAGGTCCTAAATGACATATTCTGGGAATTAATTTGTGCGAAGCTTTTTTTTTTTTTTAAACACTTCTTGCAGCCTTTGCACAAGATTCAACGAAGAGCCAAAATATCTTTTTTTTTTTTTTTTTTTTTTT
>Ga0065711_1004066_pt1 | contig 30442 bp, 17 predicted proteins | sample Hoacrofraction12_FD_59098 | JGI IMG/M metagenome (GOLD analysis project Ga0065711, IMG submission 59098) | Hoatzin crop microbial communities from Cojedes, Venezuela - Epithelial fraction 12 v2 (version 2) | ecosystem: Host-associated > Birds > Digestive system > Esophagus > Crop | place...
CCAAAAAAACATTCTCCACGCACAGATCTCCACCTGGACCACACAGATGTGCCCAACTCTGCTAGCCCTCTCCATCACCCCTTACTTTCTGTAGTCCTTGGAATTAAACTGTTCCAATACATTTTTCATTCTTTTCCTCTGTGGAAAGTAAAAAACTTTTATTACTTATTTCTTCATTATTTTATCTTTCTTTACGGAAAGCAGCTTCCCCAGCCCTCCTTGTGTGCTGTAATCACTTCTCTTGTTCCAATGTACTGTCTCGCATCTCCCTATCTCCTTGCCCCTTCTCCGTGGTTTGATCCTCTCCCTTTCTTTCTCATTCTCTCTTTCTGTTTCCTACCATCTCTGTTCCCAGGCTCCACTCCCAGTCTCAAGCAGAAGGGTATAATTTCTGTTTCCTGTTCTCCTATTAGTTATGCCACTGGTGAATCATCCTAATTGCAAAGAACAACATACTCCCCATCATTTGTGAATTTGGTTTACAAATCTGATTGAGTGATAGGCATAAATATTACGTAAAATGAATATGCAGAAATTAGCTAGCCACTAAACACAACACTATGGCTGTTCATACAGATAGAGAATATCCGGTAGGAAATCATGGAGCAGATATCCCGGTGTCCTGTTTCATAGCATCAGCCACAGTTTACAGCCAAAATGAATTTTGTTTCTACAGATAACTATTGAAATTGTCTGCTATTTCTACAAATGCAGATATCAAAGTCTTAGTAAATCTGCTGGATGTTTAACAGAAATGGCAATCATAACAAATAAGAGAACTGCTGCATGCAATTGAGATTCTTTTCTAATCACAAGTAAGGCTTGGCTAAGAAGGACAGCTTTCTCATACACCAACCTAGTAAACAAGTATCAAAGCAGTGATGCATTAAATGATAAATATGGAGTTACACTGGACACAGACTTGTGCAAGTCCCCAGTAAGCCAAAGAGGGTGACACAGGTGGTTCAGACTTCAACAACAGAGCCAGGACTCCCACATTGCACTGGGCAACCTCCATTCACTCACTGGCAAAATGGGGAAAACGCTATTTGCTGTTCCTTCCAGGGATAGTGTTAATTAATTAATTCTTAATTAAGTTTGCAAAATACAAATATCCTTGATTGAAAGACACTGTAAAAGGGAAATTATTATTAGGAGGATTGGAACTCTTGCCTGGGGAAAACCTTTGGGTGTATTTTCTCATTAATGCTAATGGAAATTAACAGCTTAATGCAAGCCAAGCTGAAAATAAGATACTTCATATTTGCATCTTAACTACATTTGCTTCATTACTTATTTAGGATCACTGATACATGTAGGAAGGTGAGTCTCAGCACTTTGAGATATGAAGTGCTCCTATATGCACAAATATATCCAAGTGAAAAAATACATGCAATTGTTATGGCAATACTTTCCTTAGAGCAACAGGCATGGTAGCATGCAGGAATGTGCCCTTCCAAATGGACATTTTCTAAATGGACATGCCAACCTAGCAGAGAACAAGAGAAAATAATCAGGAAAGGCCAAAGACTATGTCCAGGAGAAAGAACTGGAGACTGTTAAAAAAGGAAAAAATGAGAGGCACATGTGGCACCTGCCTTGAACGCCCATCCAAAGCCGCAATTCCGAGAGCCTTTGCTACACCCTGGATATGTCTGGGTATCTTTAAGACTTTGGCCTTCCCAAACACTAACAGGTTTTTGCTTTGGTGGCATCCAATGGCCTGTTCTGTCTTGACAGCCCAAGCTGTTCGGCACCCAGCCCACAATGTGTCAGACGCAGAGCTGGCACCTCCTGCCTCTGGCTCCAGTGACACCGGGCCTGCTGGAGAGGCTCTCGCTCGCACCGAGGGACAGAGCAAGCAGTGGCACCAACCACCGCAAAGCCCGAGCAGAAGAGGAGAATCAGCTCTTCAAGTCTCACGTGGAGGGAGCTGCTCAGGAGAGCTGTCAAGCCCACTCCTCTCAGGGGATCAGGCACCCCACCCCACAAACACACGGGTTCAGCCTGTCCTTTCCACCCCAAGCAGAGGAGACAGGGCATGGGGAACCTTCCCGCCCCAAACCTCAGGTGTGCAGCCTAAGGCTAGGCTATCATGGCAGCTTCAATCTTAGCCTTTCCCACAGCCCAAAAAATATATAATGGCATCATACAGAAGAGCTTCAAAAGAGAGAAGGGAAATAGCTCCATCCCAGGACACCACGCAGCCCGACGAGCCTTTCAGCTCCTACCTGACGAGACGAGATCGTATGATATGCAGATGCCTTCACTAGACAGGCAGGTGGGTGACCAGACCAACAGTTGAAAGTCTGTACTCCTTGTGCCAGTCTGAGCTCTCCGTTTGCATTTCGAACATCAAGTCACTCCTGTCTTTGTCAACCACCTTCCTTTTGCTCCCTGGTCAGGGGCATCCCCTAGTTCTTGTACCACAGCAATCAGATACAACACCAGTTAAAGAGAGAAACCACCTTTAAACGTAAAGATATTTGTGTTCCCTACGCTGAGATGTTGCTTGTGTATGATAAGACCATAAGCACTAAGAAACCTATGAAGTTTTCATGAGCATTGTGCTGAATACTAAGAATAAACCAAGAATCTCAAGAACCATAAGCACTAAGAAAACTATGAAGTTTTCATGAGCATTGTCCTGAATACTAAGAATAAACCAAGAATCTCAAGAGAAGCCTCCAGAGCTTCCTTTCTACAAAACACACACTTTCAGAGTTACTTAGTAAAAACACCTGAGCAGCATTAGATCTTCAACCACTGACTGAGGCTTTTATTTTCCTTTCTAAAATGCAGTAATTCACAATATATTTTTTGTTTATCTGTAGTGTATTTTCCATTCTATTTTCATCCCAAAGAATGAAGGGCAAAATGGTGCATTATAGGAATCAGGGAAATTTAGAATAACTTGTGGCCTCTTTGCTTAATAACTTCTCAGGGTATTCAAGGGTTAATGTCTTCTGCATTTTCAATTACGATAATGATAAAAGCTGAATAAGTCAGAGCAGCATATATCTTTTACTAAGGTATAATTCCAGGAAAGTCACATTTTTGTAAGAGCGATTTACCACACCAATTTATGCCTTTCCCTTCAATTAATCTGCCTGAAAAAGAAGTCATTTGTTTTGATAAACATGATAATCACCAGATTTTGCAGACTGAGATAGACACTGATAATTGCCAAAAGAATCACTTGTGCAGCCTCACCCAAATGCACGGTTATCTGTTCTTTGCTAAGAAAATACGCAAGCCGTGTATGAAACTCTGGAGCAGAGACACAGTCGAGCACAAACGTCTTCCATTAACAATTCTCTGTAACTCCTGCACACCATGCTGGGTGACAACAGCTGGAGGCAGACCCCAGGTGCTGTAGGATGACGTGGTTCACTGACCCCGAAGCAGCAATGACAACAGTTTCTTCTAAAGCACGGCAGAGCTTGGGACAGATTTGCAGGAGACCTCCACGGGACACAGAGCAGGCTGAAGCATGGCCTTCTGCAAAGAATTAAGAGCCCCTCCCTCCCGGCCCCATCTTTTTCGTACCTTCCTAAACCATGGACCTGGTATAAAGACACCGTGTGCAGGACAAGAGGCTTGCTTCTTGCCTCCCTGAAATAGGAAAGCTGGCTGGCAACAGGTAAGCCTGAGGCCCTTTCCTCTCCTGTCAGCTCCTGGGAGGGAGACTGCGATGACTCCCGCTATCAGCCAGCTCTGTACGCCTTGCAGCTCTTACACCATACAGCTACAGCTGCAACGAAGGGCTGCAAGGTGTCTCCTCCATCACGTAGCCTAGGAATCATTTTCAACAACAGTAAAGGAGGGAGGAAGAGGGCTTTTAGCCTGCTTTTGGCTTCCCTACCCCTCCATAAATCCACATGCAGCTTGGGAGAGCATAAATCCATTGGTTCCCCCGGGTGCAGAGCCAGTGGAAGCATTCCTGCGTGCCAGGTGGACACCCCCATGAGCAAGCACTTCCAGATGACATATTGACATGGTCTCTTGATACACTACTACTGGGATTTATCCTGCTCCCCCCCCGCAACAGCGAACACCTGCAGAACTTCAAGCAGAGTGAAATATCATCTGTCATCACGCTGACCTTTCAGTGCCTGCCCTCTTTCTTGCATTAAATCATGCTCTGCAATTTTGTCCAGAATCTTTTGGGAACCATTTCTGTTCGTGAGGCAGTTCACGAGTCCACTACCCGCACTGGGACAGAGGCTCATATCCTGCGGTGACACTGCAGTGAAACAGAGCACAATTTTCAAATGGGACTTTTCAAACCTGTTGTCCATCTGTGTGCCCAAACAGGTGGAAAATATGAGCTAGATTGTGCAAACCAACTTCCATAATGCCATACTGACTTCTGCCACTTGAAAATTTGTCTCTCCTTTCCGAGGAGCACAAGTGGGCAGTAACATTCAAAACAAATCTTCCCTGCTATCCTAAATCTGCACAAGATGCCTGTATCAACTATTATTATTCTTAAATGTTTGGCACAGTAATCCCAGAATTGGTCTGGGGAAATATTTGCAGACAAGAAGTTTACCATATGAGATCATGGGGGTTAAAAGACCATTATTTGTATGAAGCCACTCTGTTTCCACTCAATATCGTAAAAAATAGTGAACAAAGAAACACCCAAAAGAAGGACTTGATAAATAGAAGGTTAGCATTTTATAGGGATTCACTGTGCCGAGCTGCAGTTTCACTTTACATGTTAAAATAATTGTTCCTGCTATATATTAAGACCAAACAAACACAACAACAAAAAATACAAACCCCACCACTCTCCAAGACCAAGGATTAGCTACCTGCCTACAGCCGCTCTTGAGCCTAAATCACATGAGCTGATTTATAGAGATCTCTTTCCTGAGAATCTGCGTAAGAATTAATTGCTTCCCAAAACAGCATCTGTAATTAACAGTGGTGCTTGATTTGCTTCGACGCAATACCAGCCACAAAACGCAGCCCTCTCTACCAAACCTTCCAAGTAGAAAGCTGTCGAGACTGCAGAGAATGGCAGATGAGAGGAGGCAGTGGGCAGAAGCTACGCCCCGTAAGAGACCCACTGCAGACTTGTTGGGGCAGAGGAAGAAGTCTATGGACAGACAGAGTTGCCACCAGTAATCCCTCCTCATTGCACATGTATTGCCTGCTGTGAGAAAGAAAAGAGGTTGCAAAACCACCTCTGCCTTTCCCTCCTTTCCTCTCACCATCGTAAGTGCCCCCAGCTGGGGATGAGCCTCTCCAGGACTCACCTCTTTTTACAGCAGCTCCCAGGGAAATCCGATGGATTTTCCCTTGGGTAGAGCCTGGTGCCCAGCCTGGCAAGCACTGCATTAAACCCTGAACTGGCAGTCAGCAGCAGCTGAGGAACACCAACCCACACAGAGCAGGACCGAGCCAGAGAAGCAGGGATTTGGAGCAATGAGCAGGTGTTACACAGCCAGTTGCCTTTACTACAACTGGCTGCACACACAATTATTACCAAGCAACTGAGGACCAAGGGAGAAACATCTCTTGCCCAAGAATGACTGAAGAGAGGAGACTCCTTAGTCTCCTCCTGGAGAGCACAGAGCAGAGGTGCTTAAGTGAGAATAGCTAATTGCTTGACAGATGGTAGGACTGTCTGCTGGTGCACAAAAGACTGTTTGTTCTACAACACTGGTCCAAAAATATCTCAGTCTTTCTCTTTTGGGAAAGAAGAAAAAAAAATTCAGAACAATTGGAGAGACAAAGTCTGCAACTGGCATACATTTTTTAAAGAGAATCATGAAAGATGCAAACAGGAAGACAAGTCATCCCATACCACAAAAGCACCTCAAAACACAATCAAGAAAGTACACGGGTAGCCCTCTCCATTTCCCAGTATTTTATCACCAGTCAAAGAAAGCTCTCAAAATTCTGGAGGTGAAAAATATGAAATCTCAAACAGGTTTTTCCTACCTGAGGCATCTCCAAGGGCATCATGAGTGGGCTGCTCAGCAAGGGGAGGCGAGCCAAGGATGGTGACAAGCAGGCGGGCACAGGGCAGCATCGCCCGCAGCACTGAAGGGAGCAGAGCAGGCCCAGCAGCAGCAGTCAACCTGCAGGGAAGAGGCAGGTCCAAGGTCAAGTGAGGAAGTCAATTTAGCAAGACATATCTGGGATTGGTAAGGTGTAAGGCTAAGCACAGGCAAGGACCTGGACTTAAATGCAGCTCCTGAGCCCCGACCAGGGTGTGTCCCAGCTCAGTCTCACACAGCTTTGCCCCAGCAGCCTGGTCCCAGATTACAGCTGCCCCATATCAGAGCTGATGTGGACACTGCTCAGGAAGGCAAACGAGAACACATGCTGGTGGAAGTCGGTGAAACCAGCATGAAGTATTTTGATTCTGAAAAGGAAGAGAAGCAATCCCCTTCCCTCTTCCTACTCCTTTAGGAGGCAGACTTCTGAGGGGAGATAATTAGAAAGTGAGTTTTATCCATGCAAACCTTTTTGCGTAATTCCTCGGTTTGACAGAAAGCTGCTGGCAGGAACAGTGGTGGTGGAGAAGCTGCAGCGTGCCCAGGCCAGCACCATCAGTCCTCAAGCACGCTGACAGCCCTTCAAGGTGTAAGTTGCAAACATGGTATTTTGGCTAACGAATCAGTGTAGCTCACTCTTGTCCCTCCTTCCCCTGCCAGCGCTCCAAATCCCCACACTGCTACTGCAAAGCAAAAGCTGCCCCAACCCCAGCGTGCCTCCAGCGGCAGCTCCGCTTGGCAGATACCAGGGGCAGGCAGGCTGCAGCGTGCCAGAACCAGCAGCAAGCGGCACGTCCGTACCTCACTCCGTGGTTTGCCTTATTTCATGTGAAGGTTCTGCACAGGGTTTGTGAAGGATTCAGAAGAGGAATAGATCTTTAAAAAACGATCAGCTGTTAAGAGTCACACAGCTGCGATCATAACCTCAGCAGGTAACCATCTATAACACTTTTTCCTGATCATCTTGTAACGGTCTATAAACACACACTAGTCATGTTATAAAAACATTAGACATTTCTTTCTCATTTATTAACTTATTATAAATGGAAATCTTGCATAAAAAGGAACTTGGTAATTATTCAAGTCTGCAAGCTTGATTTTCACTTTGCTTTTTTAACCACCACTTATTTTAATAAAAGGCACATTATCTATTTTGCCTCATTTCTTTTGAGCATTGAGAAATGTTCAGCTATATCCCCCTTCCCTCCTGCACAGCGGTGCAAAGCAGGATATAGCACAGCACATTAGAGACAGCACTCGCTGAGGGAATTGTTCTTTCTCGCTGCTCTCCTCGGAGAGAAAACCGCTGGTCCCAGAGGTCTGTGCTGGGAGACAGCTGGGAAAGGCAGGCAGAGGGCTGCAGGCAGGGGCGAGAATCTACTGAAAAGGTTATCAAGTCCAAGGCTGCGCCTTGAAGACTACAACATCTCCACTCAGTGGGGATCTAGGGGCAGGTGGTGGCAGCTGGAGTCCGCAAAGTGAGCAAAGGCACAGAGAGCAGCAGATTAGCATTCGTGATCCTGGTTTCTTGTAGATTCTCCAGAGCTTCCATATTTGCTGGAGGACCCACGTAGGCTGAAATCACTGACATTCTGTGAGAATGGACAAGGACCCCTCTCAGTGTCCTTGGTGATACTCCATGGTGAAATGTCCTCCCTCACCTTCTTCACTCGATTTCCACCCATCTAACCTGGCACCTCATTAAACACTTCTTTTCCTGCTCGACAAAGGTGGCTTCCTTTGCCACCATGAACAGCAGAAGGACTTTTACAATGAAGAGATTCCTCTTAACAGGCCCTAGAGCTGATGGCTCCCAAGTGGAATTTTTGGACAATAGTTCATTCAACCACTTTCATCCTAGCCTATTCACATTCCCTCACATCTACCTTTTAAAAATCCAATATTTCTGTGCTGCTGTCTTTGAACATTTTCACCTCAGTACCTCAAACAAATCCAATGGTATAATGACCATTTTCTCTCACATGAAGGGTCTATCTTTTGTCACTTGCTGTTCATTTCCAACCACTACAGCTTCTGATCTTATTGATTGCTGAAGAAAAAGCAGCAAGAAAACAGTCTTGAAATAAGCACCTGAAACATCCATGCTTCCCCAGTCATTCTGTAATTCTTATTCCAGTCAATAGCAGGGTTGTTAAAAGCCTCCCATGACTACTGTGCTAGGTTCTTAATGAACCTGCAAAAACACTGGGTGCTCTGCCCTCCCTTTCTGTCCTGCAGGTCTGTTATAAGCTCCTCTTCTCTTTGCCCACCATTTTTATTTTTCTCCTCCAGTTCTCTTTATTAGAGCAGCCGAGTCTGTCTAATCTGTTTGTACTGCAGACCAGCTCACGCATTGCTGTTACCCCTCCTTTCCTATTGAATCTTCTCCCTTCCACGGGCTCGGTTCTGAGGCAGCGGCAGCGCCGAGCACCTGCTGTCAGCAACGTGACCTCTGCACGTGTGAGTATGTACGGCACGCAGCGGAAGCGCGTCTTTGCTGGGTTGTTTTCCCTCCAGTTGCAAACACTGAAATTACTGCTGTGTTCATAACAAACCCTTTATCACTGTAAGAAGGAAAATATTTTAAGTGCTTTAAGAAGTAGTGTACACTGTACAGAAGTTTGATCATGCTCTGAAAGAAGGCTGGTGGTTCTTCTACAGTGCGATTACTCACACAAAGCATTCAAGGAATATGCTGGGACTTTTCTCATACATGGCCAAAGGGAACTCACAGCACGACCTGAACTGTTTCAAGTGTATCAAGTCATTCATATCTGAAGTCTGATACTTATATACATATCAAGCAGCATCCTTCCAGGAAAAGAACCTTCACTGATTTCATGGAGACTACTCAAAGGGTAAATTGCTACTTCAGGTCAGTAGGCCCATGAAATTTTGGCTCACTCGTGAATTTCTGAAACTCTTTGCATTACTTTTTCTTGTGTTTAAAATATAACATAAGGAGAATAGCAAACCTCAAACATTTTTGCTCTTTGTGAGAATGCAGTATGTAATTTTATAATTTCAGGTTAATGATTAAGATTCATAATTATTTTCTATTATAGAAAATCAGACTTTATTTTCTTATCTTCAGAGTTGAAGTTAAAATTGCTTTAATAATGAAATCCACTTTTCATTTGTATTCCATTTCTTCTGCACTCTCATTAATGATTCATAATTTAAGAATCGGGAGTGATTAATGGCTGGCTACACCACATAATGCTGTTAAGGAACAATGATGCAATTCCGAAGGTTTAGAGGCTCCCCTCATTCCACGTGACACACGTTAACCTGCACTCAAACTAATCTGCTTCATCCAAATTCAGGAGGCAGCAGGCTACGGTCCAAAAAATCCCACTGGAACTTACAGGAACTTACTAGAGGAAAAGCCCAGCAAATATCGTGATACAAAAGTCAAAAAGAAAAGCAGAGAGAGTGTTAAGATTTGCCAGCAAGCTTAGGAATCCAGCCCGGGCCCGCAGCAAAGTGTAATACACTGCTGCACTCCTGTGCGGGAAGGACCGATGACGGCCATCGTGGCTTCTGCCTACCCCAGAAGGAGAAGCCGCAGCAGCTGGCCCCGGCCAAACAGGGAGTTACTTCCCCACATTTTCAGCTAACCTGTGTGGGCTCAGTGAGATGGCTGAAGAGCTCAAATGCTCGTCTCCTGCTTGCCTTCTCCTTCATGGCACTTCACTGTCCGCTCCTCTGACAAGCAAGTCATTTTCTCTCTTCCCTTCTCACCCCGGTGATAAGGCCACTCCATGTGGATGAGCATCACAGGGAAGCAAAGGAACATCTTCTCTTCCCCTATTGTCTGACTCAGCTGAACGGACAACCTATGTTTTGCCTTCAGTTGTGCAGCCTAGATGAATAAAGAAGTTCGATGGAAAGCTGAATTTTCAGTTTTTCAACCTGTATCTTCTTGAAAGGGCAAATTAAAGAGTTCTAATACTGTTCTGTATGCTTTGCAAAAAGGCCGTCATTGCAAAACACTAATCTGGTGTATGCTCTTGATGTAGTGCATCCGGCACTGTGCACGGAAGCCCAGTGATTGATCTTCACCCCTTCCCAGTGGAGGGATGGGACGACAGAGGTGCTTTGTTAAGGACATACAGAGCAAAGATCCAGCAGTATCTGCTGGATCTGACAGACAGCGCCTACAGCTTTTGTCTCATGGTTCCCGAGTCTAGTTGAGCTCAAGCCTCCTCGCATGTCTAACAGAGAAATAAAGTGGAAGAGAGCAAGGAGTGCTGTGAAATATGAAGTATACAGCTGGAGAGCTTCTCTCTTAGACATAAGAGTACCCTACCCTCAGCACAGCATCCTAGAGCATGCAGAAAGAAGCCGCTCCCAGCAGAATCTGAGATGCACAGAAGTAGCCACAACGACCTTTCCTGGTTCATCAAGGATATTTTGATGATGCCTTATCATTTGACCTTAAGATCAAATTATAACAACTTATAATGCAATTTACAGATGCAGGCCCTAAAATGCAGCATCAGCACATTCAAGCCAGTGCTGCTGAGGGGCTCTCTGCGTTCCTCCAGCACTGCATAAAGCCACCTGTATGCTCAGCTTTTCCTAGGGGACTTGACCTACTGCTGCAAAACCAGCCTTAAGCCCAAGGCCACTGAATTTGCAGAAGTGAGGTCTGCAGCTCTGAGGAGTGAATCTAATGATCAGTTCTGACAAATCTATACCCAGACACTGACCACTGAATCCACCGAGGGGGTTAGGGTGGGGTGAGGGTGGCCAGGTCAGGGGCAGATTTTGCTGCAGTGCTTCTATCAAAGCTTGGTAATAAGGAAGGAATGGCTAGGTTATTATATACATATTTATCATGCAACCAAACATACTGCAGGTGTTACTAGTTGCACTGCACTCAGCTGTGTATAAGCAGTTTGAGATTCCACAGCACTTGTTTTGCTTACCATATTCTTTATCTCTACCGACTGCCATCCTAAGAAAAATACAGATGATCTCTTATCTCCTCACTTTCCAATGTCAGTAGAAGCGTTCTCCTCTCTCCCTAATACTCAGACTATATATAAACTTTCCATGAGCAAACACCAAGCTCCAGAGTTTTCCAGACACCTTTCTTGTTAAAAGCTTGCCCACACGGATGGTAGGAGAAGGCGGGCCAGGGCTGAATCCAGTGTTGCACTGAAATAATGCACTGAAGAAGCTAACCTTGACTTGCAAAATAGTGGTGGTGATAGGTAGTAAAAATTGAGGTTATTTGCCTTATTAAGGATTTACAGAGCCAAGAAATGCAAGTATATTGGTAATTTCTAAGAATACCAGCCACAGGGGGAGTATTGCCTCACTATTTTGGCTCTCTAGACAATAAGCAATGACAAAGTCCTTTGCTCAGGAGACATTTGATTCAGTTTTTGTCAATTTAATTTTCTGGGAATTAAGAAAACGATTAATTTCTTATTTAGTTTTCATTTAGCTCCTATAGGAGTTGTCATTCTACCACCACTTTTGCTAGAACAGGGAAGACAACTGTCTTCAAGATCTACTGCTGTGTACTAATTGATGACTTAAAGCGTCCCCCATCACCTCCCCAAAAAATGAAGAGAAATGATGTGTTGAAGTATTGCCTTAGTGCCTTCTTAAAAGTGCTGCTAGCTAGGAGATGAAAAGACAACTTGATTAGCATCCCCTGAGATTCTGCAAATAGGCACACAATACATCAGCCACACTGATGAGGATGAGCCAAGTTTGAGTGTCATCACGGTGAGGAGCATCCTATCCTCATAATTCAAGTGGGTAAAGGGGATTCATTCAGGTGATCAGCTCATTTACTACTGCATCTGCCTGACTTCACACTACCCTTCACATCAGCGATCGTACAGCCAGGAAGGGCTGCAATCACTGAGATGTTCCCTGCATAACTCAGCCTTTGTGTTTGCTCAGTTCTTTTCTGCAGCAGTTCATAGCTTGGACTACAGCAGTCAGATTTACTCTTCAAACTGCCAGCAGTGAAGAGCTCAAGCACACTTTTAGAAAGATTTTTCCGGGTATTAATTACCCCTACTGCTAAATATTTGTCAGCCATTTTTAACTTCAAAATTTTTAACATGTCCAGCTACATCCACTAGATCTTGGGTCTTCTCATACATTTACTGGTTGAAATGAAATCTGTTACCAAGACTGGATCCTCACACAGCCACTCAAGGAGAATATCGTGCTCCTTTTCCTCATTCCACTCCACTTTCTGGAGTCATAATTTTGGAGGCACAATTTCCAGTCCTTTCGGTGATGTTCCCATGCTGCCGCCCCCACCCTACCTTCCCCTGCCAGGAGAAAGCCCTGCAGGCAGCAGAGGAGCGACCTCGCAGCTGCAGCAAAGAGGCCGAAATGCCGTGATGGCGAGCAGGAGGCGGCGTTGGCCTGAGAGGTGCCCAACGAGAAGCGAGGCATCCAACGCCCCCAAAAGGGTCCCTGGGACTGACCCACTCAACGCAGGGCCCACCTCTGGTGTTCCTCCCCCAGGAACAGCCCAACAACCCGGATTCACTCCCGGTTCCGACCCTTCCTGACGCAAGTCCTGAGAGCTGTGCACGGCACATCCTGCCTGCACGGGCCCGTAGTTGGAGCAGGCAGGGAAAGCCAAGGAAGCTCCTTTGACTTGGGCAGGCAGAGAACTTTTTCTCAGGAGTGGGATTCCCAAATATCAAGCAATTCTGTTTAACTTTTAGATTTTGGGGAAAGAGGGAACAAACAGAAAGCCTCTGTCCACGTTCAAACTGGTATGCTGCCTTCTTTTTTCCAAGGCATAGAAATATACATTTTGCCACGTTACAACGTGCTGCTGTCGCTTCCGCCTGCAGCAGTGATCTGGCCTTTCAATTATTTATAGCTCCAGAGCTGCCATGACATCTGCAAGCTTTGGTCAGTCACTTCAGGTTGTCTCTCAGGTCACTGAAAAAATATCGCGGGATCTCCCTACCAGCACGGTAATGACTTGGCTGCTCTCAGAGTTCAGCGCCTCCCAGCCAGAAATAAAACTTCACGGGAATGAAGGTCATCTTGTACCGTTTCTCAGTCAAAATATTCCAAGGTACCAAGTAAAAGTACATTATACAAACATTATTAATTTAATCAAATAAGCTTATAATACTATCAAAAAGCTAGTCTAACAGGATCCATTTTTTCACAAGCCATTACCAAGCAGTATTAAAGAACTTACATATTTTAACCGTTTATTACAAGATTTATGTATTTGTCCTCCTTTTGTTTTGTCGGAGTCTGATATCAAGTTGACTTACATTTACTTGAATTTTATTTACATAGATAAATCCATTTCTGCTTTTCGAATTCTGAAACATCAATTTCCCTTTAGTGTTTTGAAACTCTCTCACGGTTCTAGGAGTTTTGAAAAACAAAGCACCGCCAACAAACCCCAAACAAATAGCCCCATAACATCAGTCTTTGGCAAGCTCCTTTACCACAACAGGATGCGAGTTAACCTACATTTGCCGAACTCAAGAAGTGTAACTTCTGTGCTTGAGGTTTAACACACTCTTCATTGTGAGAGATGAAAATGTCACATTCTCACATGAAAAGGATACATCATCTTGCCTTCCCTCAGTTAGAAGATGGAAATATCTGCTGAAAATTGCCTCTTCTATGCTCTCACTAGCAGCGTTACCATTCCGAGGAACGGACTGTAGTAACTGCTACGTATTTCTTGTGTTTTAATACACCTTCAGCGCCCCCAACCAGGTCTTCCGATTGTCCTGCTGATGACTTAGACTTCAATTTTTGTTACTTCTCCTCTCCCTGAATTCCCAGTAACTGGTTTATGACCCACCATCTTCCCCTTTGTTCCATTTGTTCTGTCTCAGACACTTTTAAAACATTTTTCCTTTCTAGTTACTTCACACTGCCCCTAAATCAGGCTCCTGGTTTCTCAGTGATAGTGGCCCTCTTTTTGACTGTGATGTTTTGGGGAGCTTGTAAGACCAGCTAAACCAGTTCCAAACCCCTCATGTGCTCTGCAGTTTTACTTCCAGCTCCTTACGACTGTGCCTCAAAATTATCTGCAGTGCCATGAAACCAGCAGTGCTAAACCATCCAGGGAATATCCTTTGGTTTCGGACTTGCAGATTAGAAGTGGGATCCAATCACTGAAAATATCTGTTTTACACTCACCTCGGTTTCACAAGTGCCTCCCCGCTGGACGCCAGACTTTCTGATTTTTATGCTGTCATTGAGAATAGTCAGAAGCGGCAAAAGTGTTTTAGCACCAGCAGCGTGAGCACCACTCCGACTGAAGCCTGCTAGGAGTACGCAGCCTCTTTCACCACCGACATGACAGATGGCTGCCTGCGAAGCTGGCCAACTTGTTTTCTAATGCCAGTGGGAGGGCTGTAGCAGCCATTAACTAGTACTCCATCTTCTGCTCCCTCTGTTAGGACACTGATTTACCAGCATTCATGACAATTTCTTTCAAAGTCTTGATGACTCACTAACAGGGAGGGTAATATCTGTATTAAGCACGGCTCCTGCTTCTCTTTTGCCCTTTAGGCCCTTTCTAAACAGAAAAAGGATAGGAGTCTCGGCAGCCGAAGTCACCTGGAGGTAATGTGCCTTGTGTACTGCATGACTGCCTGCATGCTGCTCTACAGCCAGGAATTTTAGTGTGTATCAGCAATTGTATCAAACAGAGACTGGAGCAACAGGGAGTTTTCAGGAAGCCCAGAGGAACTGAGTTCAGTTATCTGGGGTATCTAAGTCACTCGGGCTCTCTTAAAAGTCTCCAGGTGACTGCCTAGTGAAGGAGCACAGCATCTGCCCCCAGAGGGGTACCTGCAACACAGAAGGAAAACCTCGCTCCAAGACCAGAGTGGGCAGAGAGCCTGCAGGGGTACGCCTGCTTCCCTCTCAGTGCCAGCGCTCTGCCAGCCCCTGATCCGTGACAGGGATTCCTCCCGGTCCCACTGCGCTGAGCATGTTCTTTAGGGTACAGATCAACTCTCTCCTCTGTGAACCCCATTGACTTTGCAGGCTGGTTGAAGGTGGGAGACCTGGATCTGTATTGGCAGCCCTTCCTCCATTCTGGTGGTGATGTTTCCATGCCACAAACGGGCTGGGCAGATTTACAGAGGGACAGGGAGCACATCGCAGCAGGTGTTGCCGTAGCGAGCCTGTGCTTCCTCTGCACGTTACGGCAGGGTTTGCTCAGCACACACAGAGAAATAGGAAGATCTGCTCAGCTCTCATGCAAAGACAAAGCTGGTGGACAAGGGATGGGTTCCTTGGGCTGCTAACACGGTTCCCAGTGGAGAAACTCCATGTCCAGTGTCCTTCTAAGGGGATTCCCCATCCTATGTCATCTTGTACTTCTTTGTCTGGTTACCTTTGGTTTCATACCCTAAAGTCAAATCTTTACACCTGTGATGGAATGACCACGTATAGTCCCTTTGTGCAACAGAAACCTCTGGCCCAACCCCTCCTAAGAGTCCCTGCAGCCTCTGAGGCAGGGAAGGATTTAGAGTCACACCGTAATCCAGGCTGGAAGAACCTCCTGCTTCAAAGCAGGGTCCACAAAGAGATCAGATGAGGTTGCTCAGTGCTTTAGCTGAACTGGGCTTGAGCACCTCCAAAAATGGAGACAGCACAGCCTCCCTGGACAACAGGTCCCAATGCCTGACTGTCCCCGTGGGGAAAACGTTCCTTTTTATATCCAGTGAGACCCTCTCGTGTCTCAGTCGATGTCTGTTGTCTCTTGCCTGCCATGCACAACTGTGAATTGATTTGTGAATCTTACAGCCACACACACGCAAAGTGAGATGGGGAATGGAGGAGGGATGGAAGGAACAGGGCAGAAGACACCAGGGATTGTGCAGTCTCCATAACAGCGATCCCTCTCCAAGGTTAGTCCCCCTCAGCACCCCGTGCTTGCACTCAAAGTCTGCAGGGGTGCTGGTATCGCTGCACTGCTCATATGGCAAGGAAAAAAAAAAGACACACAGAGGCACAGCCTTGACAAAGCCTGTCTCAGGGGGGAACCATAGTCTCATTTACAAGCAACCGATTAAACAGATCTGCTTCTTCATTTACTTCATGCATATTGACAAAGGCATTTTCACAATTCCCCTTGAAGAGACATGAATCTTTTTTGCAAGACAAACACTAAGCACCATTTTAGAGCCTCTCCCACTGAGCATCATCTTCCTATAAACACATTAGCAGCTACGGATTGCAACGAAGCAGCAGAAGGACTGACAGTGAAAGGATCCAAAGGGGGTTGCTAACTCTTCAGAGATGTCCCAGTGTTAGATTTTTCACTTTGACATTGCACTTTATAATCTTCTTCAAAGATTACTATACACATGTACATAGTTATTTATAACCGCATCCATTAATCACTGCTAACTGCGGCACGCAGCTCGCAGCCCCAGCACGCACAGCTCACTGTGCTTCCCCCACGGCTGTGAAGCAGCAGCAAGCAGCCTTGCAGTTAAACAAGCGATGGCTGTAACATGACAAAGTGGTGCGAGACAGGCCATTTAAAGTCACATTTAACATTTCAGTTAGCCTTACCACAGGTGGCAAATTCTCCTTTGCATTATTCATAGTAATGGTCAAATTTAAAGGGGAATGACAAAACTAGGAAGAAAAATAGGCTGTGTTCTTGAACTGAAAGACAGCTAGAAGGAATTTCTTTTCAGGGTGTGCATGTTTCTCCCCTTTTATTTAATTAACAGTTCGGGGTACAGCCCCGGCGTGGCATAATGCCTATGGCCTGAGCTAAGGGCAGAGAGCAGTGCCGAGCCAGGCCTTCCTGTGCTTCTGAATTCCTCACTGACCCACCTCTAGCCTCTGAATATCTTTATGAGGATGGAAGGGCTCCGGTATCCAACAGGGGCAACCAGAAATGGTGGCTGCCGGTTCTTCAGGAAGCTCAGTCCATTTCACAGCGACCTCTGCCTCCCAGCCCATGCCAGGCTTTGTTAGCGAGCTGCAGTCACCACTCCCGTCACGTCTGTGGCACAGCCCAGATGCCCTGGTGGCAGTGAACGTGGTGCTTCACACTGCGCTCCGTGCCAGAGTCCCTGGTGGCAATGACCCATCCACCAGGCCTCGGGCGGCTGCGCAGTGATGGGTGCACACCATCCAGGGGACCTCGCAGCCACACTGTCCCGTGCAGGCTCACAGGCCCTCGGCAAGAGAGCCCCCGCCCCCCACCAATGTGCCTTTCGCAAAATTTTAATCATACAGAAAGTCTGAAATTGTGGTTTTGTAGAGAGGAGCTTCAGAAACCTTAGAAAACCAGTACAGAAGCCTAGTACTTCTGTTGCTGCCACCAGAACCTGTAATCTCCTCTTTCTGTCAGCAGAAAGAGGATTTGCATCCTCATGTCCAGCCTGCTCCTACAAATCTCCACTGACTGAAGACTCCGTTGCTTTCCTGTGCGATCTATTGCAGCACACAACTCTCCTGCTTGATGCTTTGCTCTAGCTCTCCCCTGCTCTAAGCCTCAGACCTTTTATCGTTCGCACAGTCAATATGCAGGGCAGTTTATCTGTTGTATTCAGAATCCTTACATACATGAAGATTAGAGACTTCCTTCAGTTTTACCTTTCCTGGATTTTCAAATCCCAAATCTACCCTCATCAGCTTACAGCATCTTTGCATTGTTGGCTTTATCCAAAATAATTTTCATGGTCACAGTCTAATCTGCAACAGAGAGAAATGCCCACTCCTAAACCATCATTATCATCAAGTTCAGCAGAGCCAAATGGCATTGTGCCACTTCCTCCTGCTGAGCTGCAGAATTTTCAGAGTACTGAAAGAGGCTGACACGTGCAGGTAATGGGAAATTACCCCAAAATTCAATTACTGCTGTGTGCCACACCACTTTTTAGACCTGCTGGCTAAGCACCTTGCCAGCAGTGAGGATGAAATGGGTCTGATGACATGATTCATTGACATTACACTGGGTTTTGGATCCAGAAATGTATTCATCAGTTTATAAGGATAATATTCACAAGCACAGACCATCGTCATGACGACTTCCCCTCTCTTAATTACGTTCCTCTGTTTTGTCCCAGAAGTACTGAGTTGAGCCTTCTGTAATTAGCAAGAAGCACAGTACATGTATTGGTTTTACTCTCCTAAGCATTACCTAAGCCATGCCATAAATTTTATTACAGTGGAACAGCAAACATCAGACATGGCAATGTTTGAAAAAAAAAAAAAGTTATTTTGGAGAAGAAGAACAAACAAGATCTAAGAGAATAATGTTCTGTAGATTACAAAAACGTGTTTGACTGTACAATCCCAGCTGAAAGCTATCAGGTACTGCCAACATACCCAAACCAATTACTGATAAAGCTACTATGAAGTATGGATTAGTAAGAACTTGGAGAAACCATCTTGGCATGAAAGCTCTCCTCACTCTTTCTCTTTCAACGCTTGCCAGGGAAATGAACCCATGGAGATGTAATTAAAAGCAACAGAAAAAAAACTTCTAGGAGAAAAACCAGCCATCCAACCAAACAAGAAGCCATATTTAAATCTGTTACGTCAAACTTTACAAAGTCATTTTTCACTCCTCTCTCCTCCAGGCTGGTCTCACAGATAAACAATTGAAATTAACGTAGCAATATCACCAGTTTTTCAGACTTTTATTTCATTTCAGGTCCAAAAGACAACAGGGTTCACACGAGTTTCTGTGCCAAAAGATACTCATTTGCCAAATGGCATCCTTGATAAGGAACCTCCCTGTAACAATTTCAATGCATTAAAAGGTACAGAAAATATAATTCTGCATTAGCAGGCGACACTAGCGAGGACCTAAAACCTCTGGACAGTAGAAATGTAGATTTTCCTCTGGTCAGATGTCAGTGTAGTGGTTGTTCTCATAACATCTGCTCAGGATAGATGGCCGTATTTTGGAGCATCTGGAACATTCAGACCCTGGACTAACGTAATGGCCTTTCAACCTAGCAATATAAGATTTACTACCTGATAAATTCTTCTGTGAATTGTAGTAAAAGGAGGAGAGTAATCATAACGTTCTGGTGATCAGATTTGCTCTTTTTTTTACCTACAAATACAGACAGCTGTAGAAATATCTACAAATTTGTACAAAAATTTCAGGACTATTGTACTGTGTAAGCTGCTGATCCCGAAAGATTTCCCCTCTGGGAGAACTGCAGTTGGACAGTCAAAATGGATTAATATATAATTCTTTCATCTTGATTTTCTGCCAGAGGGAGTGAGTAGAAGTTGCTGAGAAACAATTACAGCTCCTCATGTCTTTTATCAAAACCACGTATATTATTTATGTTACAAGTATATTATTTATGTTATCAAAGGTGACACCCCACTGAAATTGCATGGCTGAAGCTCTCCACTCAGTACCAGACAAGCCCTTCTTTGGTGTGTGACTATGGTAGCTTAACTCGTAGGACCAAGTTACATCCATTTCAAACGGCCCGAAACTGAGGCTTTTCCATTTCCTGAGATGGAGAAACTCAATTTGTATTGTCATACTGCATTGAATGTGCCTTGGAATGAGGGAAGGAAATTTTCTCTTTCCGAAGACACAGGAAAAATAGCGTTTCTGGGTGGCTGGGGTTGCAAAAAGTCATTCTGTCTGCAATTTCTGTTGTTCTTACCTGGACTAAACAGCTAGGGGATGATTACTAAGGGGAGGAGGGAAGAGAGAGGCAGGCAACAATAGTAAAAAATGTGGTTGCCATGCCAATAGGACAAGTTGAGAGTGAAAAAGGAGCAGGTCAAGCCAGAGGAAGAACAAATTTGGCACCTGTGATTTTTTAACTGCTTCTGATAGGTAATAAAGGCCTGACTGCCTAATCTCTCACCTCGCTGAATAGCACAACAGTATTAAAAGACATGCTGCAAAATACAACACACGACTTCAAACGCTGCCAGCAATCAGGTCAATGTGCCCTTCGTGTCACTTGGTCCTAGCTTCACAGCGATCCCCAACAGCAGCAGACCTACGGACCCTGCCCCCAGACTCATGGCCAGCTGTGCTCCTCTCCAGAAGGACAAGCACATGGCTGCGTTCAGCGCAGCTCAGGGACTCGCAGCTTTCCCATCCAAACGCACTCAGGTGCAGCTTCTGTAACAGCCTTTGCACGGACCGATGGCAGCGACGAGAAGAGAGGCTGGTCTGCAGGGACCAGGGAAAGGACAGCTCAGAACCAGGCAGAGACCGGTCCTTTGTAATCCAGGACACAGCCTTCCACCTGATTGCGGACAGCGAAGTCCTGCCTGCAGGACTGCTGTCCTGCTTTACCTGACAGCAGACTATACAAGTTGCCTCAGCAGGGGCTATTAGAGCAAGCTTAGTGGGCTATTGAACATCAGTGTTAGATACCTCGCCTGCTGCGTGACTAACGGATAGCAGTCAAAACCCGCTAATTATTACAAACATCTGTCTGTCGAATACTTCATACACAGCATGGTGCCTCTGGAACAGATGCAAATTCCGTCTAGAGCAGGCAAATGCAAATAAAGTGCTGGAGAGGATACCTATGGTGAACAAATGTACTGCTGCTTGGCTGCCTTCTCCTCCAGCAAAACAGCACACACGCCTTCCTTTCACTCATGAAAGTTAGATCTTTGCGGCAGGACAGCGGGGAGCATCACGCAGAGGCAGCAGGGATAGAACGCCAGGCATTACCAGGAGGTGGAAGAGTCAGAAGGCAAGTGACTCTTTTTTAACAAGTCCACATCCACCTACGGGTTTTTTCCTCGTTTGTTCACTAAGAAAACATAAAGGTGAAACCATACTGCTCCCCATCAACCTGCAGGCTGGTGTGTCAGCCCATCTCAAACATTACTGGCTAAGCTGCTGCCTCGATGAACACACTGGAGTGCAAATCATGGGTTGGGAGGTGAGATGTGATCTGAATCAGGCTAGAGCTGCTCACCACAGGCAGCTTAGGTCAGATTGTGTCACTGTGATCTGGGAGGTCCCTTCATGTATAAGCTGTCGTTCTTTTCTGCATTTACAGTCACAGAATCGTTTTCAGAACTCTAAATGAATACTGATACTTTAAAAAGGCAAGGGGGGAAAGTACTTAATTATATTTGCCGCCTTCTTACTGTTAAACTTTTCTTTAACTAGAAATGTTTAAAGCTCTGCAAAGTGAATGCCCAAATGTCACAAGCAAAACTAAATGCAGCTGCATTGTTCTGGTTTTCACACAGTCAATCAGAATAACATTAATTGCCTGCTCTCATTTCGAAACACTTTTGTGATATATCAGCATTAGAGTCAAGTAGATATTTCCCAGTAAAGCACTTCTCCAGCTGAAAAACCTGTCAATGAACATAAATTTTCCAAGGAAATAAATTTATTTGGACTTTGTGTTGTGATTTGCTTTCTAATAAAATGTAGAGTTCTGATAAAATTATAAATTAAATTTCAATATTTTGACTCAAGCTTACTTTCAATTTTTTTTGTTATAAGAAAAAATTGTTAGAAATCAAATTCAAAATGAATAGCTTTGATTAAAATGTATTAACTATTGTGACCCCCTGCCCTTTTAAATTGCCACTGCATTAGAAGCTCTGCGAAGACAGAAAATAAAAATTGACATTTTGGCATTTTGCATAAAAAGGATTCACATGTGGGTGCAACTGAGGAGACAGCATTAGGTAGATAACACTAGCTGAAAGCGGTAGTGCTTTGGTCTTTCTTCAGCGAATACTTCAGACAGCTAATCAAATACTCAAATTTAAGCAAGTGCTTACGTGCTTTGTTGAGGAGAGTGATTTGAGCACATTCTGAAGGTTAATCATGTACTTCACATGCTTTGCTGAATTTATTCATGTGGGTCTGATCCAAAGTCCTTGAAGTCAATAGGATTTTTTTCTCAGTGAATTTGTGTATCAGACTTTAGAAGCAGCAGCTAATTTTTTCTCTCTTCAAAAATCTTTTTCTCCATAAAGAATATTTTAAAACAGTCTGGTATGAACTATTAGTAGAGTACAAAACATTAGCATAGCAATTATTATGTTTAAAAAGGAATACAATATCATTCCTTCTCATTTTTCTTGTTAGGCATCTGTTGGCTTTTTTTAATTAAAATTATCTGCACTCAGATTGTCCATAGAGGATAAGGAGCAATAGAGTCAAAATGATAAGTTATGGAATGTAAATTTTAATTAAAAAACCCCACTCTGTTCACAAAAACAGCAAAGTAATTATGTAACTAAACTATCTGGTATTTAACCAGCCTGTTACGTGGTGGTTCCCCACAGGCCTCACAAACGACACAGAAATCGCTGCGTGGCCCTTCCTCAAAGTAACGAGGGGCGATTTCCGCAGCCCACGCAGGTGCTCAGAGCAGAGAGAGACGAAGAGCGGCTGCTTCCTGACGTTAAGGGTGCTGATGTTAATGATGATGTACTATGCACAAGAAATATGGAGGAGTCAGGTTTCAAGTTACGAGCCCAGAAAGTTTAGTGTGCCCCGTTGATCTGTGACGGGGAGCTGGGGACACTACCCGTGGAAGCACCATCTGGAGGAGTAATAGCACGTATTATGGAAATATGAAAGCCATCTTCAGCCCGAGAAAGATTCTGACAGCAGCATTTTGTGATCCACGGTCTTGACACCACATCACCACATCTGACAGATGTAGTAAATCCTCTTGGTTATTAAGTGTGTACGGGCAGTTAACCATAAGTAGCTGTCATTTACACAGAAAACACACGTGGTCAACAGGTATCGCAGTGACATACCTATAGCCACGAGTGCTCATCAAGCAGTCGTACCTGGTAAATTCTAGTGTTGAAAGAACACAGGAAACTCACCAGTACTGAGTGTTCTATACACTTCCAGACACTACAGGAAGAGCCATTTTAATGGACTTCTGGAGTGTGGAAACTGCATAGCAAATACTCTTAGTCCACCAGTGATGCCTGACTGGTATCTTTAACACTTTAGAAACTTTCACAAACATGTATGAGCAAGTTTGAGTAACGCTGCCAAGCCTACATGATCAATGCAAGGACATAGGAATGAGCTGCCAGAAGAACAGAGTTTCTGTGCAGACCTCTTCACCCTGAAGCTCAGCATTGGTTTGACTCCATGCTCCCAAAAGGCAGTTGCTGTCTAATTCTGCTCCCATTGAAGTCAACATGGAGAGCTTGGAAAACACCAGGCACAAGGAAGAAACCTTCTAGAAGTCTAGTTCAGGTAAGAAATTGATCTAAAATGCAGAATAAAATACCTACAATACTTACAGTGATACTGTAACACAAATTGCCAGGCGTATTCTCCACAGTTGCACTGGGGATGGCGAAGCTGAGAGAATTCCCTGCTGTGAAAACCAGAATTGAATACAGATACAGAGAACAAGGCAAGATTTTGTGGCTCAAGAATCCCAGAAGTCCTAGCTAATACCATAAGGATAACAAATTCAATAGATTTGAAACAAAAAAAATGACCTGTGTGATATCTAACCTCTCCCTCAACAGTGTAAGTCATAAAAAGTTACCTAGTGAGATTTTAACAGTAGCAAATGGAAGATTCCTGCATTTACACTTTGTACTGGTGACCACTCAGAACCTTCTGAGCTGATATCCAAGTGTCAAACGGATCTCACAGGAAGCACCCTTGGTCCCTGAAAGGTTACAAACAGGTATAGAAGAGAGGTAGGTAGCAACCAAGGCACTGCAGGTGTAACCCTGGTCACTTCTTTAAGAGACAATGGTAGAGAGGTATTGGTGTTGAATGGACATTAAAAAACCCAGAATGACCCCTTTCCCCCCAGCTCACCGTCAGTCAGTCTCCACTAACCATGAGAACAGAACAAATGCAGAACCTTACAGTACCAGGCTGCTTTGAAGTGCTTTTGACAGACACAGTCCAGCTTCCTACAGGAAAGATTAGAAGCTTTCTGCCCATGCTTTTTTGGGTGCTCCTGAGCACATCAGTGCACACACCTGCTTTCCACAGCATTTTTCCCTACCCTATCAGAGCACCAAGGGAAAATATCGTCGTTCGTCTCCCAACCCATCCACCACTACCGAATCCAATATCATCCAGCAGCAGCCAGAGAGCAGGGCAAGCTCAAACCACCACTGCTTTGCCAAATTTCAAATTCTTTGAAATTTCTTAATAGCCACTTGATAGATGTGAGTGGGTATTTAAAGTGCACTACGATAATGATTGTTGCAACTTAAACACTGTTAAACCCTGCTGCAAAGAGTTCTTATTTTCCCTGAGCTTGAGAAGTCTACACCAGCCATGTGATAACATGTTTGAATGGTGTCACAGGCCTGTCTGTACTGCAAGTTTTCAGAACGTATTTCTGATGTTTCCTCCCTACATACAGAAAATCAATGCACAGGAAGGAACGGGACTTCACAGAGACTTAAACAGAGTCTTTGCTGCCTGCTTATTCTCTCTCCACCACAACCCAAATTAACACAAAACTAATTAACAGTGTGGTAGTATCTCCTTCAGCATTGCATACTCCTCTCACACAAGAAGAGATTTTTAAGATCATACGCAACATACACGTGGTGACTTTTGCCAAAGCAGTATCAAATCTCCTCTACAATGGGCACAGTGGACAGCTGTAAAATACGGTATTTGTAACACCTGCAATTTGCTTTTCATTGTGGCATTTCGAGTCGCATTTGATTTAGAACTGAAATACTGCCACACAGAGATTAGAGCAGCAAATATTGTTAATTTACTATGAGTTGTAAATTATTTTTTTTATGTTAGAAAATAAAAGTTGTTCTTCATTAACTGCTTCCTCCCCTCCTTTACAACAATGGTTTTATTTTGTTCAGACACAGATATGATCACTTAATGGCACAAAGGCAACTCACATGAAAGGCAAAAAGGAAAAACAAAGAAATTAAAAATACCATTCTTTAATAGTTCCTAACTTAGGCACATCTAAAAGCTCTAATGTGCAGCTCTGATCTCCGGACTCCCTGTCTAGCCCATTCCCCTGCAGCTGAGGGACATGAGGACGTGCTCTCCACTGCCTCTGAAATATCCAGTACAGACCAGTTTGAGCGAGTCTAAGAGAAAGAACAAGCAGACCACAGGTTTTAATATTCTGATTCTGCCTCGAAGGCAGATAAGCTCCAATCGTAGCTACATTTCAGTGAACTTGTTGCAGTGGAAAGGAAAAATTATTTCAGCACCAGAAAATCCAGAACTGCTCCACAGATACTAATTCAAAACTGTCGCCTACCCAGATGAGTGCTTAGGAGAAATAAAATTAAGCTCTGAGCTTGCAGGTAATCACATTACACATTACCAGAAAGCCATTGCTTGCTTGGGTTTCATTCTAACACACCAGCTTCACTCTCATGATTTATGGAACTGCAGAAATCTCTAGATTTTTTTCCCCCTTTTAGCCCTCTGGTTTAAATATAACACAGTAAGTTAAGCTGAGAAACTGGAAAGGCAATTTACTTTGCTAATATTAAACCAAAGAAAAAAATCAATTTTTTTGTACCTCAGAAGAAAAAAGAAAATTGAACTGTTCTTCTATCTTAAATACTACCCGAAACCATCGCTTGCAGGTAGAAAGTAAGATGAGCCAAAGTTTCTCATCTGACTTTGGCAAAACAGAATCACTGTCATGCACAGGGATCCTGGCAGAAATCACAAAACACAGAAGCACAAAGATCTTACAGGAAAAGTCTAACATGTCAGACTTTTATTGAGTAAGTAAAGCCCATACAAAGAAATCTCTGCAAAGACAAAGCTAGCCAGTGATGGGGTAGAAAACCTAATTCGCTTCTTCGGGGAGTTCCTCCTGCCTCCCCCCTAAGGGGTTTGCACCCTAGCACCGTAAGAGCCCAGCAAAGGGTTACCAGAGCAAATGCAAGTATTTCATCAGGGCTTACTGTAAACTTCAAAGGAGCACAAGACATCCCAGCAGCAAGACGCTTACTGCGTCACTACACAACCACAACTTGGAAAGGTCGTTCATTTATCAAAGAATCAAAAACCGGGACCATAAATTACCTCTTGCTTTTTATCTGCTACGTGAAATTTAGTTGTGACTAGACACCACATTACGTAACCACCAGATATGCCAAAGTGCCCTAAGGCCTTGGGTACATCAGACACTTGCTGTTGCCATGGAAATAATGATTCCGATTTAAGAAGTGATAGGCAGCAACCTGTCACGGTGTCGTTCCTGAATGTCCCAAGGGAACCTTGGCAATGAACACTGGGCTGAAATGCCTCATTGCAATTCCTATGCAACCCCTATCTCCAGGAAGACTTTGCTGGCGTTTCAAGGCCCCATCACAGAATTCTGATGCAAACATGACTCCACTCTTCTGTTTTCTGGTGCTTTTTGTACTATCATTCTGTGAAGTTTGCTGTGGGACTTACTACCGCTGCTGACTGGAAAACAAAACTGGCATGACACGCTTGATAAAACCTCTAACCCTTGGCCTGGAAGGTGCAGCCACAGAAAAGACCTACTTAGAACAGATGCAGTTGATCTCTGCTCTAAAGTGTAAAATGCTGCTCAAAGGTGACCATATAGTCAAGACGCGAGACTCCACAGTTGAAGAAAACTGGAAACAGGGTGACTGTGGTGGGATTCTTCTGTATGTCATGTTTTCAGATGCTTATTTTTCACAGTCTAGACTCTTACCTTCCTGCGTTCTAACATGAAATTGTGAACATAAGGGCTTTGCCATAGTAAAAGATTGCAACTTCACCAACTCTCCAAGTTTTGTCCAACCACGTAAGAAGTTTTGCTTACTATAATGACAGTACAAGTTGCACACAAGCCCTATTTGCAAACACATTGTTGCCACTTCTTGAAAATCTTTTCCTATTTATCATTTTCATATTGTCATGTCCTGGATCCTTGCCAGAATCACAAAGAGCTCCCCAGTTATTTCGGCCATAAAACATTTCACCTCATGCGAGGCTCACGACAGGGACTGCTGACCACACTATAGAGAGAGTCAAAACACTCCCATCCAGGAGCAACGCCATTCACTGACAGTCCAGAATCTGTGCTGTGGGGACTATTCTTCCTTCCCAAGCGTATGACATGTTACATGTAAAAATTCCAGGCCTCATCAACTGAAGATACAAGCAAAATTTGTTCCTGCTATATCCCTAATAACGGCCTCATTTCTAACTCCCTGAAAATGTGTGAAATGCTATGAAAGGTTATGCTTTCCAGCCCATTTGATTTCTCTTTCACTGGACTCTATTCATAAGTTCTGCTGATGCTATTGCAGCTGAAATCACTTCAACACTTTCCAGGAATTCATTAGATAACAGCAGGCCAGATTCTCAGCTAATAAAAAATCTGCCTTCATATTTCTGCTTCATTCTATTTTACAAAAGATTGCTTTCATGATACAGGAAAGAGCAGACGGACGCATGAGCCTTTCTCCAGGCTCAGAACACCGATATGAGCATTCTGTTGACAGCTGCAGCTTTCCCTTGCCGCCCTCGAGAGGCAAAGGTACCCAGCAACTCACGGGACAAGGCTTTCATCCTGAGCTTGGCAGTTTTCTTTGTACCAGCAACTCTGCTTGGCCTTCCTTCAGCCAGCATCTTGTCTGTGATGGGAGGCCACATCCCATCATCTAAGCAACGTTTCTTTACAACCTCCAGGGTCTTTCAAAAAGAGGTTTGATGTTAAGGTTTCCAATTCAGTGTTATGCCAGTCGGCTAGTTCCTCTATCTTTATTCAGTGGATGTTTCTCAAAAGAAATCCTCAACTGCTATAAACCGTAAAACACCCTGGCTCCAATGGAACTTTGCCATTTTGTATCCACTGATGATTTGACCTGTCTGGAAAGGATAAATTTTAAATGAACTTAAGAGAAAAAAAAAGAAATCACTGGTGAAGTATTTTCTCCTTTTCTCCAAGCTCATACACTCTGGAGGAAAAACCTTTAAGTACTGAATTATAGCACACTTAAAATGTCTTATCTGTCCAGCAACTCAATAGCCTGTGAAATTACTAGGGCTAGTTCCGAAAGTAAACAGAAGAAAATACCGAAAGCACAATTCCAACCAGGTTTTCCCACTATTCCAGTATTTTCCAATTAACATCCAATCTGCTGTTTACATGCATGGAAGCCAGAAGTTCATTTCATGCACTTGACTCAAATAATAGCCTCAATGGCAGAATATAATGGTATTTGATTCCAGCACTTTCATCTTCAGTCACTCATTGTTCATTCTGCCAAGAACACAGTTTGGCTCAACCCACTTTCTTGGGGAAAAAGAAAAAAACCCACACCTGCTGGTGTGTTCTACAGCAAGCACTATTTTCTGCTGATATCAAGGATGTTTAAAGCCATGTTTATTTTTTTAATCATAACAAAAAATTGCCTTCCTTTTTCATCTAACTTTTATTTGGTGTATGCATGAAATTTTGATTCACCTTCTTTGCACTCTCGTGGCATCTTTCCAAAACACTTAGGGTTCAAGGGCTTTGCGCTCAACTATTTATTTGCTGCAAAACCCCAAGGAAAGGACAACGCAACATTGTTCCAACCTGGGAGCAAACAGCGGAGCAGAACATCACTATTTACCTTCTCATCCACTGCCCCTCCCCTCCCAGGCAAGGGAGGATGTTTGTCCCAGCTCGGTAAGGGCACAGCCTGCTTTCCCCAGGACACTGTTCCAGCTGCTCTGGCCTACGTGTCAGCGGAGGAAGAACCACGGATGTCTCCAGGGGATGCAGAACAGCCATCATGCGGAGACAGAAAGGATGCAAGAATACCATTTCCACATCACACCCCCCCTACTGCAAATAGGCTCACTGAAATCAATAAGGATAGCCACAAACTGAGCTACCAGTTAAGAAGAGGAAGAGACAGAACCCAGCTTCATTCATTTTACATCATGTTTTGCAATCAAAGTGTCATTTGGATGATTGCTACCACGCACTGCGGGTCACTTCTTTCAGCAGAGCATATTCTATTTGCGAATGGCATGCTGCTCCATTTTGCGTGGCTTGGTACTTTCCCCTTTCTACCCTGTAGCTTTCATTAGATGGTGAGGGGTAGTTCAGACCAACGGAGCTGTGGGACTTCTGGACAAATTGGGGTTTTGTGCATCATTTCTACAGCAAGGAACCGTGGTCTGGACTACTCTTCCCATACCAGCATTAAACTCCTTCCTCACAGTGCCAGACACCCCTTCCCTGCTCCAAAGAGGATGTGCCACACTCTGGTCAGGGACTGTGAACCATAACACGCCTAAGGGCAGTAAAACAGAAAAAAGAGGCAACCATGGCTTAGAGATGCAGGTAGCCGATCTGTAAAACTCCCAGCAGCAGCATGAGAATCGGTATTGCCAGATTCCAGGAGCAGCTTCTTCGGAAACGGTCATTCCTTATCACAGCAACCTTTGAACTTATTTAAAACGCTCAATTATCAGCTGCTAAGAAAACAGTAAATTCCTAGTACAAACTCCTGAGCTGAATTTCATTCCTAAACTAGAACAAGCACACAAGATATGCAGCTCTGAGGTAACAGGTGCTCCAATCACTGACATCTAAAACTAGTACAAACTTTCCACCAGACTGCAGACTTGGAAGCAGGCTTAAAAAATCTCTTAACTATACGTTCAGGTAACAGCACACTCCATTTTAAGCCTTCAAAAAGCCGGTGCCCTAAGCTGCTACGCTCCCTAGCACAGCACATTGCTCAGGGGAGACCCACTCCTCTGCACAGACATACTGGGCCATGCTCGCAGTAAACTGTCCCTTTTAATGAGGTTAGCCAGCATTGGAAAGACCAAACCATAAAAAAATCTCAGCGTACCGTCTGTACAGTATCACACAATTCCACCTGCAGGTAAAAATTCATAAAGTACTCTGGCGGGAAAAAAAAAAAGCATTACCTCGAAAAAATGGCAGCTCTGCTGCAGTACCCTGGTCTTCTATGTCTTTTAACCCATCACTGGACCACTTTAAACTTTTTTTTTTGCTGACTACATATGATATGAATCTTAAAGGAAGAGAGTTTGAAATGGTATTTAAGACTGGTGTTACGAGGGAAATAAAATGTACTGCCTAAAGGTATAAAATAATGAAGTACTTTTTTTTGACTGAGCAATTTATAATACTCATCCTTTCTTCAGGGTGAAAAACATTACATGACCATGAAGATTAAGAAGAAAGTTTGTAAATTCTGACCATAAAATCCCTTTTGTGAGCTGCCTCATAAATAAATGTAAGGTAAACATTAGGTTTCTTTTCTATTCATTTGTAGCTATTTAATAATCAACCTGATGAGGTTCAACAAAGGCAAATGCAGGGTCCTGCACCTGGGGAGGAACAACCTCATGCACCAGTACAGGCTGGGGCTGACCTGCTGGAGAGCAGCTCTGCGGAGAGGGACCTGGGTGTCCTGGTGGACGACAGGGTGACCATGAGCCAGCAGCGTGCCCTGGC